>Ga0209211_10003967_pt1 | contig 23514 bp, 25 predicted proteins | sample RifGroA2_FD_183992 | JGI IMG/M metagenome (GOLD analysis project Ga0209211, IMG submission 183992) | Groundwater microbial communities from Rifle, Colorado, USA - Groundwater A2 (SPAdes) (version 2) | ecosystem: Environmental > Aquatic > Deep subsurface > Groundwater | place: Rifle, Colorado...
TGCCTCGGCCCCCAGCAGCCAGATTCTGGGCGCCTGCCCGCACGACTGTCCCGACACCTGCTCGCTGCTGACCACGGTGCAAAACGGCGTCGCCATCAAGGTGCAGGGCAACCCGGCGCACCCGCATACCGCAGGCAGCTTGTGCACCAAGGTGTCGCGCTACACCGAGCGCACCTACCATCCCGAGCGCATCCTTCAACCCTTGAAACGGGTCGGCCCCAAGGGCGCAGGTCGGTTTGAAACCGTGAGCTGGGATGCCGCACTGGGCGACATCGCGGCGCGCCTGTCTGCCATTGCCGCGCGCGACCCACAGGCCATCCTGCCCTACAGCTACGCCGGCACCATGGGGCTGGTGCAGGGCGAAAGCATGGCAGCGCGCTTTTTCAACAGGCTGGGAACCTCCCATCTGGAGCGCACCATTTGCGCCGCCGCTGGTGGCGAGGGGCTGATGCAGACACTAGGCGGCAAGGTCGGCATGCGGGTCGAGTTTTTTGCCGAGTCGAAACTGATTCTGATCTGGGGCAGCAACGCCATCAGCAGCAACCTACACTTCTGGCGCTATGCCACCCAGGCCAAGCGCGACGGCGCAAAACTCATCTGCATCGACCCGCGCCAAAGCGAAACCGCTGAAAAATGCCATGAGCACATTGCCCTGTTGCCGGGCACCGACGGCGCCCTGGCGCTGGGCCTTATGCACGAACTGATCCAGAACGACTGGCTCGACCATGACTACCTGGACCGCCACACGCTGGGCTGGGAGGCTTTGAAAGAACGCGCCCTGCAGTGGCCGCCCGAGCGCGCCGCGGCCATATGCGGCATCGCGCCCGAGCAGATTCGCGACCTGGCAAAAGACTACGGCGCCAGTGCAAGCAGCCGCGCGCCGGCAGCCATCCGTATGAACTACGGCCTGCAACGCGTGCACGGTGGCGGCAACGCGGTGCGCCTGATCGCCTGCCTGCCCGCCCTCATTGGTGCCTGGCGCCACCGCGCCGGCGGCGTGCTGCTGTCGAGCTCGGGAGCTTTTCCGGTGCAACGCGCCGCACTGCAACGCCCTGACCTGCTGGCCGGGCGCACACCGCGCACCATCAACATGAGCACCATTGGCAACGACCTGCTACGTCCGGCCAGCCCGGAATTTGGCCCGGCCATCGCGGCCCTCGTGGTCTACAACAGCAACCCGGTGGCGATCGCACCCGAATCCGCCAAGGTGGCGCAGGGCTTTGCGCGGGATGATTTGTTCACCGTGGTGCTGGAACATTTTCAGACTGACACTGCCGACTATGCCGACTACATCCTGCCCGCCACCACGCAGCTGGAGCACTGGGATACACACAGCGCTTACGGCCATACCGACGCGCTGCTGAATCGGCCGGCGATTGCGCCACTGGGCGAAGCCAAAACCAATACCCAAATTTTTCGGGAACTGGCCGCACGCATGGGCTTGACCGAACCCTGCTTTGCCGACAGTGACGAGGCATTGTGCCGCCAGGCCTATGGCGAGGCGGTCGACTTTGCGACGCTGCTGGCGCAGGGTTTTGCTACCTTGCCTACGCCGGACGCCCCGTTTGTTCAAGGCAACTTCCCCACCCCCTCTGGCAAATGCGAGTTTTTCAGTCAACGGCTGGCGGCACAGGGCCTGGACGGCCTGCCCGACCATGTCCCCAACCATGAGGTGGCGCACAGCGCCAGCGCCTACCCGCTGGCCATGATTTCTCCGCCGGCGCGCAATTTTTTGAATTCGAGCTTTGTCAACGTCAAAAGCCTGCAAACCACAGAAGGCGAGCCCCTGCTGGAAATCCACCCCATTGATGCAGCTGCGCGCCATATTGCCGACGGCGACACCGTACGTGTTTTTAATGACCGGGGCCACTACCACTGCCGCGCCCGCGTCAGCACACGGGCCAGGGCCGGGGTGGTCAATGGCCTGGGCGTCTGGTGGCGCAAACTGGGCCTGAACGGCACTAATGTGAACCAGCTCACCAGTCAGAATTTGACCGACCTGGGCCATGGGCCCACGTTTTACGATTGTCTGGTAGAGGTCACCGTGGTGCCAGCGGGGGTTTAGGCAGCATGCCTGCGCCTCGTGGACTGATCCAGCCATGAGAAACCCGTCAAAACCACGTTGGCAACGATTTTGAGCACCCAGAAAAAGGGGTACAGCGCAATGGAGATGAGAAGAAACCAGCCAACAAACTGAGCCAGCAGTGGGTTCAGTCCCCTCAATTTCGCAATTTCAACAAAAACACTGTTTTACGCAGGCCGCCTGTCAGAAAGCTGGCGACTGGTGCCACCGTCCGGTCAAACTGATCACGGACAGCAAGTCGTTGGTCAATTTGCCCGAGTCTCTGCGCCACCTGAAGGCGAATCAGCTTTTCGGGGTAAGACATGGCGACAGACCAATACCCGATGGCCGCCGCGGTCAGGAAAGCCACCACCACGACAAACAACAACTTTCTGAGTCTCATTTTTGGAATTCTCTAGATTTGGAACCGTTCTGCGAACAAACAGGCACGCCATTCACTCTCAACTTTGTATTACGGGCAAGCGAGACGGATGATGCGCATGCTGGGTTCCCCCGTATTGAACCCTGGGTATGTATTGCCGTGGTAACAACGCCAGCGCTGCAAATGAAAATCCTGACGTGGGCGCTGCGCTCCCCATGTTCGGCACCAGCGAGCACGGCGGACAGTCCTTGACCTGGCATGCACAACTCCTTACACTATTTAACAATGTAAGGAGTTCACCATGTCCGAAGCCACACTCACCAGCAAGGGGCAAATCACCATCCCGGCCGACATCAGGCGAACAATGGCCATCGGTCCCAAGGACCGGCTCACGTTCACGCCCATGCCAGACGGCACCGTGGTGATGCGGGCCAAAACGAAGTCCTTGTTGGACCTCAAGGGCATGCTTAAGCCGTTGCCGGGTACGTCGGTTTCTATTTCCGACATGAGCATGGGCTCGACTTAATGGCGGCGCTGGATACAAACGTACTGGTTCGCTGGCTAACTGATGATGACGCGACTCAAAGCGCTGTCGTGGTCAATTTGCTGGCGACGACGGCTAACAATGACGAGCGGCTGTTTGTGCCGGTCACCGTCATGTTGGAAATCGAGTGGGTGCTGCGCTCCCGGTATCGCTTCGATACGCTTTCGGTCACGGCAGCCCTGGATGCGCTGCTGTGCGTGACTGAACTCGAGTTCCAGACCGAACCCGCAGTGGAGCAGGCGTTGTGGCTATTCAAGCAGGCAGGCGCTCCCGATTTTGCAGACTGTCTGCACGTTGCCCTGGTCAGTCAAGCAGCACGGAGACCTTTGCTGACCTTTGATGACCGAGCTTCCAGGCTCGAAGGTGCCCAGTTGCTCAACGGGTAAGCCTAAAACATTAGGTGCCGTTCAAACTAGACCACCACCACTTCGTTGCTTCTGACCGCTGCCGTGACCTCCTGAACGATAACTTGCTACTGCTGCGGATCGCAGGGTGCGTGCATGGCGCGGTCACCATCGTAAAGTGTGATCAGCTTTTGACCTCTAACTTGTCCTGCGTGCGGGTGTCGAAGTCACTGGCGTCGTGGCGCTCGTGTAACTGGGTTTCCAGCGGCCCCGTCACCCGGTTGACCATGCGGCCACGTCTGGCTGCGGGACGCTGGGCAATCTTGTCGGCCCAGGCGACTACGTGGCTGTATTCGTTGACCTGCAGGAATTCACCCGCCTCGTAGAGCTGGCCTTTGGCCAAGGCCCCATACCAGGGCCAGATGGCCATGTCGGCAATCGTGTAGTCATCACCGCCCACATAAGGGCTTTCGGCAAGCCGTCGATTGAGCACATCCATCTGGCGCTTGACCTCCATCGCAAAGCGGTCGATCGCGTATTCGATCTTGGTTGGCGCATAGGCATAGAAGTGGCCGAAGCCCCCGCCCAGGAACGGTCCGCTGCCCATCTGCCAAAACAACCACGACAAGCATTCTGCGCGTTGGCGTGGCTGGGTCGGCAAGAAGGTGCCAAATTTCTCGGCCAGATACAAAAGAATTGATCCGGACTCGAACACCCGGATCGGCTCGGGTGCGCTGCAGTCCAGCAGCGCTGGGATCTTGGAATTCGGGTTCACGTCAACAAAGCCACTGCCAAACTGGTCGCCGTCGCTGATACGAATCAGCCAGGCGTCGTATTCGGCGCCGCTGTGGCCGAGCGCCAACAGTTCCTCCAGCATGACGGTCACCTTGACGCCGTTGGGCGTACCCAGCGAATACAGTTGCAGAGGGTGCTTGCCGCGCGGCAGTACATGTTCATGCGTGGGCCCGGCGACGGGTCGGTTGATGTTGGCAAAGCGCCCCCCGTTGGCCTTGTTCCAGGCCCAGACTTTGGGTGGGGTGTAAATGTTTTGGTCAGACATGTGGTGGACTTTCAGGTAGGTGTGCGATGGCAGTCTACTTCGGGCGACCACGGTTTTATACCATCAACTTCTTCGGAGTCTAGGTTCAACGTCATCCTGACCGTCTCGGTCGGGGCAGTGTGGTGGAAAGCACTTGGTTATTATTAAGCGCCTAGCGGCTTAAGCGCTGCCCAGCCATCTGGCGCCTAAAGGCCGGACGGCTGTTTTTTTTGTTACCTCAAAGGATCTCATGTCCAACCCCCTGGTCACTGATGAACTGGACTTGCTGCACCGACTGGTCAATCTGGATCAACACCGCAACATCGTCGAACTGGGTTGCGGTGCAGCCGCGTTGGCGCGCAAACTGCTGGCCCGATTTCCGGGCTGCGAGATTGCCGCATTGGAAGTGGATGAGCGTCAGCATGCCAAGAACCTCCTCAACCCATTGCAGGGTCTTAAATTCATTCAGGCGGGCGCACAGTCCATGCCGCTTGCATCAGAGGCATTTGACCTGGCCTTGATGTTGAAATCGCTGCACCATGTGCCATTGCCGCTGCTGGACCAGGCCCTGTCAGAAGTCCACCGGGTCTTGAAACCTGGCGGACTCCTCTATGTGTCTGAACCTGTGTTTGCCGGTGCGCTCAACGAAGTGATACGCTTGTTCCACGACGAGGAGCTGGTACGTGCAGCCGCTCTGCGAGGAATGCAGAAAGCGGTGTCCAAGGGGGACTGGGAGCAAGTCAATGAGACCCTGTTCGATGTTCCTGTGCAGTTCCACGACTTCGCAGATTTCGCGGCGCGCATGATTGGCGTGACTTTTGCCAACCACCGTCTTGATACCGCGACACTGGCGCAGGTACGGGCACGTTTTGAGCAACACATGAGCGCAGATGGCGCCCACTTTGTGCGCCCGATGCGCGTCAACTTGATGCGTAAGCGCTGAACAGTCTGGAAACTGAGAGCAGCTGCCCACCCAGCGAAAGGCCGATCAGTTTCCTGGGGCGTTTTGGGTCGGGACAGCGTGACGCAACTCGGTTTGGCGATTTTTTTCATCCACAAATACGAGTTGCGGCTGGTGACTGGCAACCTGATCTTCATGAATCTGGCCAAAAGCCGCAATGATGATGAGGTCGCCCACGGCCGCACGACGTGCTGCTGAGCCGTTGACCGAAATCATGCCCGAGCCACGCTCGCCCTTGATGGCGTAGGTAATAAAGCGCTCGCCGTTGTTGATGTTCCAAATATGAATTTGCTCGTTTTCGGCAATGTTGGCTGCATCAAGCAGGTTTTCATCAATGGCGCAGGAACCCTCATAGTGCAGTTCACATTGAGTGACTGCGACGCGATGGATTTTTGATTTAAGTAGGGTACGAAACATAGGTCGGGATTTTAAAAGAGGCGCTGACTCAGCCTTGCAACCTGCGCTCGAAATAGGGCAAGAGTGCCTTCGCCGCCTCGATGCGCAGAAGCATTTCGGTAGCGGGATCGCGCATCACCGCGAGCAAAAAGTGCTTGGGATCCTGGGCCTCGTGTGCCGCATCGGCAGTGACCGATGCCACAGCAACGGCGGTCGGTGCGCCGACTGGTCTGAGCCGCTCCTGCGCCAGCCGAAATTCGGCTGGCTGGATACTTTTGAGCCCCGACAGAAGTTTGGCCTGCGCATCCGGACCGGGGGGCAGGTCAAGCCAGGGTTCATCGGCGAACATGCCCGCCAAGCCCGGGGCCACAAACGCCGACCAACGGCCCGATTCGCCCTGGCAGGCTGGCACCAGCTTGGCGTGTTGGCTTTGCCAAGGTGTCGAATCATTGGCCGTGGGCTTCATTCTGATGTGTTTTGCTGCGATCACGCCCAGGTAACGCAGGCGCAACGACGCCAGAAAATCCAGCGCCTGTGCGATGGGCACCGACTCTGCCAGCGAGAACCAGACCTGGAAGCCATCCATGCCGGACACCGCGATGGCGGGGGCAGGCAGATCAAGATCGTCCTGAACGCCTTGCCAAAGCGCCGCGACCCCGTTCCAGCCGGCCTGCTGTGCAAGCTCCACGACCAGCGCTCGAACGCGCCCGTCGACACCCATCAGACTGATTGCTTCGTCCGCAGGATCGGGGCACTCGGACTGCGCGTCGTGCGGGAGGTAGAGGCGGTGCAGTTCCGTTTGCAGTCGGTTCATGGCGCGACGGGGTGTTGGGCTTGGTCAGACCAGTTTGAACATACCCGAATCATTCGCCTGCACTTGCCCTGCAGCCACCAGGCGTCTGAGTGACGCCGTCATTGAGCCCAGCGGAATGCCGGTTGCCTTGGCAACGGCCGTTTGGCTGATGGGCGCAAAACTTTTGGTTTTTAATACGTACCGCAGATGCTTGAGCAGTCTGGCTGCATTCTTGGGCAGTGGTGTTGCCAACACAGGGCCCGGTTTGGCAACCGCAATTCTTTTTTTCCTTTTGATCTTGACATCGGTGGCGGCCAGACTGCTGTCGGCCACCAGGGGTGAAGCCGCTTGAGCAGAAGCCGCAGGCGCAGGGGCTGACAGAGCAGGCATCAGGTCGGGCAAGGACGGCTCCACATCGCTCAACTCGCCAGCCATCTGGTACACATTTCTCAGATCTTCCTCCATGGCGGCAACCGTTTTCGACAGGCGTGCGACCGTCTTCCAGTTCTCAAACAGCGTGTCGTTGCCCAAGTGAAACGGATTGGACCCGACAGCCGCATGGACGCGTTCGCCATAGCGCTTGACTGCCAGCTTGAGCTGGGTATCCGCGTCAAACACGGCCGCACCGGCCGTTTGTAGGGTGGCGAGAAGTTCTTTGTTCAGTGACATGAAATGAAGTTCCTTATGTGAAGCAGAAGTGGGGGCCAGCATCAAACAGTGCAGGGGCGTATTTCAGCACCATTTCCTGGATGACTGGGGTAGCTGCGATCTTACGACCGGTTTGAATTGATTTTCAAACTAGAAACGGGTCAGGACGAGGGCCGCGACAATTCATGGTGCACCGGCCCCCAACCCTATAATCCAGCGCTGCTTTCGCACCCAACATCCAATCGAGGCCATCATGAGCGACCACCATCACACTGCAGACCACGACGCCCACGCTGCCCCAAGCGCCAGCGGGATCAAAAAGATCACCACCATCCTGGTTTTGCTGGGTCTGCCACTGCTGGTGATTAGCTCTTTGGTGACTTACTACAAGACACAGGGTAGTGGCCAGGTGGCTGCCAGCATGTCTGAAGAAGCGGTCGCCGGGCGTATTCAAAAAGTGGGCATACTGCAGTTGGGCGAGTCCAAACGCGAACCCAAAACCGGTGAAGAGGTTTACAAGGCGCAGTGCACCACCTGCCATGCTGCCGGCGTGGTGGGCGCACCCAAGTTCGCTGACGCCGCAGCCTGGGCACCGCGCATCGCCACGGGTTTTGAGGCCCTGTTGAACTCTGCCCTCAAGGGCAAAAACAACATGGCTGCGCAGGGCGGCGGCGCTTTTGCCGACTTTGAAGTGGGTCGTGCCATCGCTTACATGGCCAATGCCGCAGGTGCCAAGTTTGAAGAACCCAAGGCACCGGAAGCCGATGAGGCCGCAGCACCGGCCGACGCGGCATCTGACGCCAAATAGGCCCAGGTTTTACGTTTTTTGCCCGGCTTGCGGGCTTTTGACAAAGCCAAACAGACCGGGCAAGTCACATTGCAAGACATCTTGCGGTTGCCACAGGCCCAGCTCCACGGCATCCAGGGCCAGGACCATGTCCTGGGTGTGCACCAGTCCCAGGCCGGCCGTTGACGCCAGGTACAAATAGCCCGCCTCATCGAGCCAGGCCTGCTGTACCTCGGTGACCCGGCCCATGTGGTCCTTGACGCCGTGGTCAGGCTGCACGCGCCAGACCAGCGGCGTGGCCTGCAGCTCCACATAGACGCACTGCGGACCGTTCTGAAAAAACCATTGGCCTTGCGCATCAGGCAAGTAGTTGCGGGCAATGAAATCAATCAGTTTCTCATGCGTCAGCAAAGAGCCCTTGCTGCCTGGCAGCCCGCTCTGGAATGCGCCCGCAGCCTGGGCCCGGTCATCGCGCAGGTACCAGTTGCCGCGCGCATCGAGCCCCAGCCAGCCGTAACAGTTGGGCACGTTGGGCCATTTGGCCATGGCTTGTTTGACGATGTCGTCCATTTTTTATCCTTTCAAGTGTGCGCCAGCAACCAGCCAGCCACGGTCTGTGGCAGCGTTTGCAGGTGACCCGGCGGCGGCCCCGCCATAAAACCGGCATGGCCGCCATGGGCGGGTTGCCACAGGGTCACAGACGAACCCACCTCGTTTTGTCGAGGTAGGCTGCTGGCCGGCACAAACGGGTCGTTCAAAGCGTTCACCACCAGCGTCGGCAGGCGGATGTCGGCCAGACGTGGCTTGGCCGATGCGCGCTGCCAGTAGTCGCGCGTGTCTTTAAAACCGTGCAAAGGCGCGGTGAAGACATTGTCAAAGTCATACAAATCCTGCGCCGCGTGCAAGGCCTTCGCATCAAACAAACCCGGGAACTGGGCCAATTTTTGCAGCGCTTTGGGTTTCATGGTTTTCATGAACATACGGGTATAGACCTGCCGGTTCAAGCCCCGGCCAATGGCCTGGCCGCTGGCCGCCAGGTCCACCGGCGCCGAGACACTGGCCAAGGCCTGCACCACGGTGGCTGCCGTACTGCCCGCCTCCTGCGCCCAACGCAACAAGGCGTTGCCGCCCAGGGACACACCCACGGCGTAGAGCGGCCCGGTGTGGCGGGCGCGTAAGAGCGCCAGCATCCAGCCTATTTCGACAAAGTCACCCGAGTGGTAAGCGCGCGGCGCGCGGTTGATCTCGCCACTGCAGCCCCGAAAATGCGCGACCGCCAGGCCCCAGCCTTGCACTTGTACCCACTGGCCCAGCGCCAGCGCGTAGTGGCTGCCGGATGACCCTTCCAGCCCATGGAACAGCACCAGCAAGGGCGCTGTGGCGGGTCCGTCAAGCCAGTCCACATCAACAAAATCATCATCCGGTGTGGGCCAACGTTCGCGCCGGTACGGCGGTACCGCCAGGCCGCCGGAGCGGTTTTGTAGGGCGGGCCAAATGGTTTGGGCATGGCCGCCGGGCAGCCACCAGGGCGCATGGTAGTTCAATGTAAAACCGGCGCGTTCTCGGTGATGTCATGGGGCTCGCGGGCGCTGCCCGGGCCTGCATGGTGCGCCACCAGGCGCCAGCCTTGCGCGGTCTTGTGGTACACATTGGTGGCAATCACCACCGCATCCATCGGCCCGTCAGGAGTGAGAATTTCAATGCGTTCGCGCACACTGTGCACCGCACTGCCCAGCGCTTCAATTTTGCGCACACCTTCGGGGCGCACACGGATGCTGCCGTTGTTGAACATGGCCTCAAAGGCGGAGCGGATCGCACCCAGACCAATCATGCGCGGGCCGCCCGGGTGCACACACACCACCTCATCTTCGTCTGCCCAGCAAGCCATCAGCCGCTCCAGGTCGGCGTTTTGCAGCGACTCATAAAAAGCGGCTTCAACCTCGTCCGAGGAGCCGCCCACAAGGGCAGCAATTTTTTTGGCTTTGGTCATGGTGCGCATTTATTCATAAGGCCCGATTTTGCCGCGCTTTCAAAATACCGCGGCCTGGCAGTCCAGAAGTGCCTGCTGCGGCAACTGCGAGAATCGCCCATCCTGATGGTTACCGCGACGGATCCCCTTTTTCATGCGCTTGTTTGCTGTTGCACTCCTCATCACACTGCCCTGGCTGAATCCGTTTTCGCCCGGCCCGACTGCGGCTGTGACGCCCTTGCTATTTGCCTGGGTCTGTGCCGCCGGCCTGCTGCTGCTGCGGGCCAGCACACGCCACGAGGCAACACGCCAGGACTGGGTGCGCATGATGGCTGGCGCCTGGATGACAGCCGCCGGCTTGAGTGCCACTATTGGCTTGCTGCAGTATTTTGGTGCCACCGGCTGGCTGGACTGGTGGGTGAACCACACTGAACTGGGCTCGGCCTATGGCAACTTGCGCCAGCGCAACCAGTTTGCCAGTCTGATGAACATTGGGCTGGTGGCTGTGCTGTGGTGGCTGATGCAGCCGCCGGCCAGACCGTCGGATCGACCCGAAGACCGGGTTCAGGTGGCCCTGGTGCTGGCGCTGCTGCTGGGCGCCGGCAACGCGGCTTCGGCATCGCGCACCGGTTTGTTTCAGTTACTGCTGGTGCTGGCGCTCAGCCTGTACTGGCGCCATCGCGTCCGTCTTGACGGCGCATCCACGCTGGCCCGCAAGGCGCTGCCTTGGGTGCTGCTGGCTGCCGTGTTGAGCTACGCCATGGCCAACTGGGCACTGCCGTGGCTGGCCGGGCTGGACCCCTTGAACAGCGGCGCCTGGGCGCGTTTGCGCTCGGGTGATGCCGTCTGCACCAGCCGCCTCACCCTGTGGCGCAATGTGCTGCACCTGATTGCCCAAAAACCCTGGCTGGGCTGGGGCTGGGGCGAGCTGGACTATGCGCACTTCATCACGCTCTACCCCGGCGCGCGCTTTTGCGACATTCTGGACAACGCCCACAACCTGCCCCTGCATCTGGCGGTGGAGTTGGGCCTGCCGCTGGCTTCTGCGTTGTGCGGCGGCGCGCTGTGGCTGGTTTGGCGCGCCCAACCCTGGCGCGAACAGGATCCCACCCGGTGCCTGGCCTGGGGTGTTCTGGCGGTGATTGTGTTGCACAGCCTGCTGGAATACCCGCTCTGGTACGGCCCGTTCCAGATGGCCGCCGGCCTGTCTATCTGGCTGTTGCTGCCCGTGAGCGGCCGGGGCAACAGGGCACTGGCGCCGTACCTGCAAGCGGCCAGCGCAGGCATGCTTTTGACGTTCTGCGCGCTGGCCGGCTGGCAATACCATCTGGCCAGTCAAATCTATTTACCTCCCGAACAACGCGCCCCGGCGTACCGGTTGAATACCCTGGAAAAAACCCGGCACGTGCTGCAATTTCAGGACCAGGTCCGCTTTGCCGAGCTCACCCTCACCGAACTGACGCCGGCCAATGCCCAGCAGATGAACTTGCTGGCCAAGGAGATGCTGCATTTTTCGCCCGAGGCGCGTGTGGTCGCGGTCGTGATCAACAGCGCCAAGCTGCTGGGTCATGATGCGGAGGCCGACTTTTACCTGGCGCGCTTGCAGGCGGCCTTTCCGCAAGCCTATGCCGACTGGCAAAAAACGCAGCGAGGCGGTTAAGCCGTGGGCCACCCTTCGTGGCCGGTGGCAAGGTGCCATTGCAGACGGTAACGAACCTAATCCTCTTGTTTGACGGCCACACGATTAACGGGGACGTTGGCGTGCAGAATTTTGCCCATACTTACCCGCGGCTCGACCGAGTATCCAAGTGACTTGTAAAACGCTGAAGTCGCTTCGTTGGTTGCAAGCAATTGGAGATTTATCTTCATGCAGCCGACCTCTGTCAGAGCTTCTTCAGCGCAGCGTACAAGCTTGCGTCCCAAGCCCGAGCATCGTTGATCTGGATGAACGGCAACCGCATAAAGCCACCCACGATGCCCGTCGTAGCCAGCCATGACCGTGCCTACGATGCGCCCCTCTTTCGAGGCTACGAAGAACATGCCGTCATTGGTGGCAGTTTTCTTGGAGATAGCCAGAGAGGGTTCGTTGTGAGCTGCTTCGTAGCCAAAGACAGTTCGCCAAAGTTCTATAACTTGTCCGCGATCAGTTGAGTCGTCGTATCCGCGAATCGCCACCATCATTTTTCCTTGAGCAGTCAAACAGATATTTATGTGAATTGGTAGCGGTCATGGTATCAAACTAAGTCTTCCGGATGAAGGTCGGCAACGGGTCTTTATGCAAATCTCTGCATAAACAGGCACCCGTAAAGCAGCAGAAAGCATCATTCAGTCGGTGCAGGAAGCCAGCTACCTGGTGGCGCGCTTGCCCCCGTATCACCGCAATTTTGGCAAACGACTGGTCAAAAGTCCCAAGCTGGATTTTTTGGCGCGACAACGTCGGGCGAAGGTGTTTTGGCGTCCTGACAGGCGCTACCATCCAGACTGATCGCGCATCTATTTCAACAAGCCAAGGAGCCAAGTCATGTCCCAATCCTGGAAATTCGAAACCAAATCTGTTCATTCAGGTTACAGCCCGGACCCCACCACCAAATCGGTGGCGGTACCGATTTACCAGACCGTGGCCTATGCCTTTGACAGCGCCCAGCATGGTGCCGACTTGTTTGACCTGAAGGTGCCAGGCAACATCTACACCCGCATCATGAACCCGACCAATGACGTGCTGGAGCAGCGCGTGGCTGCGCTTGAAGGCGGTATTGCCGGGCTGGCACTGGCATCGGGTTCTGCGGCGGTGACCTATTCGATCCAGACCATCGCCGAAGTGGGCGACAACATTGTGGCCAGCAACGCGCTTTATGGCGGCACGTACAACCTGTTTGCACACACCTTTCCGCTCTCGGGCATTGAGGTGCGCTTTGCCGACCCCAGCGATCTGGCCAGCCTGGAAGCCCTGATTGATGACAAGACCAAAGCGGTATACATCGAATCCATCAGCAACCCGCAGGGCCGGGTGACCGACATTGCGGCAATAGCCGCCGTTGCGCACGGCAAAGGCGTACCGCTGATTGTCGACAACACGGTGGCCACGCCGTATCTGCTGCGCCCGATCGAGCACGGTGCCGACATCGTGGTGCAGTCGCTCACCAAGTACCTGGGTGGCCACGGCAACAGCATTGGTGGCGCCATCATCGACTCCGGCAAGTTCCCCTGGGCTGAACACAAGGCCAAATTCAAGCGCCTCAACGAGCCTGACCCCAGCTACCACGGCGTGGTCTATACCGAAGCCCTGGGTGCTGCCGCCTACATTGGCCGCGCCCGCGTGGTGCCGCTGCGCAATACCGGCGCGGCACTGTCGCCGTTCAACGCGTTTCTGATTTTGCAGGGCATTGAGACGCTGGCGCTGCGCATGGACCGCATCAACGACAACACGCTCAAGGTGGTGCAATATTTGGAATCCCATCCGAAGGTGGCCTGGGTCAGCTACGCGGGCTTGCCCAGCCATCCGGACTATGCCCTGGCGCAGAAGTACCTGGGCGGCAAGGCTTCTGGCCTGTTCACTTTTGGTGTCAAGTCTGAACCAGGTCAGGGCCGGGTGGCCGGTGCCGCCTTTCTGGATGCCCTGCAATTGTTCACACGCCTGGTCAACATCGGCGACGCCAAGTCGCTGGCCACCCACCCGGCCTCCACCACGCACCGCCAGTTGTCGCCGGCGGAGCTGGCCAAAGCCGGTATTTCTGAAGACGCGGTACGCCTGTCGATTGGTATTGAGCACATTGACGACCTGCTGTCCGACCTGGCCCAAGCCCTGGCCGCCGTTTAAACCGCCGCAACCAGGTAAGCACCATGAACGATCGAATCAACGAGTTGCTGGCGCAAATGGCTGTGCTGGAGGCCGACCTGAAAGAGGCCGTTCATGCGCAAGAAAGCCGGATGTTTTTCCAGATCAAGGGCAAGAGGGTCGAGTTCGAGGGCTCGATCAAGGCTGCCCACCGAAAACTGAAAACCAACTTTTTCCGCTGGCTGATCACCAACCGCCCACAGAACCTGATCACCGGCCCCATCATCTACAGCATGATCGTGCCGCTCATGCTGCTGGACCTGTGCGTGAGTTTTTTCCAGTGGAGCTGTTTCCCGATTTACGGCATCACCAAAGTGCGCCGTAGCGACTACCTGGTGTATGACCGTGCCCAGCTGCAATACCTCAATTTCATCGAGAAGTTTCACTGCTTCTACTGTGAATACGGCAACGGGCTGATGGGCTACATGCGCGAAATTTTGGCGCGTACCGAGGCCTATTTTTGCCCGATCAAACACGCCCACAAGATCCTGGGCACCCACGACCACTACAACCGGTTTCTGGATTACGGCGACGCCGCCGACTACGAGGCCCGGCTGGAAGCGTTTCGCAAAGCCCTGGGCAAACTGAAATAAACGAAAACCTTGCGGGTCAGACCACTCGCGTAGCGACATGCTCTGACCCCAACGAATCTGAGACTTTGCGGGTCAGACCACTCGCGTAGCGACATGCTCTGACCCCAACGAATCTGAGACTTTGCGGGTCAGACCACTCGCGCAGCGACGTGCTCTGACCCCAACTGATTAAGACGCGCGGCGGTTCAGCAACGCATACAGCACGATGGCGCCAAAGGTGGCGGTACCGATGCCACCCAGCGCGAAGTCACCAAACTTGAGGGTGAAGTCACCGGTGCCCAAAATGAGGGTGATGGCGGCCACAATCAGGTTCTTGTTGTCAGAAAAGTCCACCTTGTTCTCAACCCAAATGCGCGCACCGGCCACTGCAATCAGGCCAAACACCACAATGCTGACGCCACCCATCACCGGCAGCGGAATGGTCTGGATGACGGCGCCGAACTTGGGGCTGAACCCCAGCACCACAGCCAGCAGGGCGGCTACCAGGAACATGGCGGTCGAATAAATCTTGGTCGCCGCCATGACGCCAATGTTTTCGGCGTAAGTGGTCACACCGGTGCCACCGGCGCTGCCGCTGACCATGGTGGCCACACCGTCGCCAATAAAGGCGCGGCCCATGTACACGTCAAGGTTCTTGCCGGTCATGGCGGTCACCGCCTTGATGTGGCCCAGGTTTTCGGCCACCAAAATGATGGCCACCGGGGCAATCATCAGCATGGCCTTGGGGTCAAACACCGGGGCGGTAAAGCCGGGCATACCCAGCCAGGCGGCGTTATACAGGCTACTCAGGTCCATGGGTTTGCCCAGGCCCAGGCCGTTGGTCAGCAACGCATACAGCAGGCTGGCCACCAGCAGGCCCACCAGAATCAGCAGGCGCTGCACCATGCCACGGGTGAACACGGCCACCAACGCCACACAAACAAAGGTGGCGGCCTGCATCCAGCTGTCAAAGTTGCTGGCCGCCATGTTCTTGATCGGCACACTGGCCAGGTTCAGGCCAATCACGGCCACCACCGAGCCGGTCACGACCGGGGGCATCAGCTTCTCGATCCAGCCGGTGCCCGACACCTGCACCAGCAAACCAATTGCGGTGTAGAGCGCACCGCAGGCGATGATGCCACCCAGCGCCACCCCCATGTTGGCATTCAGGCCCTGGCCCGCGTAGCCGGTGGCCGCAATCACCACGCCAATAAAGGCAAAGCTGGAACCGAGGTAGCTGGGCACCTTGCCGCCGGTAATAAAAAAGAAAATCAAGGTACCAATGCCGCTCATCAGAATGGCCAGATTGGGGTCAAACCCCATCAAAATCGGTGCCAGCACGGTGGCGCCAAACATGGCAATCACGTGCTGCATGCCCATCACCGTCGTTTGCGCCCAGGGCAGGCGTTCGTCGGGGGCAATCACGCCACCTTGTCGCAGGATGTCAGGGCTCTTTTCAGTCCAGTCAAATAAGCTCATGGGGTTCCTTGGTTGTTGCAGTCAAAGTGAGCATTAATGGTCATCTTGTATGGCCACACGGTCAGGACTGAATTGTGTCACGCCGGGTGTATAACCTAGGCCCCTTCAAAGTAATCGCAACAACAAGGAAACTCAGACATGGGCGCGCAGTGGAAAGCAAAAGGCAAGGAATTGGCGGCAAATACCCGGGGCCGGGTATTTGGCAAGTTGTCCAAAGACATCATCCTGGCCGCCCGCAGCGGCGCCGACCCCGCCGCCAACTCGCGCCTGCGGCTGCTGGTGGAGCAGGCGCGCAAGGCCTCCATGCCCAAGGACACGCTGGACCGCGCCATCAAAAAGGGTGCCGGGCTGACCGGCGAGGTGGTCAATTTTGAACATGTGATTTACGAAGGTTTTGCGCCGCACCAGGTGGCCGTGATGGTCGAATGCCTGACCGACAACCTCAACCGCACCGCACCCGAGATGCGCGTGTTATTTCGCAAGGGGCAATTAGGCACCTCGGGCTCGGTCGCCTGGGACTTTGACCATGTTGGCATGATCGAGGCCGAGCCCATCACCCCGGACGCCGACGCCGAGCTGGCCGCCATTGAGGCCGGCGCGCAAGACTTCGAGCCCGGCGACGAAGACGGCAACACGCTGTTTTTGACCGACCCCACCGACCTTGACCTGGTAAGCCGTGCCTTGCACGCACACGGCTTCAACGTGTTGTCGGCCAAACTGGGTTACAAACCCAAAAACCCGGTGGACCCCAGCAGCTTGAGCCCGGAGCAGCTTGAAGAAGTAGAAGCCTTTTTGGCGGCCATTGATGCCAATGACGATGTGCAAAATGTCTACGTCAGCCTGGCAGAACCGGCCGGGCCGCACGGCGACCTCATTTAAACCCCACCCGGTCCAGCATTTGCTGAACCTTGATCTGGTTCATGCCGACCGCGCTGATCGGCACCAGTTCACGCTTGAAATTGCCGCCCGACATGGCTTGCAGGGCCGGGTTGTCAAACTGCACGCCTTTGGCCACCGGCCACTCGTTGTTGCCGTCGGCAAAGTGTTTTTGTGCTGAAGGGCTCACCAGGTATTCCAGAAACTTGAGAGCGTTGTCCTGGTGTTTGGCATGGCGTGCCACAGCCCCGCCGGCAATGTTGACGTGGGTTCCCCAGCTGGACTGGTTCGGGAACATCACCTTCACTTTGCCAGCCACCGCCTGGTCATCGGGCTTGTTTGAGCGCATCAGGCGCGCCAAGTAATAGGTGTTGGTCACCGCCACGCCACATTCACCCGAGGCCACACCCTTGATCTGGTCGGTGTCGCCACCCTTGGGTGAACGCGCCATGTTGGCCACCAGCCCCTTGAGCCAGGCTTCGGTTTTAACCGGGCCCAGGTGCTCGGTCATGGCGCCAAACAGGCTCAGGTTGTAGGGGTGGGCGCCCGAGCGAATGCACAGCATGCCCTTGAGCTTGGGGTCGGCCAATTTCTCGTAACTGTCAACATCAGCGGCGCTGAGCTTGGCCGGGTCATACACCACCACGCGGGCGCGGGTGGACAGGCCAAACCAGGGTGTTCCGCCGTTGTCGGCCACCTTGGCGCGCAAATTGGCGGGAATGGCGTCTTCGAGCACTTTGGACTTGACGGGCTGGAACAGGCCATCGACCTCGGCGCGCCACAAACGTGACGCATCGACCAGCAAGATCACATCGGCCGGGGAGGCACTGCCCTCGGCCTTGAGGCGCGCCAGAATGCCGGCGTCGTCAGCGTCCACGCGGTTGATCTTGATGCCGGTGGTTTGGGTGAACCCGCTGTACAACGCCTCGTCGGTGGGGTAATGGCGTGCCGAATAAAGGTTGAGCACGGGCTCGGCCGCCTGGGCCAGGCCCAGGCTCAAACCAACAAGTACCAGGGAAAATTGACTAAGAGAACGCACCATTAAAAAACTCCGCAAGTGAATGAATGACCTGATTTTATATCAAATGCGAATCATTCTCATTATTATTTATTCTGGTTTTCTATTTTTTATACGGGCAGGCGCTCTTGATGCAACGCGCATACAGGCTCAGTGAATGGTCTTCAATTTCATAGCCCTGGGCCTTGGCAATTTTTTTCTGGCGCGCTTCGATTTCGGCGTCAAAAAACTCCTCGACCCGGCCGCAGTCCATACAAACGATGTGGTCGTGGTGGTGGCCCTCGTTAAGCTCGAACACCGCTTTGCCATTCTCAAAATTGCTGCGGCTCAAAATGCCCGCCTGTTCAAACTGCGTCAACACGCGGTACACCGTAGCCAGGCCAATGGTGACCTTGTCAGCCAACAGAAGTTTGTAAATGTCTTCAGCGCTCATGTGCCGCTGCACCGCGGTCTGAAACAAGGCCAGAATGGTCTGGCGCGGCCCGGTGACCTTGAGGCCCGTGTCTTTAAGCGTGTGCGTTTTTTCGTTCATGGTGAGACCAAGCCTCAGGTTAATGGAAATGCGGTGATGCGTGCTGGCTGGCGTAGCGCAACTTATACCAAAGTCTGGCGGTTTTAACACGCTGGTTGGCAATGGTATGGTTCGCCCATGAAAACACAAATTGATCACCTGGTCGTTATGGCCCAAACCCTGGCACAAGGCGTGCAGTGGTGCGAAGCCACGCTTGGCGTCACACCTGCACCTGGCGGTGAACACGCACAGTACGGCACCCACAACTGCCTGTTCAAAATTGCCACGCCCAGCCACCCGCTGGCCTACCTTGAAATCATCGCAATCAACCCCGCTGCCAAAAGGTTGGCCCATGCAGAGGCCAAGCGCTGGTTTGACATGGATGACCCGGCGTTACAAGCGGCAGTTGCAGTTGCGCCGCGTTTGATCCATTTTGTTGCCAACACCGACGACATCCAGGCCGCCCGCACCGCACTGAAAACACAAGGTATCGAGCGCGGCCCGGCCGCACACGCCAGTCGCCATTCTCGCCGCGGCCTGTTGCAGTGGCAAATTACCGTACGCGAAGACGGCCAGCGTCTGTTCAATGGCGCGCTGCCCAGCCTGATCCAGTGGGGCAAAGCCGATGACGCCGAACCGCTGCGCTTGCACCCCCGCAACAGCCTGCCGCGCTCGGGGGTGTCGCTACAAAGCCTGGCGGTCACACACCCCAGCGCCGACAAGCTGGTGGCCGCGTTTGATGCCCTCGGGTTCACCGGCGTGGCGCTGGCAACCGGCCCGGCCGACCTGGTCGCTACCCTGAAAACGCCCAAGGGCACCGTGGTGTTGCACAGCCACGGCATTTAGCGGTTCCTCTGCCTAAAAAACGCCGCCCGGCAAGCCAGACGCCGTTGCGTCCTTCACCACCGTCCAGAACGCTGAATCCCTCTAAACTGTGCCGTCTTAGCCCCAGGAGAATGCCATGAAGATTCGTGCCGCCGTGCTGGAAACCCTTGGGGCGCCCGCGCCCTACGCCCAGAGTCAACCGCTCAAGATTCGCCAGGTCGAGCTTGACCCCCCTGGCCACGGCGAGGTGCTGATCCGCATCCGCGCGGCCGGTCTGTGCCACTCCGACCTGTCAGTCATTTCAGGCGACCGGCCGCGCCCCGTGCCGATGGTACTGGGCCATGAATCCGCGGGCGAGGTGGTCGAATGCGGCGCCGGCGTGACCGACCTGAAAGCCGGGGATCGGGTGGTGCTGGTGTTCATGCCCAGTTGCGGTTGCTGCATGCCGTGTATGGAAGGCCGACCCGCCCTGTGCGAGCCGGGGGCGGCCAGCAACGGTGCCGGTACGCTGCTGTCGGGCGCGCGCCGCCTGCACCTGGACGGGCAGCTGGTCAACCACCATGTGGGCGTCTCCTGCTTTGCCGATTACGCCGTGGTCTCGCGCCGCTCCTGCGTCAAACTCGACGCCGATCTCAGTTTTGCCGAAGCCTCGCTGTTTGGCTGCGCCGTGCTGACAGGTGTCGGCGCCGTCATCAACACCGCCCGCCTGCAGGCCGGCACCACGGCCGCCGTGCTGGGTCTGGGCGGCGTGGGCTTCAGCGCCCTGCTGGCCGCCGTGGCCAGCGGCGCGCGCGACGTGGTGGCGCTGGACCTGAACGAAGCCAAGCTGGCCCTGGCGCGCGAACTTGGCGCCACGGCCACCGTCAACGCCAGCGACCCCGATGCCGCCGAGCAGGTACGCGCATTGACCCACGGCGGGGTCGACTACGCGTTTGAAATGGCGGGCGCAATACCCGCCATGGAGCTGGCCTGGCGCATCACCCGGCGCGGTGGCAGCACCATCACCGCCGGCCTGCCGCACCCCGACAAGCGCTTTGCGCTGCCCCCGGTGCAACTGGTGGCAGAAGAGCGCACGCTGCGCGGCAGCTACATCGGCTCGGCCGTGCCCGCACGCGACATTCCGCGCTACATTGACATGTACCAGCGCGGCAAACTGCCGGTAGACCGCCTGATGGGCGAACATCTGGCACTGGAAGACATCAACCGCGGCTTTGACCGCATGGCCAGTGGCGTGGCGATGCGCGACGTGGTGATGCTGTAAATGGATGATGCCGTTTGTGAAGACTTTCGCGCGCACTCTTGAAGCGTGGGGGCGCAAGAAGGACTGGATTTCAGTGCGCTGGGACTGAATTTGGCATTGACCTCAACGCCCCGGCGCTACGCTTGCCTTTCTGGGGACGTTTAGGATTCAAGGACGTAACCACCTCCGATCCAGCTGTGCAGGCCCGGCCTACCGCACAAATGCGCCCAGGCTCCGCTAAGATGTGGCGATGAAAAAATCCAAAAATGGCAAATCGGACACCTTAAGCAAAAACGATTACTTCGAGAAGCTGGAGCCGCTGCAGCTTGAGCTCAATGACCTGGCGCGCTGGCTGGTGCACACGGGTAAGCGCCTGATGGTGGTGATTGAGGGGCGCGACACGGCAGGCAAGGGTGGCGTGATTTCGGCCATCGCCGACACCTTGAATCCGCGCCATTGCCGCACCGTGGCGCTGGGCAAGCCCAGCGAGCGCGAGCAGACCCAGTGGTACTTTCAGCGCTACGTGCCGTACCTGCCTGCGGCTGGCGAAATTGCGCTGTTTGACCGCAGTTGGTACAACCGTGCGGGCGTAGAACGTGTCATGGGGTTTTGCACCGAAGCACAGACCAAAGCCTTCCTGAAACAGGCGCCTGCGTTTGAAAAGATGCTGGTGGACGACGGCATTCTGTTATTCAAGTACTGGCTGACGGTTGACCAGGCCCAGCAGGAAGAACGTTTTGCAGAGCGCCTGGCCGACCCGCTCAAGCGCTGGAAACTCAGTCCGATTGATGTGAAAGCGCGAGAAAAATACGTTGAATATGGACAAGCGCGTGACGTGATGCTGAAGGCCACCCACGCCAAATTTGCGCCCTGGACGCTGGTGGACTTCAATGACCAGCGCGCCGGCCGCCTCACGCTCATTCGCCACCTGCTCGACCACATTCCTGACCGCAAGGTCACTGAGACCCTGGTTGACTTTCCGCCGCTGGGCCATGCGCCCTTGCGCGAGAAGTTTGGCACTGCGCTGGAACCGCTCAAGACCCGGGTTTAACGAGGCACCAGGTGGACGCTAAGCGCCGAACTTGGCGTAATACTGCGCCACTGCCGGGGTTTGGGCAATACGGTGCATATGGGCATTCAGCGCAGGGGCAACTTTTTCCACCAGATCGGTGGGTATGTGATCCAGGCGACCGGAATTGAGGGCGCGCACGTCGACAAACACCTTCAAATCAGCAACAGTGAGACGATTGTCGGCAAAGTATTCACCGCCATGGGCCTGCAACTGGCTTTGCAGCCAGGCAAGGTACACGGGCATGGCGCCGTTGACCAGGGCAGCGCGGGCTTCCCTTTGGGCATCGCCCGTCATGCGAAAGCTCGGGCCCAGCTTGACGCCGGCTTCCTCCACCACATACATGACCTCGTCGCACAGCAGCGCCTGAAATGCATCAGCAGGATACAGGCCAGCCAACTTGCCAGCGTATCGAAGGATGGCATCACACTGCGTCACCTGCACACCGTCCACCTGCAGGGTAGGCACCTGACCAAAGGGTGTGGACTTGCGTACCTCGGCAAAATCAGCAGGCGCAAAGCGGTGGTCTTCAAACGCAACGCCGCCAATGTGAAGGGCCAAGCGCACGGGCTCGGCGCGACCGCCGTGAAAATCGAAATAAGTGAGTTTGAGTTGGGGCATGGTGGTTACCTGAGGTAATGAGATAGGCCCGCAAAGGGCGATGTGCGGATTCTAGGCGGGTAGAACTGCTGGAGAGAATGGCGCGCTAATGACGCTTCAAGACCCTTATGTATAGCTATGCATAATGCAGAGAGTCTTTAGCCTGGCGGCTGCGGCGCGCAGACGCTGATCAGCGCTGACGCGGTTTTTCCGCAGGCGGTAGGCTAAAGATCCCTTTGCACTAAACCGCCATTGAGTTGGTGACGTGCTATGGGTATTGAATCAACGGTTGCCTGTTCAGGGCAGCTACACAAACGTTAAATCCCGATAAGACTTTAGACTTCGTTGTGCGCGGATGTGCGGTTTGACGTCCGACCAGTTGTTGCGAAATGGGCATCACCCATTGCCAGCTAATCGTGGCGAGGCGCCCCCAGTGAAGTCCAAACCTTCATTCGGAGGATTATCTGTTTCCGAGTCGGGTACACAGATTCCCTCATCTGGGCACCCGCCAGAACGCACGGATCGTGGACGGCTGGATGAAGCACGTCGGCCTGGATCCTTGCGCCTATGGCACCCACTCCATGCGGCGCACAAAGGCCACCCTCATTTACAAGCATACGAAAAACTTGCGCGCAGTGCAGCTTTTGCTAGGTCATGCCAAGCTGGAGTCCACCGTACGCTACCTGGGTATTGAGGTAGACGACGCCCTAGAAATGGTTGAAGAAACAGACATCTAAAGCGACCCTGGATCACACTGTAGGCATTCCACCGACCCACGACAATTCAGCAGATCATTTGCGGTATCTATGCTCGTTACCTGGGTGCCCTAAAGCTGACCTGATTGGTGTAGTTATTCTTGTTCTCGGCGTGTTCCCAATGCTGCGATTCAGGAAGCGGCAATTTGATCGAGCCAATATCCGGCTGGCAATTTGAATTTCTGTAGACCCGCTTCCGCTGCTCAAGTGACCAATGGCCAAGAAAACCGACGCCCTTGATTGAACTACTGCTCCCGAGTTTCGGGGATCGAAAAATGACAAAAATGGACCAGCGGCGGCAATGACCGCTCTGGAGAACTTGACAGAAATTCCTGGCTCGGCTTGAACGTCGGCTCCCGCTGCAGAACCGTCAACAAAGCTGGCACGGATAGCCGCATTATTTGTCCTCTTGCTCAAGCAGCAACAACGCCCATCGGCCGTCATCGTACTAGCCGCCGCACAGGCACAATCACTCTTTTTAAAACCAGAAGTCAAACTTAAGCCAGCCCCATGAAATTGAAAATGTCCGAAAACTCGCTGTTCGCGATTTTGCTGCGCTCACCGTGGTGGATCAGCCTGCTGATCGTGGCCGGGTTCACGCTGCTGTCCTTTGCCCTGTTGCCCGAGGCCTATGTGGCTTTTGGCGTGATGGGTGGCTTTCCATTTCTGGTCATCGCCGTCCTGGCTGCGCGCAAACAGTGGCACGCACCCAGCACGGCCCGCGTCTCCGAAATGCTGACCCGGGTGGGTGCCATGTCGTGGCGGGATTTTTCTGCCCTGATCGGGCAAATCTATGTCGGGCAGGGTTT
>Ga0209211_10003968_pt1 | contig 23503 bp, 20 predicted proteins | sample RifGroA2_FD_183992 | JGI IMG/M metagenome (GOLD analysis project Ga0209211, IMG submission 183992) | Groundwater microbial communities from Rifle, Colorado, USA - Groundwater A2 (SPAdes) (version 2) | ecosystem: Environmental > Aquatic > Deep subsurface > Groundwater | place: Rifle, Colorado...
AATCCCGATACGGGCCCCGATCAGGTTGGCGCCATCATGGGCTGGGTAATAACCCGGCTCAAGGAAGGGTGGGAGGAAACGGAAAATAAAGGGCGAAATCTGACGGCCATTCTGAGGGATAATACCCCCGTTGGCCCCAAGAAACTCACGCGCAAGCAAATCCTCATTGATTTGGCCAACCGTAAAAAGGAGGCTTATAACCGCCTTTTCAGGCTTCAAGTCAAACCCATAACGGAGGATACGCTGCTTAAAGATTTGTCCCTTGTCGGCGATGTGCTTGCCATGGCTACAGGCGCGCTCAACGCGGGCGCGGCGGCAAACGATGACAGTTGGAATGCCTGGGTTGTCACTCAGGAACGGGTGATTGAAAAGCTTCAGCAGTTCAGGAAAGAACAGGAAAAACTGGGCGCTGTTGAAAAGACTTCCCTCATAGGAAAGATCAAGGCATTGGCACAAGAAAATCAGGACCAATTGCTGGACCAGCTTGTGGCCCAGCATGAACCGCCGGAGCAAGAGGCGGTCGCTGCCGCATCGTTGGGGCAGGCTCTCGATGCCCTTAAGTTGTATGCTATCGCGGGTCCAGGCGTGCGTGAGTTGTATCGTTCACCCGACAAAAAGAGGCTGTTTGTTGCCTATGCCGATGGTTCCGGAAAGATTTTTGATATTGAGACTGGGAAGGATCTTCAAATTTCGTTTGGGACCGCTGTCGGGAAAGTCGAATTTTCTCCTGACAGCAAGATGCTTGTCGTTAAGCATAACGACAGGGCCGCTACTGCGACAGTTTTTCATCTTGAGGCCAAGACGGGATTTCCGTTCTCGTTAGGGGAAGGCATCTTTTTTATGATCCCCGTTTCTTTTACGGCAGACAGCAGGCATCTCACTATTAAAACTATGAATTATGAAGACAAGGTTTTTGACCTTGAGACCCAGCAAAATATGGAGCCGCTTATCGGTCCCCATATTACCGGCACAAATTTTATTCGGGACGGGAAAACGCTTTTTGTTTGGGACCGCCGCGATACAGCCAAAATGTTTAATCTTGAGACCAAAGAGGAAATTCCAATCCCCCAGGCCCGTGACGTTAGTAATGTCCGAGTTTCTCCGGACGGCAGGAGGCTCCTTGTCAGTTATAAGCGCGATCCCGCCAAGGTTTTTGATCCGGAAACCCTGAATGAAATCCCAATTTCTCTGGGGCGCCGCGCAGTGAAGACTCAATTTTCTCCGGATGGCAGGAGGCTCCTTGTCAGGTATAAGCGCAATACCATCCAAATAATTGATCTCATGGATCCAAGCAAACGTCCTGTTTCTCTGGGGCGCCGCGCAGCGGAAACTCAATTTTCTCCGGATGGCAGGAGGCTCCTTGTCAGGTATAAGCGCAACACCATCCAAATAATTGATCTCATGGATCCAAGCAAACGTCCTGTTTCTCTGGGGCGCCGCGCAGCGAAAACTCAATTTTCTCCGGATGGGAAAAGACTTTTTGTGAAATATCTCGATCATAGCGCCAAAATATTTGACCTCGAGACAGGGAAGGAACTCCCAATTTCTCTGGGCAGCAATCCGGATTCTATTTACTTTTCCCTGGACAGCAGAATCCTTTTCGTTCGCTATGAAATTCCTGGTAGAAAGCTAAAGTTTTTCTCCAAAATATTTGACCTTAATACCCCACGTGATCTGGCACCTCTTATCGGAGACCGGGTTGATTTTACCGAGCTTTCTCCGGACGGCAGGATTCTTGTGGTTAAGTATCTTGACCATAAAGCCAAAATATTTGATCTTGAGACCGGAGCTGAGTTTCCCATCTCCCTGCGCGATGATTTGGAAAAGGGTTTTTTTTCCCAGGACGGCAGGATTCTTTGTGTCAGGTATCGCGACCAAACAACCGAAGTTTTTGACCTGAAAACCAAACAGAATTTAACCTCTTTGCTGGGGCCCCAAGTGATTCCAGCCTATTTTTTTGTAACTGATAGCAACAAGCTTATTATCAACCCCGGGGACCATACCGCCAAGATTTTAGATTTGGAGGCGTTAGAACAGGTTCCTTTTTTCCGGAATTTGAAGGAACATTTTGGAGAAAACGCGTACGTGGCATTGGAACTTTTGGGAACGCTTATTCAGAATAAGGTGATATCTTCCGAGGTGGCCCTGGAACGTGAATATGACTTTCTCCGCCCACCAATTGAAAGGTTTGTCCGGGCCACCACGCAATATAATCGTGCGCAAATAATAAGTTTGTTCAAGACTTCAGGGATTTTAAATTATCTTCAAGCACAGGGCGCCGATTATCAGAACCACCTTGATTTCTATATTAGGCTCATCCAAGAAAATAAGCGCCTGGCCCTGAAGATTCTTAGAGACCTTTTTGAAGCAATTAAGGAAGGCCTCGTGGATGCGGGGCTTTCCGAGGATGAGAAGGAAAAAATTCTTGAGTTTGTTAGGATGACTCGCGGTTTCAACCGGGTGTTTTATAAGGTTTATAAGCTGGAAGGCAGGCAAAAGCTGCTTGAGATTCTTGCCTTTGCCGATAAAATTCTTGATGACGAGGCAGGTCCGGATGAAATGGAAGCTTTTAAACAAAATCTCATCCTGCAAGGGTTCACGCCGGACGAAGCCGTTCAAGTCCTCCTTACCGTCAACCAGAAAGCCATTCCGACTTCGGGAGCTTCTTTTATAACTAGTGACAAGGCACAGGCCGTATGGCAACAGTATCTTGATGCGGGAGACAGAAGGGGTGATGTCCCACAAGCCCTTCAGCAGTTGGGTAGGTTCGGCGGAGGCGTTTTCCGGGGAGTGGGAAGGCGTCTGAAAGTCGGTCAGGGCTATGACCCCGAAGGCAAGGTCAATCATATCTTAAGTTCACTCCGGTATCCGGATACCGGAAAAGACGAAGGACAAAAGGCAAAAGACACCGCGGCAGATAAAACCCAATTCACTGAGGCGCTTCAGGTTTATGTTGAGAATATGGATAACGGCGAGAAAAGGCAGGAAGCCTTGAGGGCCTTGTTTCGCTATAGTTCGCACCATGATTTGGTTAGGGAGAAAGTGAGAAATATTCAAGGAGGGGATTATCTTTCACTGGATCTTCTGGAACAGCTTTTTAGCGATAACGAAAACCCCTTAAACATTTTAACCAGAGAAATTTTGAATCAGGAATACAAGCTGGATGGTTTTCGGCCTATTACTAATGAAAGAAGATTCCTGAGAGACCTTCATAATCTATGGCACGGACAAGCCGCTTTAGAGGAAAGAAAGACCCGGCTCTCAAAAATCCTGACGGATTATAAGGCGGATGAGATAAAGGCCAAGCTTCTCGGGGCTGAAAGCATTGACTTGGGACTTAAGGCAGCTATCGAGGAGATTATTTCAAATCGTTTGCCGGTTTCAGCCGGAGAATTGATAAGTTCTTTGTTCGCTGATTCTCTCCGGACATTGAAGCAGGAGAAAGATAAGTTTGAGGAATATGATACAGATACCATTCAACTTAAATTCCGCGTGGTAAAAGGACCGGGGCAGGGACTGTATGGCTTGTTGGGCGGGGTTTGCATCGGCCAGGATCTTGCGCTTTGGAATAAGCCGAATTTTTATCTGCTGGAAATGATTGATGAGGCCAAGGGAGAGGCAGTGGGGTATGTCCATCTTTTTGAACAGGAAATCGATGGGATGAGACACCTTACGGTGCCCGGTATTGAGCCTTCGACCGAATTTCTAGCCCGGATCAAGGCACAGGAACTATATCCTCTTATCGAGGAAGCGTTAAAGGCGGTTGCGTTGGCAGGCGGATTCAGCCAGATTGACTTGCCCACATCTAAAGACATTCTCTCCAACCGGATGGATATTTACAATCTTGCTGCTAGAAAAGGTTATCCTGAGGATACACTTCCCGTTGTGATTCAATGGAATACCCATCCAAGGCCTTACCCTTTCTCTAAAGTCTATGTGATGTGGAATCGGATTGAGGCTGCGGCGCCGGTTATGGCCGCGTCGCTGGGAGCTGCGGTTGGGCAAGTCCAGCAGATAGGACAGAAGAACCGCCTGAATGAAGAGCTGGAAAGGCTGGATAGGGATGCGGCGAAATTTGGAGTTCAACTGGATAATGTTTTGGCGAATGCTTTATTCGGTGTTACGGCCGCAGAGCGGGTCAATTCCGTGCAGTTGTTTGATTTTAGCGAAGGCCTGCTGACGGCGGATGAGCTTAGGGATCAGGCCTTTCTTGACAATTATTTCAAGGGGTCAAGTTCTCATAAAATGGTTATGGTCGTGATTCCTGATCAGTTGGAAACAGTGCGGGCCTTGATTCCCGAGGTCTATAAGAATCGTATCGAGCTGATTCAGGCCGAGGATATCCGGCAAGGGTTTGCCAAAGCACAGCAATTATTCCTGGGATACAGGATTGTGGTGAACACCGTTCAGCCAGATGCCCGCCGTGTTACGGCTGACAATAAGTCGGATGAAATATATGAAATTTCCACGGAACCCGCCGCTCTCACGCGTCTTGTCAAAAAAGTCTCTTTACGGAGAGCCCTGGCCCTGGGCGGCAGAAATCTTGCCTTTGCGGGTGTCTTTGGCGGCGCTTTGGCCGAGCAGGGACTTGCGGCCGCGGGCAGTGATTATATCCGCTTCACGCGTGCCAATCTTGAGGCCTTGATTGCCTCCATCAGCGTTGAAGTCGAAGCGGCCAGATTACGCGAAAGATCGGCCTAACCGAGCAGCTCGAGCGGGGCGGCCTAATTGAACTTCTCCATGACCATCCGGGCTAATTGCGATATAATCCCCTCACTTATTTAGGGAGGGAGCCGGATTGCTTCTTTTAAGGCGTATCTTTTTCTATCTTTTTCTCGTTATCTATCTTATAGCTTGTCCCATGACCATTCTGTACGCTCTGGGCTATATTTTAAAGCCCGGAATGGAACAAGGGCTAGTCAAAACCGGGCTGATTTATATTTCGACCGTTCCTTCCGGGGCCTCTGTCTATATCAGCAACAAGCGTTACACCCGCCGGACTCCTGCCATTCTCAGGGATTTGACGCCCGGAAACTACCCCATCAGGATCAGTCTTAAAAATCACCGGAGCTGGTTCCAGAATGTTCCCGTAGAAAAGGAAAAGGCCACGGCGCTTGAAAAAATTCTGTTAGTGCCTACGGAATTAAAACGGGAGCAGTTGTCGACTGAGCCGTTTGAACGCCTCATCCCCATAGAGAAAAGCAGGTATTTCCTTCTGGCCGCTGGGCCGAGGCCGGGCGATTTGTTTGTTTTCGATTGGAAACAGGAAAAAATCAGGCCTCTCTTTCGGAAGGAGGATCCCCTGGGGGAAGGGAAAGTCCTTTCATTTTATTCTGTGCCGGGCGGCGCTTCATTCCTTTTGCTCGTGCATATTCGCGGCGGAGAAAGATATTTATGGGTTGAAATAGGGGGAAAGGAATTTCGCGTTGAGGATATCAGCGTTTGCTTTCCGGAAGAGCCCTTGGCGGTTGTTTGGGATCCTCATGACAGGGATCACTTGTTTTCCATTCACGATAATTATGTTAACCGGGTGGATGTTCCGGGGCGTTCAGTTTTGATGAAATACCTGGAGAATATCCGGGGTTTCGGGCTTTTTCATAAAAATCTTTACGCCTTGCGCGGTGATTTTCTCCTGGAAAGATTGGATTATGACCGTAAGCCCAGGGAGATTTTACTAAATGACGGGACTCTGGGAAGTTCGATTTTTGGTCCCGAAGGCTTGTTTCAAATCCATGCGGTTAATAATGACATCATTTTTTTTCGTGGCGAACGGGGCGAGCTTCTTGCCAACCGCTTGCCTTATCGTTTCTTGCAGGAAGGGGCAGTCGGTTATGAATTTTACCCGCCGCGGGAAAGATCGTTGGTGTGGAGAAAAGAGGATGTCGGGATTTTGGATTTTTCGAAACGTGCCAGAAATGATGATGCCTTTGAGAAAGGACCGAGCCTTCACTGGGTGTATCAAAGGGGCAAGAGAATTGAACAGGCTTTCTGGGTGTATGAGGGGTCTCACATCCTTTTCCGGGATGAAAACCGGGTATTTCTTCTCGAAATTGAAACTCACGGGAAACCCCACCTTTATTCGCTTCTTGAAGTGAAACGGAAAACAGATGCCGTTTATGCGGAGGCAACCGGAAAGCTTTATTATCTTGATCCGGAATCGGAGCGATTGAATTCAGTCGAGATTTTGCCGCGCCAGGAAATTTTACCGTTCACGTTTGCGGAAAAAAAGGAAAAAAAGAAAAGCGAAATTGAGGGGCTTTGAAATGAGCGACGATTTTATTTTTTCACCTCACAACCTGAAAGGCCGCGAAAAAATCCTGCAGCGGTTTTTCGAGATATTGCCCGGGGCCGCGAGCTGGACCATCCTGCTTGGGATCATTTTCATGACTTTCTGGAAGCCGATTCTGGCCGCCATCCTGATCATCGCCTTTGATTTTTACTGGCTGCTCAGGCTTTTTTACGCCACTTTGTTTCTTGTGCTGGCGTATATGCGTCTTTCATTTGAGAGCGATACCGACTGGATGAAGCGGGTTCATGGGCTGGATGACCTTGACCATTACAGCCGCGAATTGGACGGCGCGTCCGCCGGTTTTTCCCCGGGGAAATGGTTTTCTTTGATGGTCCATAAAAAGGAATTGCGGCTCCTCAAAGAAACAGGCGCTTCGCAGCCTCTTTCGAAAGATATTTATCATTTGGTTATTGTTCCGGTCCTCATGGAACCCCGAGAAATTCTTGAGCCCGGAATCCGGGGGCTGACCCGGGGCAGTTTCCCTTCATCGCAGGTCTTGGTTATCCTTGCTGTTGAGGACAGGGCCACAGATCAGGTGAAAAGGGGCGCGGAAGAAATCCGGGAGAAATATGCAAGCTCCTTTTTGGATTTTCTGCTCACGTCACACCCTGACGGGATTCCCGGAGAGGCACGCGTTAAAGGTTCGAATGTCTCTTACGCCGCCAGACAGGCCGCCGGTTACTTTCAGGATAAAGGCATCCCTTTTGACAATGTGATAGTTTCCTGTTTTGACGCGGACACCGTTGTCAGTCCGGATTATCTGGCGTGTTTGACTTACCGCTTTATGAGCTGTCCCGACAGGCAGCAGTCGAGTTTTCAGCCCATTCCCGTTTATCATAATAATATCTGGGAGGCGACAGGGTTCGCGCGCGTGCTGGAAATGGGGTCTTCATTTTTTCAACTGGTGGAGTCTACCAATCCGGACACACTGGTCACTTTTTCAAGCCATAGCATGAGTTTTAAAGCTTTGGTGGATGCGGGCTACTGGCCGGTGGATATGATTTCCGACGATTCAGCCATATTCTGGAAATGTTTTATTCATTTTCACGGAAATTATCACGTGGTTCCCATGTACACCACGATTTCTATGGATGTCGTGACGGCTAAAAACTGGTTTAAAACCGTGCAAAACGTGTACCGGCAGAAACGCCGCTGGGCCTGGGGAGTCGAAAACTTCCCAATCGTGATTCGCGGTTTTCTCCATTCCGGGCAAATTTCACTTTATGATAAAATCAGACACGGCTTCAAACTTTTCGAAGGACACGTGGCCTGGGCCACATGGGCGATTCTTCTTACCGTGATCGGCTGGCTTCCGGCCTTGTACGCGGGAAGAGAATTCTCGGACACGGTTGTTTATTACAGCGCACCGCGCATCACGGCCATTATTTTTAATCTTGCGACCCTGGCCTTGCTGACGACGCTGGTCTTGAGCCAGTGTCTGCTTCCGCGGAGAAAGGTGCGGCACCTGTTTTTCAAAAGAATTGTCTTGGCCCTGGAGTGGTTTTTTGTCCCTTTGATCGTGACTTTTTTAAGCGCTCTGCCGGCACTCGAAGCGCAAACCCGGCTTATGTTTGGTAAATACATGGAGTTTTTGGTGACGGACAAACTGCGAAAGCATAAACGATGAAAATATTAATCTGGCTTTTGGCTTTTTTATTTCAAGCGCAGATTCTTTTCGCTCAGGATTTGAAGATCGGAACCACTTACAGCCCGCGGCAGAGCGAATACCTCGGACTTGACTGGAAAGAGACCTACCTCTCCATTCTTGATTTGAATTTGGATGTTATCCGCCTCGGTACGTATTGGAATGAAGTGGAGAAGGTAAAAGACACCTATGATTTTACCGTGCTGGACTGGCAGATCGGCGAGGCCCGTAAAAGAAATATTCCCGTTCTCCTTTCGGTCGGCATGAAAGCGCCGCGTTGGCCGGAATATTTCATTCCTGAATGGATGATAAAAAATATGGAGCAGGGATTCGGAGAGGGAATTCCAGGTGACGATGAATATCTCAAGGACAGGGCGCTTCAGTTTATCCGCGCGGTTGTGAGCCATTACAAGGACGAGAAAATTATCCGGTACTGGCAGGTGGAGAATGAACCGCTGGACCGTGCCGGCGCGCAGTACTGGTGGATTACCAGAAATTTCCTGAAACAGGAGGTGGATCTCGTCAGGAAAATCGACGGGGGAAAAAGGCCGATTGTTATCAATGTGGCTACCTATCCCAACCGCTTTTTGCGCGCTCTCTCAAGATTTTACGCGCCTTATGACGCGGTTCAAGAGGCTATGCCTCTTTGCGATATTTTGGGACTGAATGTTTATCCGGCGGTGGGGCATAAATTCTGGTGGAGGAAAATGTATTTTTGGAGCACCTCTTCCGAAAGGATTGAGTATTTTTCGGACATTTTGCGCAAAATCAAGTTCCAAGGCAAAAAGGCGTGGATTATCGAGTTTCAGGCCGAGCCTTGGGAGCCGGGGCTTTTGGTCCATAAAGGGAATGACCGCCCGCCCACGGGCTGGCCTGAAGCCAGCCGCGAATATTTTAATGAATTCAAATCCATGGGATTTGACACCTTTCTGCTGTGGGGTGCTGAATATTGGCATTTCCGGAAAATACAGCACCAGGATGACAATTGGTGGAATATGGTGCTTGATTTGTTTCAGGCTGAGAAGCCGGCCTCTGATGGACGCAAGGATGTCACCGCAGGGCAGTAGCTTTTAAATATAGGCGGGTATCCTGACAGGTGTTATAATTTAAATGCAGGTCGAGTCTGATAAACATTGGGGAAAAAGGTTGACGGGCAATCTTAAGCGGAGGACTCGATGAAGACCGCACTCGTGATGATTGTGACCTTTATGTTAATGGAGCCTGTTGCAGCCTTGGTTCACCGTTTTATCTTTCACGGTTTTGCTTACAAACTTCACGAAAGCGATCACGCGACAGAAAAAGGCCCTCTCCGGAAAATCGATTATTTCCCGGTTATTTCAGCCGTCATCACCATGGCCATCATCGGTCTTGGCGTTGAGATGGATGCCCTTGATTTTTTAATCCCTGTGGGGTTTGGAATGGGGACTTACGGTATCGCTTGTTATTTTATCCATGACATTGTCATTCACCGGCGCGTGAGCCGGGTTAAAGTCAACCCGGCATGGTTTCAATTCCATTATGACGCGCATATGTTTCATCACCGCTTCAACGGACCTCCCTACGGTTTTGTTTTTCCTTGTGTTCCAAAACGTATGAGTCAATATTTTTCCAACGGAAACGGAAATTCCTCCAAAAATGAATGATGTCTTGATAGTCGGGGCCGGCTTGGGCGGTTTGTCCGCGGCCCTCCATCTTGCCTCTTCCGGCAGAAAAGTCACGGTTCTGGAGAAGAATCCGGCCGTGGGCGGAAAAATGAATTGGTTTGAGAAAAACGGCTTTCGTTTTGACACAGGCCCCACGGTGTTGATTCTTCCTTATGTGCTTCGCGAGCTTTTCCACATGCTGGGTGAGACCCTTGAGGATCACCTGCAGTTGATCCCCGTGGATCCCTTGTGCCGTTATTTCTTCAGCGACGGGTCACGTCTTGATGTCTCAAGTGATTTGAAGAAAACCACGGAGCAATTGAGCCGCTTTAGTCCGGACGATACGGGCAACTTTATTCGTTTTCTTGAACGCGGCAAAGAAATTCACAGGGCGGCGGCTGAATCATTTCTTTTTTCTCAATTCGGCGGATGGAATTTCGAGAATGTCTTTGGAAATCTTAAGTCGCTGTTCTATTTTCAAAAACGTGATTCTTTCCGGATCCTGCATCAAGCCGTTTCCGCTACCTTTAAAGACCCGAGGCTGATCCGGTTGTTTGACCGTTTTGCGGCTTTTAACGGCTCATCCCCTTATAAAACTCCCGCAACTTTTGCCATGATCCCTTATGCGGAATATGCCATGGGCGGCTGGTATGTCCGCGGAGGGCTGTATTCGGTAGCCGAATGCCTGGCAAAGCTTGCTGTCAGGAAAGGTATTGAAATCCGGACGAGTGCGGTTTGCGAAGAGATTCTAGTCGACAACGGAAGGGTGGCGGGAGTCCGCCTGGCAGACGGTTCGAGATTGCCGGCCTCTTGCGTGGTGGTGAATGCGGATGCGCTGGAAGCTTATGAACGGCTTCTTCCTGATTGCCGGGAAAAACGCCGCATGATGCGCCGCGTTGAACCCCGTGCTTTATCCAGTTCAGCATTTGTCATGCTGCTCGGCGTGGATAAGTCTTACGGGCATCTGGCCCACTATAATATTTTCTTTTCCGAAGACGGGGGTAAAGAAGCCGGGGATGTGTTTGAGCGCGGCATCCCCCCGCAGGACCCAACTATTTATTTGAGCCTATCTTCAAGAACCGACCCGTCCATGGCGCCGGCTGCGGGAAGCAATATGTTTGTAATGGCCAATGTTCCGGCGATCAATAAAAGCTATGACTGGAATGCGAATAAAACCGTTTATCGCGAGCTTATACTGAACCGCCTTAAAGCTGCGGGGCTTGAAGACCTGGAAAACCATATTCGCGTGGAGCGCGTTTCCACGCCGGTTGATTTTGAAGAAAAATACCGGGCCTTCCGGGGCGCCCTTTATGGGCAAGCCTCGCATGGTCCCTGGTTTTCATTTCAACGGCCGGCTAACCATTCGCATGACATCAAAGGACTTTACTTCGCGGGCGGCAGCACCCATCCGGGCGGCGGGATCCCTTTTGTTCTTTTATCCGGCAAAATAACCGCGGGACTTCTTATGAAACGGGAGCCCCATTAAATCCATCCACATTCTATTATTTGTTTGATTCCGGGGAATTGATGATGAGTTTGTTGCTTTACCACTACATTGTTCTCGGTTTTTTGAGCCTCCTCTTTGCCGTTTTAATCAGCAATTTGATATATGTTAAGGCTCTGAAGCCAGGGGCGCGTCCTACGGTTTTCCCCCTGGTTTCTATTTTAGTCCCGGCCAGAAACGAGGCGGAGAATGTCGAATTGTGCGTCCGCTCGCTTCTCGGCCAGGATTATCCCCATTTTGAGCTTGTTGTTCTTGACGATCATTCGGAAGACGAAACTTTGGCGATTTTAAAAAACATTGCGGCTCAAGACAGCCGGCTCAAAGTTTTGTGCGGCGAGGCATTACCGGTTGAATGGCTGGGTAAATGTTTTGCCTGTCAGCAGCTTGCCGCGCATGCCCAGGGAGAATACCTGCTTTTCACTGATGCTGATACAGCTCATCAGCCGGGAGCGCTAACCTCCGTCATGGCGGCCAGGGAAGAGGATGATGCGGCTTTTTTGACTTTGATCACGGGTTTTGAAATGAAAACATGGGCCGAAAAACTTATTCTTCCGTTGATTCATTTCACCGCTATGGTTTCTTTCCCATTCTTTTTGGCGGAAATTTTTAAAAAACCTTTTTTTTCGATTGGGAACGGCCAATTCATGCTTTTTCGAAGGGATGTTTATAAGGCTATCGGGGGCCACGAATCCGTAAGGTCGGCTATGGTGGAGGATATATGGCTGGCCCGCCGTGTCAAGGCCGCGGGATTTTCACTTTCTATCCGGGATGGCTCAAAGGCAGTATCCTGCAGGATGTACCGCGATCTCAGTGGGATATGGGAAGGTTTTTCAAAGAACCTGTTTGCGGCCGTTAATTTTTCTCTCGGTGGATTGATTGCAGTGGTATTGTTTTTTATATTGGTTTATCTCGCTCCTCCCGTCCTGCTAGGCGTGGAACTGTGGAGGCCGCACGAAATTTTGTCCTGGTTTTTTCCGATGGCAGAAACCCTTTTGGTGTTTGGCATGCGACTTTTGCTCGCGTTTCGGTTCAGGTTAGGCGTGCTTTCGTCATTTTTTCATCCCTTTGGTATTTTGATTGTTTTGGGCATTGCCTTGAATTCAGCCGTCAGGATTCTCCAGGGCCGGGGTGTGGTTTGGAAGAGAAGAACTTACCGCTTTTATTCCCAGAAATTATGACTCAAATCACGCGTATTTTAGAATTAACTTCGAAAAATAATTGTAGTATCATAGCTGAGTAAATCTGTCTTATTTGGACAATCTCATAACCCGGAGACATTCATGAAAAAGGTGAAGCCTAAGAGAAGGGGTTTTCTGGCTGTGGAGGAAGAGGTTTTGAAGCGCTACGGCAAGGGAGCCCGAGAGCGCCAGGAAAGTCTTTGTTGTCCTGTCGAGTACGACAAAAAGCACCTTGAGATCCTGCCTCGGGAAATCATCGAAAAAGATTATGGCTGCGGGGATCCGTCCAAGTATTTGAGAGAAGGGGACCATGTGCTGGACCTTGGCAGCGGCAGCGGAAAAATTTGTTATATCGCGGCGCAAATTGTCGGTTCGCGCGGCCGCGTGACGGGCGTGGATTTCAATGATGAAATGCTGGCCCTTGCCCGGAAATACCAGGACGAAATGGCCGCCAAATTAGGCTATGCCAATGTGGAATTCAAAAAAGGAAGAATCCAGGATCTGAAATCAGATTTGACCCTTTGGGACGCGTATCTCAAGAAGCGGGTCGTGAATTCTCCGGATGCCTTTTTTGATTTTGATGCCTATCGCGAAGAATTGATGCGAACCCGGCCTTTGATTCCGGCTGCCTCTATTGACGTGGTTGTTTCAAACTGCGTATTGAATCTGGTCCAAACAAGGGACAAGGAAAAACTATTTTCAGAAATTCACCGTGTTTTAAAAAAAGGCGGCCGTGTGGCCATTTCGGATATCGTCAGCGATGAAGACGTGCCCCGGGAATTGCAAAATGATCCCGAACTTTGGACTGGCTGCATATCAGGCGCCTTCCGCGAGGATTTGTTCCTCAAGGCTTTTGAAGACGCGGGTTTTTATGGTATCAAAATGGAAACCGTGGGCCGCGAGCCTTTTCAAACCGTGCGGGGAATCGAATTCCGCTCCGTGACGGTCACGGCTTTTAAAGGCAAAGAAGGTCCTTGTCTGGAACGCAATCAAGCCGTGATTTACAAAGGTCCCTGGAAGCAAGTGGTGGATGACGACAAACATGTGCTCAAACGCGGCGTGCGCACGGCCGTTTGCGACAAGACCTACCATATTTATGCCTCAGCCCCCTATAAAGACGACATCATTCTGGTTCCGCCACGCAAAGATATACCGCTTTCCAAAGCCGGTGTTTTTGACTGCCACCGCGCGGTGGCGAGACATCCCCGGGAAACCAAAGGCCTCCATTACAAAAAGACTACCGAAGCGAAAGGATATGCCTGTGACACCGGGGGAAATTGCTGCTGAAGTTTTGCGCGGCCAATTAAACGATTTTGATAAGAGGCTTCAGCGGGAGCGCTATGCCCTGCGAAAAAGCAAAATCGATGTCATTCAGGTCAATGTCGGCAAACTTTGCAATCAAACCTGCGTGCATTGCCATGTGGACGCAGGGCCTTCCCGTCAGGAAATCATGTCCCGCGAAACCGCGGAGGCTGTTCTCGGTTTGATCCGTAAATCCGGAGCGGGCACTGTGGACATTACGGGCGGAGCACCGGAGCTTAATCCCCATTTTGATTATCTTGTCGAGCAAAGCCGCCTGCTTGGATGTTGCGTCATTGACCGGTGCAACCTGACCGTTTTTTTTGAACCCGGCAAAGAGTATTTGCCGGAGTTTCTGGCGCGTCACCGGGTAGAGGTCATGGCTTCGCTGCCCTGTTATTCCCGGGAGAATGTTGACAAACAGCGCGGCAAAGGGGTTTTTGACAAAAGCGTCGAAGCCCTGCTGTGGCTGAACCGGCTTGGATACGGGAAAACGGGCACGGATCTTTTTTTGAATCTTGTTTATAATCCGGTGGGCCCTTACCTCCCGCCGGACCAAAGCGGGCTTGAAGCGGATTATAAAGAAAGCCTGTACAAAGATTTTGGAATTGCATTCAACCGGCTTTTTACCATCACCAATATGCCCATCAGCCGCTTTGCTTCTTACTTGATCGCGACCAAACAATATCAGGAATACATGGAACTTTTGGTCAACAGTTTCAATCCCTCCACGCTTGACGGACTTATGTGCCGAAGCATGCTCAGCATCAGCTGGGATGGCCGCCTTTTTGACTGCGACTTTAATCAAATGCTGGGCATGGCAATACCGGGACCTGGCGCAGGGCCGTTAACCGTCCATGATTTCGATGACGCGGCTATCACAGAAAGGCCCGTGGACACGGGCAGTCACTGTTTCGGCTGCACGGCCGGAACCGGTTCCAGCTGCGGCGGATCCGTGATATGAAAATCTCTGTCATTATTCCGGCTCTTAATGAAGAAAAGGCAATAGGCGCGACGCTGGCGGATTTGAGGGAAAACCACTTTCCGGATGAAATCATTGTCGTAGACGGCGGAAGCGTGGACCGCACTCAGGAAATAGCCGCGTCGCTGGCCCGCGTGATTTCAGCTCTAAAGGGCAGGGCCTGCCAATTGAATGCCGGGGCAAAGGCTGCCGCAGGCGATATTTTTCTTTTTCTTCACGCGGACACCCGGTTGCCCCCGGGTGGTCTTGATGCGGTGCGCGGTTTGATTTCAAAGGGGTGGGCGAAAGCTGGCCGTTTCCGTCTACGTTTTGACGCGGATGATTTTTTATTGAAGCTTTTCGCGTTTCACACCCGCTTCCCGTTTTTTTCCTATGGTGACCAGGCTTTTTTCGTCACACGGGATCTTTTTGAGAAAATGAAAGGTTTCTCGGAACAGGTGCCTTTTGAAGATATTGAATTTTACAAGCGGCTCTCTAAAATAACGCGGCCCCAAATTATCAAAATGCCTGTCATCACATCTGCACGCCGTTTTTTGAAGATTGGGAGGCTGCGCCAAAAATGGATTAATCTTGTTCTGGTTGCCTTGTATTATTTCGGCATCGATGTGATGCCCTTGAAAAAAAAAGTTTATCAGGATATGCGGTAAAACCGAAAGGCCTTGATTTATCATTATGACTTGTGTGCAAAGGAGGAAGTTATGAAAGCTTGGATGGTTGCCGCCGTCATTTCGGCTGTGTGTTATGGTATCAACAATATTCTGCTTAAACTTACAAACGGCCGAATATCAGATGCTTTGGGTGCTGTTTGCATCCAGACTTTTAGCTTAGCTGTTATTGTGGGATATTTTTTGTTGATAAAAATGCGTGGGGAAGCGGTCAATTGGTCTTATCAAGGCATTGCTATATCTATGAGTTCGGGGATTATGATGGGATTTGGTCTGGTTCTGCTGTTAACGGCATTCAAATTTGGAGGCCCTGTCTCCGGCGTTATTCCTGTTCTTTTAAGCGGCCAGATCGTGCTTGCGGCTTTGGCCGGCTTTCTCCTTTTCAGAGAAGGACTTAGCGCGATAAAGGCCATCGGCATTTTATGCTGTTTTCTGGGAATTTGGTTGAGCAGTCGATAAGCGTTGCTTGACAAAGCCCGGGAGATTTCGTATAAATAAAAACCTAGGAGATTTAAAGATGATTTTTTCGGCCAATACCAACAACTTCGCCCTAAGGACAAAACCCGTTACGAAAGTAATGTGGCACGCTGATTGTGTGTCGATACTTAGTATTGGCAGTTATCCATCCGCTGCCAAGCGTTGCCACCGGGTAATGGGCGAGGAGGTATCGGCCGAGATGATGTAAGCCGGTTTAAAAAACACATACCAACCAAGCCCATTACTCAAGTGAGTAATGGGCTTTTTTTTTGCGCGCATAGGCCGCAGGAAGGAGAATGTCATGATAGATGCTAGAAATTCAAAAGAAAAAGAAGTCACCTTAAAGAAAATTGAAAAGAATCCCGTCAAATTGACGGCGCTCCTTTATCTTAAAGAGGCGCTTCTCAATCAGCAGTACGAGAACTGCAGGGAGTTCATCGAGATTGCCAAGGAATTCGGAGCTCAGGATTTCGAGATTCAGAACCTTCTCGAGGATCCTAGAAGAGTTCCCACCTAGCCGCCCGCTGGCCCCATTCAGTCCGGATCATCCCAATGGGGCATAGGCCGGTTGGTCCGGCCCCGAGCGATCGGCTCGGGGATAGATCCGCTTGTGACGGCCTAGGGGAAGGTCGTCCAAGCGGAAAGGTCCGAAGCAGGTTCTTGTCAGGCGGAGAACGGGCTTCCCGAGCTGATCGAACATTCTGCGGATTTCACGGTTTTTGCCTTCCGTGAGCGTGATTTCAACCGTAGCGGTGGAGTTGTCGGAAGAAAGAAGTTTGACTTTCGCGGGGCGGCTACGTTCACCGCGTCCTATATCCATGCCGTTCTGGATTTTTTTTATATCCTCGCTCGATGGCAGGCCGCGCACAGTCACGCGGTAAGTACGCGGCACATTTGAATCCGGATCCGTGAGCCGGTCACCCCACGCCGTATCATTGGTGAAAAGAAGCAGCCCTTCCGTGTCCTGGTCGAGCCGTCCCACGGGAAACAGCCATTCCTTCACGTCGGTCAGCAATTCGTACACAGTCTTGCGGCCCTTTTCATCATGCCTCGTTGTGACATAGCCCGCGGGCTTATGAAGCATGAGATAAGTTCTTTTTTGTTTAACGGCGGGTTTACCGTCCACATAGATCATTGCCCCGGCCGTAACTTTAAAGCCGGGATCCCGGATGATGCGGCCCGTGACTTGCACTCGTCCTGCCATGACCCATTCGCAGGCCTGCTTGCGAGAGCAAACTCCGAGTTTCGAAAGGGTCCGGATAATATTATGGGTAGGTTGAAGTTTTTTGAAATTCTGCCGTTTTCTTGGGAAAAGAGGTCGTCGCATGGCTCAGAAAAAAATGTGGGGATTTACGCTGGTTGAAATCATGATTGTGGTTGCTATTATAGGGCTTTTGGCGGCACTTACCATCCCCAATATGTTGAGAAGCAGAATCAATTCAGATGAGGCTGTGGCCAAACAATCTTTGCGTACTTACAGCACGGCGCTTGAAAATTACCGTGCGGCACAGCTCCCGACCACATACCCTCCGGATCTTGTCACGCTGGCCGGATCGAATCCCTCTTTTATCGATTCTATTTTGGGAAGCGGAACCAAGCAGGGCTATGTGTTCACCTATGCGCGCGTCAATGCCAATCAATACACCATCGTCGCGACGCCTGTCACGCCCAATGTCACCGGAACCAACACATTTTTTGTGGATGAGTCCGGCGTCATACGTTTCTCCAACGCTGCGGGCAATCCTATTCAATAGACCTTCCCAACAAAATTTCTACAGCGTGCTTTAAGACTGTCCCCGATTTTTCCGGGATTAATAAATCGGCCGAGGCATCCAAAGGCGTTTCCGAAAGATTGATGATAACAAGTTTTGCGCCGTGGCTTTTGGCAATGCGCGGCAGGGAAGCCGCCGGTTCCACGACCAGAGTGGACCCCACGGCCAGCATGAGGTCGCAGTGCTGGGCCCACATGGAGGCCGTTGTCAAAACGCCTGAATCCAAGTCTTGCCCGAAGGAAATGGTTGCCGGTTTGAGCAGGCCGCCGCAGGCAAGGCAGAGGGGTATGTCTTCGCCTTTTTTTAGACGCTCCAGGGTTTCTTCCCAGCCGGTTTCGGCATTGCAGGATAGACAGACTGTTAGCCGGTTTGTTCCGTGCAATTCCAGCACTTTTTGAGCAGGCATACCGGCTATTTGATGCAGGCCGTCGATATTTTGCGTGATAACACCCGCGAGAAATCCCGATTTCTCCAGTTGGGCAAGGGCAATATGCCCGGCATTGGGTTTCGCCCGTTTCATTTCCTGATAAAGTTCTTTTTTATAACGCCAATATTCGCGTCTTTTATCCGCGCTTTCCATGAATTCCTGGATGGTGACCGGCTGAAACCTATGCCAAAGCCCACCTTTGCTCCGGTAATCGGTGATACCGCTTTCCGTAGACATTCCGGCACCTGTAAAAACAATGAGATTATGGGACGTTTTTAATAACCGGGCCAGTTGTTGAATGGAGTCATTTTCAGGTTCGCCCATAGTGCGGATTATAGCACGCGGGAACTTTTAGCAATCATCGGTAATCTCCTGTTGAAAAATACGGATGATACGTTAGAATATCGCTTCTTTTATTGGAGGAGGCATCATGAGTAAACTTGTATTGGTCAGACACGGCGAATCGCAATGGAATCTTGAAAACCGCTTTACCGGCTGGGTGGATGTGCCGCTCTCTCCCAAAGGAGAGCAGGAGGCGAAAACGGCGGGTGAAAAACTCAAGGGGATTGTTTTTAAGAAGGCATTCACCTCGCTTTTAAAGCGGGCGCAGAACACGCTTGAGATCATTTTGGATGTGACCGGTCAAAAAAATATTCCGGTTGAAAAATCCCAGGCCCTGAATGAAAGGCATTACGGCGATTTGCAGGGGCTCAATAAAGCCGAAACTGCCAAGAAATTCGGCGATGAGCAGGTTAAAATATGGCGCAGAAGTTATGATGTTGCCCCGCCCAAGGGAGAAAGCTTGAAGGACACAGCGGCTAGAACCTTGCCTTATTTTAAGGAAACGATTTTGCCGTCGCTCAAAGACAACGCGAACATTATCGTGGCTGCGCATGGAAACAGCCTCCGTTCTATTGTTATGGATTTGGATAAGCTGACGCGGGAGCAGGTGCTGGAGCTTAATATCCCGACAGGGGTTCCCATTGTTTATGAATTTGATTCTGGGTTGAAGATTCTTTCCAAAAAGACTCTTTAAGCTAATTCGGCTTTTCCTGATTGAAATCAGCGAAATATTTGACAATAGGTTTTTTTTAGTTATAATCCTACAAAACATATAGGATAAGTAGGCTATGAAACTATCAAAACGTGGAGAATACGCGTTAAGAGCATTGCTGGCATTGACCTATGCCTACAATTCTAACGCTTTGTCCAGTAATCAGTTAAAACTTCTATCGGAGAAAGAAGATATCCCTTATAAGTTTTTAGAGCAAATCATGTCTGCGTTGAAGCATGGTGGATTGGTCAAAAGTCAAAAAGGGAAAAATGGCGGGTATACCCTTGCCAAACAACCCGAAAAAATCAGCTTGGGGGAAGTGATTCGTTTAATAGACGGACCGCTTGCCCCTACAGGCAATGCGGAAGAAATTCGCGGGGTGATACAACGAGGTGAAAGGACAGCCGGAATATACAGCGTTTTGCTTGAGGTCCGGAATGCCATTGCCGACATTCTGGATCACACAACTTTGGCAGATGTTTACCGCCGCACGCTTGAATTGTCACGGGACAGACGCGAGCCAAGCGGTATGTATTATATTTGAGGGGTTTGAATGATGAGGCCTTTCCGTATTTTTTTGTTTGAAGGGATATTGTTGGCGTCACTAGCTTTCCAATCCTGCGCGCAGCAAAAGGGAAATGAGCTTACTTTGGGGACTTACACCGCGCCGCGTGAGGCCTACCAAGCGATTGTCCCACTTTTTCAAAAATACTGGCGGGCGAAAACCGGACACACTCTTAACGTCAAACAGTCCTATTTGGGATCGGGCGCGCAGGCGAGGGCCATAGTGGGAGGATTTGAAGCGGACGTGGCGGCCCTTTCTCTTGAGTCGGACATTGATGTGATTAAAAAAGCCGGCCTTATCACGGGAGAATGGAAGAATAACGAATATAAAGGCATGGTAACGCGCTCTATTGTCGTTCTTGCCGTGAGAGCGGGAAATCCCAAGAATATCCGGGATTGGCAAGACATAGCCAAGCCGGGCGTTGAAATCTTGACGCCTAACCCGAAATCCAGCGGCGGCGCCATGTGGAATATTCTTGCCATATACGGAGCCGTCATGAGGGGGAAAGTCGCGGGCTATGAACCGAGTCCGGAAGGCGCGCGGAGATTGCTGAAAGAAGTTTTTAAGAATGTGACCGTTTTCGACAAGGGTGCGCGAGAAAGCATTATCAATTTCGAGAAAGGCATCGGGGATGTCTTGATCACCTATGAAAGCGAGGTGCTGGTGGGGCAGAAAAGCGGCCAGACCTACGAAATCGTGATGCCGCAATCGACGATACTGATTGAAAACCCGTTAGCTGTGGTGGACGGTTATGCGGGGCCGCACGGGGCGCTGGAAGCTGCGCAAGGCTTCCGGGATTTTTTGTGGAGCCCTGAAGCTCAAACCGCTTTTGCCCAGGTCGGTTTTAGACCGGTGAATTCTGAGGTGTCAGCCAGATTTTCAGAAAAATTTCCAACGCCATTTGATCTCTGGGGCGTTGATTTCATTGGCAGCTGGGACAAAATCATTCCCGAGTTTTTCGGGCCAGAAGGTATTTTTACCGCTGTGATGGAAGAAATTCAGGGGGAAAAATAAATGTCCAAAATGAAAGCCGGTCCGCTGAGCCTGAGGCTGAGCGCTATTGCGTACTTGGCATTCATGCTTTTCATCCCGCTTGCCGCGGTGTTGCAGGATGGCTTGCGAAGCGGCTTTTCCAGTTTCGCCAACAGTTTATTCAATCCCGCGGCCTGGCATGCTTTGAAACTTACGGTGTGGACGGCCGTGGTCATGGCACTGATCAATGCGGTGATGGGAACTCTGACCGCTTATGTCATGGTGCGTTATGCTTTCCCGGGCCGCGCCTGGTTGAACAGTCTTATCGATTTGCCCTTTGCCATTCCGACACTGGTTACGGGTGTGATGCTGGTCATTTTATACGGGCCGCAGCAGGTCCTGGGCGGCTGGCTCAAGAATCATTGGGGCTGGGAAATTATTTTCGCGCCGGCGGGCATTATCCTGGCGCTTCTTTTTGTCACCTTTCCCTTGGTGGTGCGCACCGTGGAACCTCTTCTCATGGAAATCGATGAAGACCAGGAAGAGGCGGCACGCGCGCTGGGCGCTTCGTCATGGACGACATTCTGGAGAGTTCTTTTTCCCGCTATTTTGCCGGGGATTCTAACGGGAACTCTCCTTACTTTTTCCCGTGCGTTGGGCGAATTCGGCTCCGTGGTGGTGGTGGCCGGAAATATTCCGTTCAAGTCGCAAACTGCGGCCGTGTATGTCTGGGGGGAATTAGAATCCCAAAACCGGCAGGGCGCCAGCGCCATGTCCGTGCTTCTCGTGGCCTTGTCTTTTTTGATGATTTTACTCGTGGATTGGTTTGAAAAACGGAGAGGAAAAACGCGTGTCCGGTCGTAAAAAGAGTACCCGATATTATCTGTTGGCTTTGGTTCTAGGGTATATTGCCGTTTTAATCCTTTTGCCCATAGGCGCATTGATAGCGAACACGTTTGCCAAAGGCGGGATGACCTTTTTAAAGGTGCTTTGCCGGCAGGACGTGCTCCACGCGTTTGTGCTAACTTTCTCTTTGAGCGCCGTGGCCGTGGTTCTTAATGCGGTGTTTGGAGTCGTCATAGCCTGGGTTCTGGTGCGGCATCAATTTCCGGGCCGGAATTTATTGAATGCGCTGGTTGACTTGCCCTTTGCGGTGTCACCCGTGGTGGCGGGGTACATGCTTATTCTGCTTTTTGGGCGGACAGGGTGGTTTTATCCCCTCTTGCAAGCCACGGGCCTAAAAGTCGTTTTTTCACTGCCCGGCATGGCCATTGCAACCACCTTTGTTTCTTTGCCTTTTGTGATAAGGGAAGTGATGCCCGTTTTACAGGAAATCGGCCTTGAAGAAGATCAGGCCGCCTACACTCTGGGCGCGAATGGATGGCAGACTTTTTGGCGGGTTACATTCCCGGGTATCCGCTGGGGGCTTCTTTACGGTGTTACCCTCACCTTCGCCCGTGCGCTTGGCGAATTCGGTGCCTTGTTTGTGGTGAGCGGGGCGGTGAGCGGTGAAACCGAAACCGCCACGCTATTTGTTTTCCGGGCTATGGACGAGAGACTGTACCAGGAAGCTTACGCGGTCTCTTTGACCCTTGCCGCGGTTTCCTTTTTTGTTTTGCTGGCCATGGAAGCGTTAAGAAAAAGAATTCACGAGGAGGCCTAGGGGTGGGAATCAGCGTTGTTAATTTGACCAAGCGATTTGGAGAATTTACGGCCGTTGACCGCGTCAATTTTGATGTCAAAGAGGGGGAGCTGGTAGCCCTGCTTGGGCCGAGCGGTTCGGGCAAAAGCACTATTTTGAGAATGATTTGCGGCCTGGAAACGCCGGATGATGGCGAGATTTATCTTACCGGAGAAAACGCAACGAGTCTGTCCATCCAAAAGCGGGGCGTGGGTTTTGTTTTTCAGCATTACGCTCTGTTTAAACACATGACGGTTTGGCAGAACATTGCCTTTGGGCTGGAAGTCCAGAAATTTCCAAAGAAAGAAATCAAAGGCCGCGTGGAAGAGCTTCTTCATCTGGTGCAGCTTCAGGGATACTCCCATCATTTACCGTCGCAACTTTCTGGAGGGCAGAGACAGCGCGTGGCTTTAGCCCGCGCCCTGGCCCCCAAGCCCAAAGTGCTGTTGCTTGACGAGCCCTTTGGCGCTCTGGATGCCAAGGTGAGGGAAGAGCTTCGTAACTGGATCCGAAGGCTTCATGACGAGTTTCACGTGACGAGTTTATTTGTGACCCATGACCAGAATGAGGCGCTTGAGATATCCGATAAAATCGTGGTGGTGAATCAGGGCCGTGTCGAGCAAATCGGGACATCCCAGGAAATTTACGAAAATCCTCAAAGTTCCTTTGTGGCTGGATTCATAGGGCCGGTTAATGTTTTGCGCGGCAAGGTGGAAGCCGGGAAAGCCAAGGTCGGAGAATTTGAATTTGCCCTGGACAGCAGCTTCCTTGAAGGCCATACGGACGCTGAAGCGCTTATTCGCCCTTCGGATGTGATGCTGGACACGGCGGCAACCAGCAGTTTCCCCAAAGGCCAGGTGAAAAGGGTTTCATTCCTGGGATGGGGAATCAAGGTAGATATTGTCTTGATGGATGGGCAGATTATGACCGTTCATTTGACCAAGGAACGGTTTCAGGAGCTGCAACTGGCGGAAGGCCAGGATGTTTACATCCAGCCCAGGGACGCCAAAGTGTTCACGCGGAAGGCTGCCGCCCAGGATTACTCTATTTGAGGCTTCTTTCCGGGGCTAGGCGTTTATTCCGGGATTTACGAGAATTCCCTAAAAAGGAGATGAATCCTGCCCGGTGAATTGGTATAATCCCCCCCGGTTTAAAGGTTATGGGTTTGTAGCCCTTAACAGCTTCAACAAAGGAGAAAAAATGGCAACGACGAAGACGAAATCGAAAAGAAAAATCAATCCCGCTCTCATGAAACCTCTTCAGGCGGACAGCGCTTTGTCAGAGATTGTCGGCAGCAAGCCGCTACCGAGAGGGCAGGTCATGAAGAAACTCTGGGATTACATTAAGAAG
>Ga0209211_10003970_pt1 | contig 23494 bp, 18 predicted proteins | sample RifGroA2_FD_183992 | JGI IMG/M metagenome (GOLD analysis project Ga0209211, IMG submission 183992) | Groundwater microbial communities from Rifle, Colorado, USA - Groundwater A2 (SPAdes) (version 2) | ecosystem: Environmental > Aquatic > Deep subsurface > Groundwater | place: Rifle, Colorado...
CTGGCTAGCCTGACATTTTGACCTCCGCGGCCGATTGCAATTGCTTGTTGGTCTTCGGCGGCGATAACTTTGGCTCTTCTATTTTTCTCATCCAAACTAATAATTAATCCGTCAGCCGGTGATAAGGCGGCTTTAATAAATTCTTTTAAATCTTTATTAAAGGGGATAATGTCAATTTTTTCTCCATTTAATTGATTGGTTACAGCTTGGACCCTGACCCCCTTTTGACCGACGCAAGAACCGACCGGATCAACCCCTTCTTCGGTGCTATCAACGGCTATTTTGGTTCTTTTCCCGGGATCCCTAGCGACGTTTTTAATTATGACCGCCCCATTGGCTATTTCCGGAACTTCTCTGGCAAAAAGAGCGTTTACCAACCGGGGATCATTTCGGCTAACGATAATTCGGGGACCGCGGGGGGTATCGCGGATTTCTTTTACATAAACAGTTAATCTTTGATTCAACCGGTAATATTCTTCAGGAGATTGTTCTTCCGGCGGTAGCCAAGTTTGGGCTCTGCCAAGATCGATAACCGCGATTTTTCCTTCAAACCGCAAAACCATTCCATTGATAATCGTACCGATTTTATTTTGGAAATCAGAGATAATGGCATCTTTTTCGGCTTCTCTGTTTCTTTGTAAAATGATTTGTTTGGCGGCCTGAGCGGCGATTCTGCCGAATCCGGCCGGAGTAATATCTTCTCCTTTATCGTTCAAAATTTTGGCCGCGCCGGATATGGAGTCAACTGTGGCTTGGTATCCGATAATTTCTTCCTCCGATTTATCAGCATCTTTTCTATATGCAGCCAATAAGGCTGCCTGAATACTCTCTAAAACCGCTTCAGGTTTTATGCCACGTTCGGCGCAGACCTGGTTAAGGGCGGCGGAAAATTCGCTTCTGGCGTGTTGTTTGCTATTATTAATCGCCTGCATATTTTTTCTTTCGTAATGTTATAGTATAACAGAGAAAATCCTTTTGTAGCTTCTTTGCGTGCTGGCGGCAGAATTATTTAGGTAAAACATATGAACAACTGGATAAAATTAAGCATCGAATATGCGAATCAAAGGAGCTATTTGGATGATCTTTTTCAAGTTTATCCGACTATCCCTGAGGGTATTAGAGATATTGACAGTAGCCTTTGGAAAGGTATCGAAAAAGCATTTGAAAAGCGAGATAATGTTGTTTTACTTGAAAACATTTTGAAACTTGATTTATTCCCGATCAAAGATTCGTATGTCGCATATCTTAAAAGAGATAGAAAGGCGTTGAAACGCAATCCGGCAACCGTCTCCAGGTTGTGTGGTCGTCTGTATGAGATGGGGTTGGACGAGATTTTTTCTCGTTCGTCAGAGCCGAAAGAAACAAACCGGCAAATTGGGCCTCTGTTCAAGCGCTGATTTAACAAGAAAGCACCCAACATAACGATATGAAACTTGTAGAATTAATAATAGATATTCTTGAAAAATCAGAAGTCCCATTAAAACAGGGCGAGATTTTATCTCTAGCGGAAAAACATGTTGCATACAAGCATTGCGATGAGTTACATAAGGTTCAGGTACCTTTGTCTGCCGTTGCGCGTTGTCTAACAAAATATTCAGGTGGAAGCAATCCCGTTTTCGGAATTTATTTTGAAGGAAGAGATAAACGAAGTCAAAAGAGGTTTTTTCTAAAGACAAAAAATATTCCTGAAGTAAAAATTATCCCTGAGTCAAGTCTTCACCCATATTTAGTTAAATTTGCAAAAGAAAGATTCAATGTGTACTGTAAAACCATTAATGCTCTTAAGTTTATAAAAAAAAGAGATAAAATTGGTAAATGGACTAATCCAGATATTGTTGGGACAAATCTTGCTATTCTTAATCTCAACCCGCTTTTCCAAAAAGAAGTTGAAAAGCTTGGGATAGTATCAACAAAAGTAGTCCAGTTTTACAGTTTTGAGCTGAAACTAAAAATAGATAAGAGTAATATTACGGAGTGCTATTTTCAAGCGGTTTCCAACTCCAGTTGGGCCAATCTGGGATATTTAGTAGTAGGAGATTTAGATACTAATCCTATTTTTCTTTCAAATCTCGCAAGACTTAATAATGGCTATGGGATTGGCGTAATTAAACTTAATTTGGACAATCCATCGAATAGTGAGATAATCGTTTCTGCTAGAGAGCGAGAAACAATAGACATAAATTTCATGAACTTTTTATCAGGAATCAATCATGATTTTTACAATTTTGTAGAATCCGTATCTAATATTATCACAACCAAAGAGGTCAAAACAAAAGATTTTGACAAATTATTATGACAAAAACACGAAAACATCTTACATTGATTGAAAATAAAATTGAGAAGCTTGACCTTGTGTTTTTAAATAAAATTCAAGCCCAGTTGTCTTATAAAAATCCATATTTTCTTGTGTGTCTAAACGAAGTTATCCATGAAGTATCAAATAATATGTCTGCTGTTGTAAAAAATTTGAGCATAAATGATTTGTTAAGTTATCTGAACAAAAAAGCCGAGTATCTTTATCTTAACTCAAACATATCCGAACAACTTCAAACGGCAATACAGGAAAAGAATGGCGCGGAGTAAAACCGCCAAAAGGACGCCACTGGCGAAGTGATCCAACTATTTTGGAAGAATGGGACAAGCAAGGGTTGATTGAGTGGTCGGCAAACGGTGTACCGAGAAAAAAGATTTTTGTCGATGAAAGAGATGGAAAGAAAATGCAAGATATTTGGGAGTTCAAAGATCCGCAATATCCTAGTTATCCAACAGAAAAAAATATTGATCTATTGAAATTCATCGTTGGAGTTTCTTCTGATGAAGGAAGTTTGATACTAGATTGTTTCTGTGGTTCTGGAACTACGCTTGTCGCGGCGCAAGAATTAAATCGCAATTGGATCGGGATTGATAAATCAGAGCACGCCATAAAAGTTGCAAAGAAAAGATTGTTTGCAATGTCAGCAAGTCTTTTTTCGGAAGCAGACTTTGAATTTCTCATAGAAGTTGTTAGCTCCGAAAAGCAGGTTGGTAAATACACAACAGAAACTTTTGCAACTTATGGACAATTGTAATTTAACTTTTCAATCGCCCTCCTTTTGTAACATTTAAACTGTAGGTTTTGAAGAATTGGATATAAAGAATTTCGCCTTTCGTTTCGCTACGGACGGGGAATTTTATTAAAGCTTAAAAACGGTTAATTGAGAAGTCGCGTAAGGAAGGACAATTGAAATGTTAAAAAGGGGGTGACAATTCAAAAGTTACATTACACATTTTTCGTTCTTGACATTGAGTGCTTGTCAGGTATACTACCTCTTAGTTCAGGCATAGGCCGTTTTCACGGCAATTTATTTGGTGCCATTCACGCCTTCGGTGAGAAGGCGATTTTTTGTCATCTATAGTTTAAGGCTTAAATGTTTCGCACTCTACCAACAAGACAGTATTGGGGCAAAACTAATTTGCCTTTACCAGATTTAGACCTGCTATCCGTTCAAAAAGAATCTTATCAGAATTTTTTGACTGAAGGAATCTCTTGGGCGTTGTCAGAGTCGTCCCCGATAACCGATCCTTCCAGAAAAATGTGGAAACTGGTTTTTGGGAAGCATCAGTTGGGAAAACCAAAAATTTCGGTCGAAGACGCTTTGACAAAAGGGTTGACTTATGATGCTCCGTTAACTGCTGAAGCCACTCTGACTAATCTTAAAACTAATGAAGTTTTGACAGAGGAAGTATTTTTAGGAGACATTCCGATGATGACAGATATCGGAACTTTTGTGATAGCGGGTGTAGAGCGTTGTGTAGTTAATCAATTAGTCAGATCCCCAGGAGTTTTTTTTACCAGTGATGTTGATCAGCCGTCTGGCCGGAATTTATTTACTGCTGAATTAAGACCGATTCGGGGTTCATGGTTGGAATTTAGTGTCAGTCGCAATGATGTTATTACTGTAAAAGTTGATAGGGGGAGGAAAATACCAGTAACGGTTTTACTAAAAGCGATGGGATATGTGTCCGATGAACAATTGATGGGTCTTTTTAAAGACGTTGATATTGATCCTGACCATCATTATATTTTTGGCACCATTAGCAGAGATCAAACGAGAACAAAAGAAGAGGCCTTAGTTGAATTTTATGAAAAGATCAGGCCTGGAGAACCAGCAGTCTTGGAAAATGCCAGATCTCTTTTCTATGAATCCTTTTTTGATCCTAAAAGATACGATCTTGGTGAAGTAGGCAGATATAAATTAAATAGGCGCTTAGGCCTGTCCCATCCTTTGTCCCGCGATTATTGGGTTTTAACTCCAGAAGATTTTATTGCGGTTATTAAGATGTTGATAGAACTTCAGAGGGGAATTGGTATAGCTGATGATATAGATCATTTGGCTAACCGCCGTGTTAGAAGAGTCGGAGAATTGGTCCATCAGACTGCTTTCAGAGTTGGACTTTTGAGGTTGGAAAGATCGATTTCTGAAAAAATGGCCTTTGCTAAGCCAGGAGAACTGCCGGGGCCGGCGGCGTTGGTAAATGCTAGACCAATAATTGCTGTAGTATCAGAGTTTTTTAAGAGAAATAGATTGTCGACAATATTAGACCAGACGAATCCTCTTTCAGAAATTGATAACCTGAGGAGGTTGTCAGTGATGGGTCCCGGAGGAGTTACTAAAGAAAGAGCGAGTTTCTCTATGCGGGATATAAATTCCAGCCAATATTCCAGAATTTGTCCGGTTAGATCTCCGGAAGGTCCGAATATAGGATTGGTTACATATTTGGCGATTTATGCCAGAATAAATAGGTATGGTTTTATTGAGGCGCCTTATAGAAAAGTAGAAAAGATTACCAAAAATGGTAAAACTAAAATGAAATTAACAGATGAAGTAGTTTATCTTCAAGCCGATGATGAGGAAAAATATAAAATCACTCATGCCGAAATACCTATAGATAAAGATGGATGTATAGACGTGGAATGGTTACCAATCCGCTATATGCGTCAATTTACGGAAGGATCGGTTGCAGAAATCCAATTAGTAGATATAGTTAGCCGTCAAGCTGTTGGAACTTCGGCTAATTTGATTCCGTTTTTGGCCCACGACGAAGCCAATAGGGCTTTAATGGGTACGCACATGCAGTGTCAAGCTGTACCTTTGGTGAAAACTGAATCTCCGATAATTGGCACAGGACTTGAAGATGTTGTGATTAGGCAGATGAGAAGGGCAATTTATGCTGAAGAAGACGGGGAAGTAATATCAGTTGATGCTTCTGAAGTTGAATTTAAAACAAAATCAGGAATTAAAAATTATCGAATTGAAAAGTTTAAGCGTTCATCTCAATCAACCTGTTATTCTCAAAAACCAATTGTAAATGTTGGAGATAAGATTAAAAAGGGTTCCCTGTTGATAGATGGGCCAGCTTCAGATAATGGCGAATTGGCATTAGGAAAAAATTTGGTAATTGCTTATTCAAATTTTGAAGGCTTAGGCTATGAAGATGCTATCGTAATTTCAGATAAATTAGTTAAAGAAGATTTACTAACCTCAATTCATATTAATGAATATGAAGCTCAATTAATGGACACCAAATTAGGTCCTGAAGAATTTACCAAAGATATTCCAAATGTTGGCGAATCAGAATTGGCTAATCTTGGCGAGGATGGGATCGTGGTAGTCGGAGCTAATGTCGGTCCTAATGATATTTTGGTCGGGAAAATAGCTCCCAAGGGGGAAACGGAATTGACAGCAGAAGAAAGACTCTTAAGAGCAATTTTTGGGGAAAAGGCCAGAGAAGTTCGTGATACGTCATTGAGAATGCCACATGGAGAACAGGGAACAATTATTGACATTAAAGTGTTGGATAGAGAAAAAGAAGATGAATTAGAACCAGGTGTTTTAAAGAAAGTAATTGTTAAAGTTGCCCAACTCCGTAAGGTTACGGTCGGAGATAAATTGGCTGGGCGCCATGGCAATAAAGGGGTTATTAGTAAGATTGTTCCGGCAGCCGATATGCCGTATTTGTCGGATGGCACTCCGGTGGATATTATTATTAGTCCTCTATCGGTTTTACAAAGAATGAATGTGGGCCAATTATTGGAGGCTCATTTAGGTTGGGCGGCTAAAAATAAAAATATTAGGATTGCGATTCCTGTTTTTGAATCTATTTCCGAAGATAAAATTTCTTCTGAAATGCGATCAGCAGGGCTTCCGGTTTCCGGAAAAGTCAGGCTTATTGATGGAAGAACAGGAGAGTTTTTTAAAGAAGAAACTGTGGTTGGAGTTGCCTATATCATGAAATTGTCGCATATGGTCGAGGATAAACTTCACGCCAGATCCACAGGGCCATATTCCTTGGTTACTCAACAACCTTTAGGAGGAAAAGCTCAAATGGGGGGTCAAAGGTTGGGAGAGATGGAAGTTTGGGCTTTGGAAGCTCACCGCGCAGCTCATACTTTGCAGGAAATGTTGACAATTAAATCAGATGATGTCGTCGGAAGGGCTAAGGCTTTTGAGGCTATAGTTAAGGGCGAAGAAATTCCGGAGGCGATGATTCCGGAATCGTTTAAAGTCTTGATGAAAGAACTTAATTCTTTGGTATTAAATGTTATTCCGACTAAAATAGTTGAAGCAATTAGCCCAATTACACCACAGGCCGGCGGTCCAAAGGCTTTGCCGATAACAGACGATCAGGTTTCCGGAATAACCAACGACTCGACGAACACCGTTAATTTGAATGACGACAATGATGATAATTCTGCCAAAAATAAAAAGAAACAAGATAAAGAAGATAAAAAAGAGGATAAAAAGGAGACGGTAAAATGAAAACAATGGTTGATTTTCGCGGATTAAAATTAGAATTGGCTTCAGCGGATGTCATTAGGTCTTGGTCTCACGGAGAAGTTACAAAACCGGAAACGATTAATTACCGGACTTTAAAGCCGGAAAAAGACGGTTTATTTTGCGAAAGGATCTTTGGCCCGACTAGAGACTATGAATGTTATTGCGGAAAATATAAGAGGATCAGATTCCGCGGAATTATTTGCGATAAATGTGGTGTTGAAGTCACCCAATCGAGAGTCCGGCGGGAAAGAATGGCACATATTAATTTGGCTTCGCCGGTAGTCCATGTTTGGTATTTCAAAGGTGCACCAAGTCAACTTTCTTTATTATTAAATATTTCCCCTAAGAGTTTGACCAGAGTCATCTATTTTGCCCAATATGTAGTGCTGAACGTTGATAAAAAAATTGAAGAACAGGTAATGAAAGACCTAAAAGAAGGATTGAGTAAAAAGCATAAAGAGTTGGAAGAAAAGGCCGAAAAAGAAATTGAAGAAATAAAATTAGCCGGCGAAAAAGAAATTGCAGGTGATGTAAATGATAATAACGATAAGGAGCAGCAAGAACTAAAAACCAGAGAAACTCAATTCAAGGTAAAACAGGAAATAGCCAGAATCAGAGAGTTATTGGCTAAGGAAAAAGATACAGCTGGAGAGGTTCATAAAGCCGTATTAAGTTTGTCTTCAAGATTAGATAGGAGATCATTGTTGACAGAGGATGAATATTTGAAATTATTGGAATATAACGCTACTGATCACCTAAAATTGGGAATGGGAGCGGAAGCGATAGAAGAATTATTATCAGATTTGAATTTAGAAGCTATCCGTGATCAACTCCGGCAGGAATTAATTATAGCGACAGGAGCTGCTAAAACCAAAAAATCGAAGCGTTTGAGATTAATAGACGGAATGATAGAAGCTAAAATTGATCCTCGCTGGACTTTGATAAAAGTTTTGCCGGTTTTGCCGCCGGATTTGCGTCCCATGGTTCAATTGTCAGGAGGAAGATTTGCTACTTCTGATCTAAATGATTTATACCGTCGGGTTATCAACCGCAATAACCGTCTAAAACATTTAATTGATTTAGGAGCTCCTGAAATAATTTTAAGAAACGAAAAAAGAATGCTACAAGAAGCTGTTGATTCATTAATTGATTCTCCTCAATCTAGAACTACCAGAAGGCAAACCTTACGTCGCGAGCTTAAATCTTTGTCGGAAATGTTACGGGGAAAACAGGGCAGGTTTAGACAAAATCTTTTAGGGAAAAGAGTGGATTATTCAGGACGTTCCGTAATTGTGGTTGGACCGGAATTGAAACTTAATCAATGCGGATTACCTAAAGATATGGCCTTGGAAATGTTTAAGCCATTTGTTTTACGGGAATTGATTTCTCAAGGAATAAGTCCTAATGTCCGTTCGGCCAAAGCAGCTTTAGAGAGAAGAAGTCCAGAAGTTTACGATATCTTAGAAAAGATCACCAAGAATCATCCGGTTTTGTTAAACCGTGCTCCCACCTTGCATAAATTAGGAATCCAGGCTTTTTATCCGATCTTGATAGAAGGTAGTGCTATCAGAATTCATCCTTGCGTTTGTTCAGGATATAACGCTGATTTTGATGGTGATCAAATGGCTGTTCACGTCCCCTTATCTGTTCATGCTCAGGAAGAAGCAGCATCCATTATGATGCCGGAGCGTAACTTATTGAAGCCGTCCAGCGGAACACCAATAACCGTGCCAAATAAAGAAATGGCAATGGGTTGTTATTATCTAACTTCTTTTGACCCGAATTTAAAATTGAACGAAACTATTTTTTCCGGAAAAGAAGAAGTAATTTCAGCCTTGCAAAACAATTTCATTGAATATCGTCAACCGGTGATGGTCAGGATTGAAGGAAAAATAATCGAGACTACTGCCGGCAGGATTATTTTTAATCGGGCTTTACCCGATAGCATTCCTTTTATGAATAGGCCGATTACTGCTGGGGCAATTCAAGATTTAGTCAGGGAAGCAATTGGTAAATTAAGCATTGAAGATACGGTTAGTCTGATCGATTCCGTTAAGGAAGTTGGTTTTAATGCCGCCACTATTTCTGGGCTCTCAGTTTCCGTCAGCGATTGTATCCTTATTCCGGAAAAAGACGATATCATTAATGATGCTAATCAGCGTGCGGTTCAAATTGAACAGAATTTTAATATGGGTTTGATTACCAACGAAGAGCGCCGCCGTTTAACAAATCAATTGTGGATGGAGACTACAGATGATATAGCCGAAAAAACCTGGAACGCTTTGGGTGAAAATAATGCCGTAAAAATTATCATTGATTCTGGTGGTACCCGAGCCAGCCGGGATCAGGTCAAACAACTGTCGGCTATGCGTGGCTTGGTGGTTGATCCATTAGGTAATATCGTGGAATTACCGACTAAATCTAATTTTAGGCAGGGTCTATCGGTATTTGAATACGTTACCAGTACCAGAGGGTCGCGTAAAGGCTTAACTGATTCGGCCCTAAAAACAGCTGATGCTGGTTATTTGACGCGTAGATTGGTAGATGTAACTCATGACGTAATTGTCAGAAGTGATGATTGCGGTACAGAAAGTGGTTTAACTATTTTTAAAACTGGCCGCCGCGGAGATCAATTTATAAAAAGGACAATTGGCAGGGTTTTGGCAGAAGATGTTTTAAGCGGTAAGAAAGTTATTGCCAAACGCGGAAATCTGATTGATGAGTCAATGCAGAGACAATTGCTGGAAGTTGAGGCGGAATCAGTCATAGTCCGTTCGCCACTAACTTGTGTTTTGCCTTACGGAATTTGTAAAATGTGCTATGGTTGGGATTTTGGTCAAAGAAAGTTGGCAGAATTAGGGTTTCCTGCTGGAGTGGTGGCCGCTCAATCGATCGGAGAGCCTGGAACTCAATTGACCATGCGGATTAAGCATACTGGAGGCATTGTCGGCTTGGATGTTACTCAAGGCTTACCGAGGGTAGAAGAATTATTTGAAGCTAGAACTCCTAAGATGTTAGCTCCGATATCTGGAATTGCAGGAAAAGTTGATATTAAAGAAATCGACCGTGGAATTATAATAAAAATTTCCGGTAAAGACGGCGTTGAAGAAAAACATTTAGTATCAGCTACCGCTCAACTTCAAGTTCAAAACGGACAACAGGTTCCGGCCGGGTGGCAAATGGCTTCAGGAGCTTTAGACGTTGATCAATTAGTTGAAATTAAAGGTGTTCGGGAAGCCCAAGAATATTTGATTCACGAAATTCAAACCGTTTATGAATCACAGGGAATTCCGATTAACGATAAACATTTTGAAGTCATTGTTAGGAAAATGAGTGATAAGGCCAGAATAGTCGATCCAGGTTCCACTGCTTTCCTACATGGTGAATTAGTAGATTCAGTGACTTTAAATACAACCAATGCTCAAGCAATATCCTCCGGCGGAAAGCCGGCCACAGTTACCCAAGTCGTTTTGGGGATTACCAGAGCCAGTCTTTACACTCATTCTTGGTTATCAGCCGCTTCCTTTATTGAAACCACAAAAGTCTTAACAGAAGCATCGTTGGAGGGTAAAGAAGATCCTTTATTGGGATTAAAGGAAAATGTGATTATCGGTAGACTGATCCCCACTTCTTCCGAACGCGCTGCCATTCCAGCTACATAAAAAAATCCCTATCAAAGGTCAAGCCTTTAACGAATTAGAAACTTGTTGACCTCGGATCGGTTAGTGATTGATCTTTTCTTAAATGGCAGAATTAAATATGTTTTGGTTTGGCAATCCATTTACATTTTACATTTTGTTTGAAAATTCAACGTACAGGCGTTCTCTATTTTTCATTAAATCTGCAATCTGCCTTTCAACATTCTTTAGCGCCACAAGAATATGAGGTTTTTTACTGAAATCAAGAACGTTATTTATCTCAGCATATTGTTTGATTAGTTGTTTATGCCGTATCTCAATAGCTTTCCGAATGAGCTGAAATTGAATATGCGTGGATAAAGTATGCCATTCGGCAAAATTAGATAAAGACTTCGGATCATACTCGCCAAAATCAATCGCTTGTTGTAAAGATATATTCGCTTTTTGCGGAGGAGGTCCGGAGGATAAATTTTGTTCTTTGAGTTCTATTTCATTCATGGGCAGATTATACATTAAAACTTTGACTGGATTGTATTAAAGCTTGATATACTCAAAACATGAGAAAGACTTTAGGATATGGAATAAAATCGCTTCAATTTGCATGGAAGGCCAGCGGCATTTATGCTGTGCTTGAAATTGTTAGTAAAATATATGACAGTACGGTTTATTCGTTTATTCAAGTTTTTCTACTTGCAAAAGTTCTAGATTTATTTTCGAATAATTCAGATCTTAGCTTCCACGACTTTTATTGGATTATCTTTATCTATTTAATGGCTTCTATATTGAAACTTGGACTTAATAGCCTTGTTGATGTAAAAGGGGTATTTTTACAGGAACAACTAGGCGCTTATATTGATATACAAATAAGCAAGAAGTTAACCGGACTTGATCCCGCAACATTTGAAAACCCTGAGTTTCAGGATTTAATAGCCCAACTGGAGGGTATAAAAGGTAGCTTACAGATGCATTTAATAAGGTTTACGTATTTGATTGACGCTGTTATCAAGTTTTTAATGGCGACGGCAGTAGTTTCAATTACTTTTCCATTTTTTGCCCCAATTGTGCTCATCGCCACAATTCCTTCCTACATAGCTTGGGATCGATTTAGAATTAAAACCTGGCCTTTTTATGTTGAAAAAAGATCTCTGGTAACCCGCGTTACGGAGTACATTAAAACTCTTCTGTCGTCTGATTCTACATCTAAAGAATCTGCTATTTTCAAAACAGGCAATGTTTTACTGGAAAAAATTAAAAAGGAACAAAGGAAGTATTTCAAAGAATTTGCCAAAGAAAATGATCCTTGGATTTTTAATATCTTCTTTGCCCGAGTTTTACAATTTGGTGCATTTGTTTATACTCAATATCTCAATCTCTCAAGAGTTTTTCAGAAATTACTTAGCGTCGGTCAATTTGCCTTGGTTTTTCAACAATCGCTTAATCTGGTATTTAGTGCAGAGGAAATATTAAACCAATACTCCAGTATTTCAGCCCGGAATAAATATTTAGATAAATTTTTTAATTTTTTTAATACAAATAAAATAATTATTTCTCCCTCAAATCCAGTTGTAATTCCCAAACTTCCAACACCTCAGATAATTGAGTTTAAAAATGTGTCATTCAAATATCCTAAAACAGAACGGTTTATTTTAAAAAACTTTAATTTAAGCATTCAAAGTGGAGAAAAAATCGCCCTAGTAGGTGAGAATGGAGCTGGAAAAACAACAATAATTAAGTTGCTGCTTCGTTTTTATGATGTTTCAGAAGGAGAAGTATTGATCAATGACGTAAATATTAAAGAAATAGAACTTGATGAATGGCACAAACAGATAGGAGCATTATTTCAAGATTATATTAAATATCAATTCACATTCAAAGAAAATGTTTATTTGGGCGATTTGACGAAAACAAACGAAGAAAAATTTCTCAAAGAAGCTATTGAAAAATCAGGAGCAAATAAATATCTTGACACTTTACCCAACAATATCGATCAGGTCGTAGGCAAAATGTTTGGAGGAGGTATAGATTTATCAGGTGGTCAGTGGCAGAAACTTGCCCTGGCCAGAGCTTTTTTCCGAGACGCGCCTATACTAATTCTTGATGAGCCCACCAGCGCTATCGATGCTAAGGCAGAGTATGAAATTTTTCAAAAGGTGGGGGAATTGCAAAAAGATAAAACCGTGATTATTATTTCCCACCGCTTCTCAACCGTCAGAAACGCAGATAGGATCCTGGTTCTTGAAGGCGGAAAAATTATCGAAGAGGGGAATCATGAAAAGCTAATGAAAAAAGATGGACTATATGCTGAATTATTTAATATCCAAGCGCAGGGTTACAAATAATGATCAACTTAAAATCTTGTTGGGGTGATTCCTAATTCAATTTGTCGGAGTTCGGAGCTTAGGGTTGACAGTTAGCTTTTTACCAGATACAGTTATAGGTAATGAAAAAGCCATTTTTTTTGGGATTAATTTTATTGGGGTTAGCTTTTATCGCTCAGACAAAGACCGTTTTTGCCGCCACAAATCCCCGGTTATATTTAGATCCGGCCACTGATAACGTTGAATCAGGTGCCCAATTGACAGTAAAGTTGCTTATCGATAGTGGAACTAAATTAACGGTTGCCGCCGATGCAAAAATTTCTTTTCCCAAAGCTAAATTGGAAGTGGTTTCTGTCAGAAACGGAACTTATTTTGATTCCGTTAGTAAGATTATCGGGAATCAAACCGGTAATTTAGAGATTCACGTTTATAACCAGGTTCAAGGAGTAACCAGAACCGGCCAAGGTGAGTTGGTTGAAATTATATTTAAATCTTTATCGCCAGGTTCTGCAGTTATTGATTTAGTATGTAATGATGGTAGTACTATAGATAGCAATATTGCTGATGTGTCAGGTAATGATATTATTGATTGCACTCAAACTTCCGGTAGCGAAATTTCAATTGTTCAAGCTGGAGTGGAAGGTGTTGCTACCCCAACTCCAACTCCAGCTAAACTTCCGCAAGCCGGAAATATGAGTCCTTCTATAATACTTTTGGCCATCGGATCGCTAATGTTAATATTGGGTTTTTCATCGTTGTCGACCAAAAAAGAATTTATATGAAAAAGAAACAATTGATAGGGTTAGTTTGTTTATCGTTACTGATCGGAGCGGGATTAGCTGGTGGGGTATATGTCGTCAGCACCCCTACCAAAATTGCTCCTAAGGCGGCATCACCGGTTTTGATTAATCAGCTTTCTACGGTTAAACCGCAAACAGAGCCGACCATTCCATCTAAAAAAACCCCTACAGAAACGGAATTATCAGAACAGGCAATTATCAGTGCTTTCGGGACAACCACGACTGAATTTGACCTCAATCAAGACGGAGCCGTTAATTCTTTAGATATTCTAGAATTTAGAAAAACTCATTGAAGTAGCTCCGGCTGATCAATTTCCTGGAAAGATACGGTTGAAGTTATTTTTTGTCCCAGTCTTTGGGTATGGCCGGTAACGTCGCTGAATTTATTATAAGCGTTATTAATATGTCCGCCTAAAATATTTAACGACTCTTCCAATTGGCCGTAGTCTTTTTCTACCGCCCGCAATAAATTTAAAATTTGTCTTGATCTGGAGGCGAATTGCTTGCCCTGAAACGCCCGCATAATTATTGACAGAGTGGCGTACATGGTATTGGGGCTGACGGGATAGATCCTTAAATTTCTGGAGTAATCCATTAAATCAGGATTGGTGGCGATTTCGTAATATACCGATTCGCTGGGAATATACATCATGGCAAAGTCAGTCGTCCCCTCATCAGGCAGAATATATTTTGAAGAAATTGCCCGGATGTGTTTTTTAACATCATTGATAAATTCTTTGCCGGCTTTTTCCCTCTCTGATTTTTCTTCCGCTTTATTCATTTTCTGAAAATTTTCCATCGGAAATTTGCTGTCAATCGGCAAAATCCCGGCATCGGTTTTGATGGCCGCATCCACCTTATCTCCGGAAGAAAATTGATATTGCAGAAAAAAGGAACTTTGCGGAATCATTTGGGCGATCAGGTCGTTTAGAACCTGTTCGCCGATATTTCCCCGTAGTTTAGGACTTTTTAAAAATTCGTGCAATTCTTTCATTGACCGGCCGATTTCAGAAAAACTTCCGGCTTCGCGTTTTAATTCCCCGATAACTTCGGCGGCTTTGGTCAACCTTTCATGGATATCATGGGTTTGTTTGGTTAAAGATTCCGATAAATGGCGGGTAGAATCAGATAAAGTTTCGTTGAGGACTTTTTTAGTATCCGAAATGTCCCGGCTCATGGTTTTGAGCCATTCGGTCATAGTCTCATCGGTCTTGGGTTTTTTCAGTTCCTGGATCTGGCGGTTGAGATACCAGGTGATGCTGGCTAATATTGCAATCAAAACTGCCGCCGCCAAATATAATTCGGGCATATAAATTCTATGATAACATTAATTTTGATGGAACAAATTTATAAAATTTTAGCTCAGATCATTGCAGACACATCCTCTCCGGATGAAGCCCAAGCTTTGATTTCCGATTTATTGTCCGAAACCGAAAGGGAAGGAATCGCCAAAAGATTGGCTGTGGCGTTAATGCTGGCAAACGGGAAAAGCTATAACGAGATAAAAAAACAACTCGGGGTAAGTTCGTCCACAATTGCCAGAATTCAGGAATTATTGGATAAACCGGGAATAAAAATTGCCATTTCAAAAGTCAGAACCGACGAATGGGCCGGAAAACTGGCCAACAAATTTGCCGGAGCGTTGGACAAACTTCTTGCCAAGCCCTCCATCTAATTTTCCCTAAATTCCTCTAAATCCCTTTAATCCGACTTAACAAATTTGCATTATTGAAGAATTGGACTTATACTATAATTCTAGTTATGAAAAATAATTCTACTGTGTTAATGACGACCTCCATGATGATGGCTGATGACAATCGGCAGGAGGTTTTGTTGTCTTGAAATTAAACAATTCAAAGATCTGCGAAGCCTCCTTAAGGGAGGCTTTTTTAATGCTTATGACACCACTTATTACGATTACCACTGATTTTGGAGATAATTTTGCTGTTTCGCAACTTAAGGCAGTGATTTTTTCCCTAGGATTTACTGGTCAAATTATAGAGAACCATGACGTATCATCATTTTCAATTTTAGAAGGATCATATGGTATTTGGCAGTTGTCTAAATATTGTCCGCAAAACACAATTCATGTCGGAATTGTGGATCCAGAAGTAGGAAGCGAACGTAACGGGATTGTAATTAAAACCAAAAACTTCTGGTTTGTCGGTCCGGATAATGGTTTGCTTTGGAAAGCTGCCAACCAAAACAAAATTTCGCACAGCTGGAAAATTGACGAAAACTATTTTGGATCAGTATCGACTACTTTTCATGGTCGAGATGTGTTTATTAAGATAGCCGTGCTATTGTCCAAGAACAAACACCCCGAAGATTTTAATTGTAAACCGATTAAAAATATAAAGAAATTAGAATTTAAAAACGGTCAGGTGTTGCATATAGATAATTACGGTAATGCAAAGATTTTTGGGAAAAATACTTTTGGCCTGCCTGTAGTTAAGACTTTTTCAGATGTTTGCTCCGGAAAGCCTTTGATTTTAAACGGTAGCAGCGATCTTTTGGAACTAGCGGTTAATCTCGACAGCGCCAAAGACTATTTTGGGTTAAAATTAGGCCAGGTTATCCAACGTTTATGAGTTTTAAAATAAGCAGAATTCATCATATAAAGTTAACAGTCAGGAATTTGGGAATTTCAAAGAGATTTTATGAATCTCTGCCGGGTTTCAAATACGTAGCCAATTATCCGGATTTTGTAATGTTTTCGGCCGGGAATTTCTATTTGGGATTAACCACTCATAAAGGAAAAGCGCCAAAAGATTCATTCAGTGAATTTAATGTTGGCCTGGACCATTTTTCTTTTGAGGTAAAATCAAAGCAAGACCTAGAAAACGCATTGGAGTTTTTTAATAAAAACAAAGTGCCGCATGGAAGTATCGAGAAATTGTCAAACGGCTTGTCGATTCTGGTATTTCGCGATCCGGACAACATTCAGCTGGAACTTTGCAGTAAAGAACAATGAAAAATAAATTTTATATTACTACAGCCATTCCTTACGTTAACGGTAAACCTCACATCGGACATGCATTGGAATATGTTCAAGCGGATATAGTTGTTAGATATCATAGGTTGATTGGAGACGAGTCTTTGCTTTTGAGCGGGTCGGACGAAAACGGTTTGAAAATTGTCCAAGCCGCCGAAGCACAGGGTTTGTCTCCTCAAGCATTAAGCGATCAGAATACAAAATTATTTCAAGAGTTTGCGAAAAAGTTAAATGTTAATGTTGATATCTGGCGAAGGGGTTCTGATCAGAAATATCATTGGCCCGGTGTCAGCGAGTTGTGGAAGAAAAGTCTAGAAGCAGGAGATATATACAATAAAATTTATCGGGGTTTATATTGTGTCGGCTGTGAGGATTTTTATCTCCAGAAAGATTTGGTTGACGGCAAGTGTCCAGAACATTTAAAAGTGCCGGAGATAGTGGAGGAGGAGAATTATTTTTTCCGGCTTTCTAAGTACGAAAAAAAATTAAAGGATTTGATTACATCCGGTGAGTTGAAAGTGATTCCCGATGAACGGAGGAATGAAATTTTGGCATTAATTGAGAGCGGTCTACAGGATTTTAGTATTTCCAGATCAAAGAAACGGGCTAAAGGCTGGGGTATCCCCGTCCCTGGTGACGAAAATCAGGTTATCTATACTTGGTATGACGGTTTGGCAATTTACATAACCGGAGTTGGTTATGGATATGACAAAGGTGAGTTTGATAAATGGTGGCCGGCAAACGTGCATTTCATCGGCAAAGGAATTAATCGCTTCCATACGCTTTACTGGCCAGCGATGTTGATATCTGCAGGGCTTTCTATACCCAGATCAGTATTTATTCATGGCTATATAACTAGCGGTGGTCAAAAAATAAGCAAAACTTTAGGTAATGTAATTGACCCGATTGAAGTAATTGATCGTTATGGGGCTGATGCTACAAGATATTATTTATTGCGCGAAATTCCGGCGACTAAAGATGGAGATTTTACTTATGAAAGATTTGAGCAGCTATACAATTCCGATCTTGCCAACGGTTTAGGAAACTTGGTCCAGCGGGTAGCCAAACTCTGCGAAATTCATAATATTTCTATTCTTTCTTTTGTTTCTGACCCTTCTAATCCGTCTATTTCTCTGATTTTTTCTCATCTTGACAGATTTGAATTTAATTTGGCTATAGAAGAGCTTTGGCGAGAGTTTTCAGCTTTAGATATTAAAATTACTACAGATGAACCATGGAAAAAAACAAAAGAAAAGGTAGTGGGGTATTTAAGATATTATGTCAAAAAATTATTAGAATTATCTCAACCTTTGTCTCTGCTTCTTCCTCAAACAGCTGCAAAGATCCAACAAATTTTTAAAGGCCCTAAAATCGTTGCCCCGCCTACCCCATTATTCCCCCGATTACCCTAATTTCTCCCTCCTAAGGTAAAATATGCCTATATGAGCTTTATTCAGCGCTATTTCCTCCGTCATCCGATCAGGACCAGGCGGGCGTTGGAGATTTTGCCCGGTTCGGTCAGTTGGTTTTTAATTTTGTTCCCTTTGTGGGGCTCGCTTCTGATTCCGGAAGTGGTCGCAGTTTACATTATCGCTTTTACCGTTTATTGGTTATATAAATCTTTATCGGTCGCTATATTTTCTTTAGTTGGTCATTTTAGGCTTGAGGCCAGCCAAAGATTCGATTGGATGGGGGATGTGGCGGTTTTCCCCGATTGGGCAAAGATCCATCATATCGTGGTTATTCCGACCTATCAGGAGCCGGAAGGAACTTTAATTAAAACCCTTGAAGCTTTGTCTGCCCAAACATATCCTTTAAAAAAAATTCATATCATATTGTCTTTTGAAGAACGCGAAGGAGAAGTAGGCAGGCAAAAAGCCAAAAATCTAATCCATGAGTTCGGAAAAAAATTCGGTTCAATTCACACCACTTTTCATCCGGATGTTCAGGGAGAAGTCAAAGGCAAGTCCAGCAATTCGGCTTGGGCAGCCAAATCAATAGTTGAGCCGGAATTGATTAAAAAAGAAATCGTTGATGTCCGTTTCACCACTATCACCAGCCACGATGCCGATGCCAGACTGCACCAGAATTATTTTGCGGCATTAACCTATTCCTTTTTGGATAATCCCCGTCACTACCAGCGTTTTTGGCAGCCAGCTGTTATGTTCTATAACAATATCTGGCGGGTGCCAGCCCCGATTAGGGCTTTGGCAACTATCTGGAGTGTGGTTCATTTATATGTCTTGTGTCGCCGCGACCGTTTAGTGAATTTTTCTACCTATTCAACTTCTTTGAAATTACTGAAGAGCGTTGGTTATTGGGATACGGATGTAATTCCGGAAGATTATCGGATTTTCTTTAAGACTTATTTTGCTACTAAAGGGAAAGTATCGGTAGATCCTATTTTTCTTCCGGCCCTGATGGACGCCGCTCAATCTTCAACTTTTTGGAAAACCATGATTAATCAGTATGAACAAGTTAAACGTTGGGCCTGGGGAGTGGCTGATGACCAATTCGTTATCCGCCAGGCGGTGTTGGTTGAAGGGATCCCCCTCAAGGACAATATTTTGAGAATATTAAGATTAATGGAAGATCATTTCTTGTGGCCGGTGAATTGGTTTGCCTTGACGTTAGGTGCATTGCTTCCTCCTTTATTGAATCCGACTTTTTCGCGGACGGTCATCGGTAAAACCTTACCGCAGGTCAGTTCCGGAATTTTAACAATCTCACTGGTTGCCATTTTAATAGTTTTATTTGTTGACGCTAAACGCCGTCCAAAAAGCCCTAAAAAAATATCTTTGATAGGGAAAATCATCCAACCGCTTGAACTGTTGCTATTGCCGGTGGTGGGATTTTTCTTCAACGCCCTCCCCGGCCTTGATGCCCATACCCGTTTGATGTTAGGCCGGTATTTGGAATACCGGGTAACTGAAAAAGTTGAATAATCTTGATTTCTCATGTTATGATTTCTATCTACATGAGACACTTTCTTTCAATTTCAGATCTTTCCGCAAAAGAAATTATGGCGGTTTTTTCCTCGGCCCTAAAATTAAAAAAGCAACTAAAACAGGTTGGAAAGAATAGCGAATTATTAAAAAATAAAACCTTAGCAATGATTTTTGAAAAGCCGTCATTGAGGACCAGAATATCTTTTGAAATCGGAATGACGCAATTGGGAGGACACGCGATTTATCTTGGTCCTTCAGATATTGGCCTTGGCAAAAGGGAATTGATTTCTGATGTTGCAATTGTTACGTCGCGGATGGCCGATTTGATTATGGCAAGAACATTTGCTCATTCTTCAATTGAGGAGTTGGCTAGGTACTCTTCCGTTCCGGTAATTAACGCCTTATCGGATATGGAGCACCCTTGCCAGATTTTGGCTGACTATTTGACTGTTTTAGAAAAAAAGAAAAAATTAAAAGGTCTGACAATAGCCTATGTTGGGGATTGTGAAAATAACGTTACTCATTCATTGGCTCTAGGAGCGGCGGTCTTATCAATGAATTTCCGCTGTGCCTCTCCTAAAGGATATGAGATGAATGCCGTGATCTCCGAAAAAGCGCACAAGATAGCTCAAAAGAACCAAACGAAAATTGTTGAAGTGCATAATCCCGCAGATGCTGTCCGGGGAGCTGACGTAGTTGTCACTGATACTTGGGTGAGTATGGGAGATGAGGCGGAAAAATCAGAAAGAATAAAAACCTTAAAAGATTATCAGGTTAATCAGGGGTTGATGAAGCTCGCAAAGAAAGATGCTATTTTTCTTCATTGTCTTCCGGCTTACCGGGGAAATGAAGTTACTGCCGAAGTCATCGATGGACCGCAGTCAGTAGTATTTGATGAGGCCGAGAACCGCCTCCATGCCCAAAAAGCCCTGATGCTGTTTCTCCTTTAAGTCTCTTGACCTCCTTTAATTTCCTTTAAAATTCTTTAAAACCTATATGCGATGTCATCGCGGTGATAAAATAATCAAGATGAAACTAACAATAGACAAAGCAATTTTTGAAAAATTTCCCGGTGTTCGATTGGGAGTTGTTGTTGTTTTGGGTGTAGATAATAAAAAATCCGAAAAGATATTAAATTTTCTACGGCAAGAAGAAAAAGCAGCCCGTGAAAAACTTTCAAATACAGTCATTTCAGAACATGAATTTATCGCTCCTTGGCGGGAAGCGTACCGAAATTTTGGTTCAAAGCCAAACGAATTTAATTCTTCTGTTGAGGCCTTGGCAAAACGGGTCCAAAAAGGTAAAGGGCTTCCGGATATTAATCCGTTGGTTAATCTTTACAATGCCCTATCTTTAAAACATCTTTTACCGTTTGGCGGAGAAGACTTAGACAAAATCAAAGGTGACATCAGTTTAGCTTTTGCGGTTGGAACAGAGAAAGGTAAGTATATCGGTTCTGATAAAGAAGACAGTTGTTACCCGGGAGAAATTGCGTATTTGGACGATTTAGGTTTTATTTGCCGGCGCTGGAATTGGCGCGAAGCCGATAGGACAAAATTGACGAAAGAAACAAAAAATGTGGTTTTAGTGGCAGAAGCCTTGCCGCCGATATCTAATGTTCATTTTAAAAAAGCGATTGAAGAATTAAGTTCTTTGTTGACAGAAAATCTGGGTGGAAAAACATCAATTTTTTATCTTGACCAACAAAATCAGATTCTGGAAATTGACTTTGTGACCGGAACAAAGTTAGCGAAAATAGAAGAAAATGCGCCTCAAAGTAAAATAGTCGCAAAAGAAAAAAATAAAAATCTAAAACAGCAGAAAAAAATTTCTAAAGATGAAAGCAGACCGTTTGAATTTTTTTCTGGTCCTGCAAAAATTATTTATGATCAACTAAAAAAAACTCTTCAAGATATCGGATTTCCGGAAACTTCAATCTCGCTCGAGCATCCCACCGTCGAATCCCACGGAGATTACAGTTCAAATATTGCCTTGATCCTATTTTCTTCTAATCCTTCTTTTCCCTCTCGTCCTTATTCCCCTCGTCAACTGGCCGAATCAATTATCGCCGCGCTTTCTGCCAACAAAGAGCTAAAAGAAACCGTCTCCAAAATAGACGTCGCCGGTCCGGGGTTTATAAATTTTAATTTAACTCAAAATACACTCGTTGACGAATTAGAAAAGATTGACAAAAAGAAGAATAAATTTGGCAGCGGGGATTCGTTGAGCGGGAAAAAGATCATGGTAGAGTTTACAGATCCAAATCCTTTCAAAGAATTTCACATCGGGCATTTATTTAGCAACACTGTCGGGGAGTCGTTGTCCCGACTATTCGAATCACAAAATGCTATGGTAAAAAGAGCGAATTATCAGGGTGACGTTGGAATGCATGTGGCAAAGTCGGTTTGGGGGATGATAAAACTTGCGGATGAGATACCGGCGGAAACTGTACCTTTACCTGAAAAAGCTAAGTTTATGGGAAAAGCTTACGCGTTTGGGGCGACTAAATTTGAGGAAAACGAGAAAGTAAAAAAAGAAATAACTGGACTAAATAAGAAAATTTATGATAAAGATCCAAATGTGATGGAGTTATATGGCAAAGGTCGAAAGTGGAGTCTGGATTATTTTGAAACCATCTACAAGCGACTCGGGACGAAATTCGACTATTACTATTTCGAATCAGTTGCAGGGAAAGCGGGTTTGGAATTTGTCAAAGAAAATCTAAAAAAAGGTATTTTTCAGAAAAGCAAAGGGGCAATTGTTTTCCCCGGAGAAAGATACGGTTTGCATACCCGCGTTTTCGTCAATTCTCTTGGTCTTCCGACATATGAAGCAAAAGATCTTGGGTTAGCCCCGACAAAATTCAAAGATTTTGAATATGATGAATCGGTGATTGTGACCGGCAATGAAATTGATGAGTATTTCAAAGTTCTGATTACTGCTCTAAAACAGATTAATCCGGAATTAGGCAAAAAAGCGCACCATATTTCTCATGGAATGGTAAGGCTTCCGGAAGGAAAAATGTCCAGTCGGACCGGAAAAGTTTTGACTGGCGAATGGCTTCTTAACGAAGTAAAAAAAACAATTTTAGAGTTGATGGCTAAGTCCGATTCCAAATTTTCTGATCCTGAACGGGAAGAAATTGCGGAAAAAGTTGCGGTTGGATCTATCAAATACGCGTTACTGAAGGCGGGTACGGGCCATGATGTTGTCTTTGATCTTGATAAATCGGTCTCTATAGACGGCAATTCCGGCCCCTATCTCCAATATACCTACGCTAGATGTCAAAGTGTCCTTGCGAAAGCAACCATTCCTAACGCCCAACGCCTAAACCAACAACTAATAACTAATAACCAATTCAATCCCGAGGAATTGGCCATTCTCCGTTGGATTTATAGATTTCCCGAAGTCGTTCAAACCGCCGCCACCCAATATTCGCCTAACTTAGTCTGCACTTTTCTCTACGAACTTGCCCAACGATTTAATACTTTCTACAATAAACACAGGATACTAGAAAGTAATGAGGAGAAAGTAATGAGTAATGAACAAAAAACAAAAAACAAGGAACTAATTCAATTCAGATTATTATTAACATCAGTTGTTTCTCAAGTCCTCAAAAACGGTTTGACTTTACTGGGGATACAAACTCCCGAGAAAATGTGATATTCTGATCTTTATGTTCTCCCTTTCGGGTAAAACGGCGCTAGTTACCGGTGCGTCACGGGGAATTGGTAGGGGAATAGCGCTTTCATTGGCGAAAGCGGGAGCGGCGGTGGCGGTTAATTACTGTAGCAATAAAGAAGAAGCGGAAAAAGTAGCCGCCGAAATTCTCCAATTGGGAGTTAAATCATTTTCTGTTCAAGCTGACGTCTCCAATAAATCCGATGTTATCAGGATGATGACGGAAGTTAAATCTCAATTTGGTCAGTTGAATATTTTGGTAAATAATGCCGGAGTGGTGGCAATGGGGCCGGTAG
>Ga0209211_10003971_pt1 | contig 23492 bp, 19 predicted proteins | sample RifGroA2_FD_183992 | JGI IMG/M metagenome (GOLD analysis project Ga0209211, IMG submission 183992) | Groundwater microbial communities from Rifle, Colorado, USA - Groundwater A2 (SPAdes) (version 2) | ecosystem: Environmental > Aquatic > Deep subsurface > Groundwater | place: Rifle, Colorado...
ATTGTGGGACCCGGTTGACCAACTCAAGGAGGTCGAATCGACTTGACAGTGCGCAGCCTTTCATAGATGGGGGGATCATCAACCTCCTGAGCGGACGGGACGAGGGATCGTCACAGGGGCGACACGAATGCGCGCATCCACCACGTGGCAACCCTCCCCCGGCGGCAGAACCACGAGCGGGTTGAGATCCACTTCGACGATTTCCGGAACCGATTCCACCAACCACGACATCCGTAGCAAGATCTCTTTGACCGCCTCCACATCGGCTGCCGGGTGGCCGCGGTACCCTTCCAGCAGTCGGGCGCCGCGGATCTCGCGGACCATCTCCTCGGCATCCCCGTCGGTCAGCGGCGTGATGCGGAAGCTCGTATCGCGCAGGATCTCCACGTGAAGGCCCCCAAGCCCGAAGGCCATCAAGGGGCCGAACGACGGATCGTCCACCATGCCGACCATCACCTCCACCCCGCCTCGGATCATCGGCTGGATCACCACACCGTCCATGGCCTCACGCTCGCCCGCGCTTGCCAGGCGCGCGTGCATCGCCTCGACCGCCTCGCGCACCGCCCGCTCATCCGGCACATTGAGGACCACCCCGCCGCGCTCCGATTTATGGATGATCTGACGCGAGGCGAGCTTCACCGCGACGGGAAATCCGGCCCGCCGCGCCACCGCCACGGCCCCCTCGGCATCCCGGGCGAAGCCGCCGATGGTGGGCAACCGCATCGCCTCCAGGACATGGGACGCCTCCTCGGCGCTGAGCCACGCCGTCCCATGCGCCTCCGCGGTGTGACGGCAGATCGCACGCGCCGCCGACGGATCGGCGTCGTCGAATTCCAGCACCATCCCCTGCGGCTTCGCGCGCCAGGCCGCATACCTCGCCACGCGGCTCAGCACCCGCGCGGGAGATTCCGGAAAGACGTACGTGGGGATCCGCTCGTCATCGACCGTCAACCGCTCCAGTCGCCCGTCATCACCCATGAGGCAGGCCAGGATCGGTTTGCCCGCCCCGACTCCCTGACGCCCCTCCCGAATGCCGGTGCGCATCCCCTCGAGGATGGCGTTGGTCAACGCCACCCCAACCGGAATGTAGATGACGACCAACGCGTCGACCTCCGGCGCCGACAACACCGAGGCGATCGTCTGGCGAAACTGCTCCGGGGTCGCGGAGGCGATCATGTCCACCGGGTTGGACAGGCTGGCGGCTTTCGGCAGCACCTCGGCGAGCCGCCGTGTGGTGTCGTCGGAGAGTTCCACGACCTCCAACCCGCCGGCCTCGCACGCGTCGGCGCACAAGATGCCGGGACCGCCGGCGTTGGTCACGATCACCACGCGGCGCCCGTTCGGCAGCGGCTGGCTCGACAAGGCCGCGGCCAGCTCAAAGAGCTCCTCGAGCGTGTCCGCGCGGATGACGCCGGTCTGGTGGAACAACGCCTCCACCGCCACGTCGCTGGAGGCGAGGGCGGCCGTGTGCGAGCCGGCGGCCCGCTGGCCGGCGTGCGTCCGCCCGCTCTTGACCGCGACGATGGGCTTGACCCGGCTGACGCGCCTGGCGATCCGCGAGAAGCGACGCGGGTTGCCGAACGACTCCAGATACAGCAGGATCACGTCGGTGGCAGGATCCTGCTCCCAGTATTGCAGCAGGTCGTTGCCGGAGACATCCGCCTTGTTGCCGACGCTGACAAACTGGGACAACCCCAGCTGCATCTGATTGGCCAGGGCGAGGATCGCGATGCCCAGCGCGCCGCTTTGCGACATCATGGCGACCCGCCCGTGAGGCGGATACCAGGGGGAAAACGAGGCGTTCATCCGCACCGAGGGGTCGGTGTTGATCACGCCCAAACAGTTGGGTCCGATCAGGCGCATGCCGGCGCCCCGGGCCGCCTCCACCACCCGCTGCTGTAAGGCGCGTCCCTCCGCGCCGACCTCGCTGAATCCCGCGGAGATCACGATGAGCGCGCGCACGCCTCTGGCGGCGCATTCCTCGACGACGCCGAGCACCGCGTCTTTCGGGACGACCACGATCGCCAGCTCCACCGGCTCCGGCAGCTCCCGCACGCTCGGATACGCCCGGATGGAACGCACCGACGAGGCCTTCGGGTTGACCGGGTAGACCGCGCCTTCATACTGGTGCATGAGGAGCGCATCCAGAATCCGGTAGCCGATGCTGGACGGATCGCGCGAGGCCCCCACGACCGCCACGCTCGTCGGGTGGAAGAAGGGCCGCAACGACACGGCGGTGAAGACGCGATCCAGCGCCTCCGAGCGGGCGACGCTGGCTTCGCTCGGCACGACGGAGAAATCGACCTCGACGTGCCCGTCGTCGCGCCGCTCGTGCAACACGAATCCTGAGTGGCGCAGGATGTCGATCATCGGCAGGTTTTCCGCGTCGGTCATCGCCCACAGGCGCCTCAAGCCGTGCCGGACCGCCAGCAAGGCGAGGCGCTCGAACAGCAGCGTCCCGATCCCCTTGCCCTGGAACGCATCCTCCACGGTGAGGGACAGCTCCGCGGGGCCCTGCGGGGCCATGAGGTAGGAGCCGGTGGCAATGACGTGCGGCTGGCCCTGGACGGTCCGCAGCACCAGCAGGGTGAGACAGCGATCGCGATCCGAGGGATTGCACAGGTCAAGGATGAGATTTTCGCTGGGAGGGGTCGCGGAGGCAAAGCGCCGGGCGCGGGATTCCGGGGAGAGCCGGCTGAAGAACGCGCTGAGCATCGGCTGATCCTCCGGCTGCGCCAGGCGCACGATCGCGGTGGTCCCGTCTCGCAGGATCAGCCGCCCTGCCTCCGCGGCGTCTTGATACGGAGGCGCCAAATACACCGGACGGACGTTCGCTTGCATCGAGATGCCTCCACTCAACAAATTCGCGGGAGCTGCTCGCCGCTCAACATCTCCACCAGGCGCGGGACGCCGAGGACGCTTTCCATCGTCACGACGGCGTCTGGAACGTCCGTGACCCGGCCGATGAGCACGGCGTCGCGCCCCACCGGATGGCGCCGAAGGATCTCAACCGCCCGCGACGCATCCTGCGGCGCGACGAAGGCCACGAACCGGCCTTCATTGGCGACGTAGAGCGGATCCAGCCCCAGCACCTCGCACGCCCCTCGGACTTCTTCGTCGACGGGAATCAGGCGCTCCTCAATCGCCATCGAGCGGCCGCCGGCCTGGGCGATCTCGACCAGCGCGCTGCTTAAGCCCCCGCGCGTCAAATCCCGCAGACAGTGGATGGCGCACCGCGCCTCCATCAGCGCCTGCACCGCTGGGCTCAGCGGCGCGGTGTCACTCGCGATCGTGCTCTCAAACGCCAGGCCCTCGCGGACCGCCATGATCGCGATCCCGTGACGGCCGAGATCGCCGCTGAGGATGATCCCATCGCCGGGTTGCACCTGCGACGGGCCGATCGATACCCCGGGCTCCACGAGCCCGATGCCCGCCGTATTGATGAAGAGCCCGTCGCCTTTGCCGCGGTCGACGACCTTGGTATCGCCGGTCACCACCTCCACCCCCGCGGCCTGCGCGGCCTGGCGCATCGAGCCCACGATCCGCTGAAGCGTCGTCATCGGCAAGCCTTCTTCGAGGATCAACCCCACGCTGAGCCACAACGGCTTGGCGCCGCACATGGCCAAGTCGTTCACCGTGCCGTTGACGGCGAGCTGCCCGATGTCGCCGCCGGGGAAGATCAGCGGATGCACGACATAGGAGTCGGTGGTGAAAGCCAGACGGTGGCCGTCGAGGCCCACCACCGCGCCGTCGTGCCGCTGATTGAGCGCGTCGTTCTGAAACGCCGGACGGAACATCCGCTCGATCAACTGATGCGAGAGCCGTCCGCCCCCGCCGTGCGCCAGCAGCACCTCGACCCCATCCAGGATCGGGACGGGGCAACTCAGCTCATGAGGCGATCCGACACTCATCGCGTCACCTCCATCGCCGCGGTTGGTCGACGATACCGGAAGTAGGCCGCGCACGCGCCCTCGGAGGACACCATCGGCGCCCCGAGCGGATGATCCGGCGTGCAGCGGAGGCCGAAGGCGGCGCACTCATGCGGCCTCACAGCGCCCCGAAGGACCAGGCCGCTCAGACACTCCGGGTCTTCCTCGGCGCTCACCCCTTCCACGGCAAACCGCCGCTCGGCGTCATAGACGTCGTACGGCGGGCGCAACGCCAGGCCGCTTTCGGGAATCGCGCCGACCCCCCGCCATTTGCGCGGCACCACACGGAACACGTCGCGCAGCATGCCCATCGCGCGCTCGTTGCCCGCACGGCGCACCGACCGAGCGTATTGGTTCTCCACCTCGGCGCGTCCCGCTTCGAGCTGCTTCACACACATCACCACACCCTGCAGGATGTCGAGCGGCTCGAACCCCGTGACGACGATCGGCACCCGATACCGCGCGGCGATCGGCTCATACTCGGTGTACCCCATCACCGTGCACACATGGCCGGCCGCCAGGAATCCTTGCACGCGGTTCTGGGGCGAGGAGAGGATCGCTTCGATGGCCGGCGGGACGAGGACATGCGACACCAGCATCGAAAAATTGCTCAGGCCTTCCCGATGAGCGTGGTAGACCGCCATCGCGGTGGCCGGTGCGGTGGTTTCGAATCCGACCGCAAAGAACACGACCTGATGGTCGGGATGTTCCCGGGCCAGCCGGAGGGCGTCCAGCGGCGAATACACCGTCTGCACCGTCCCGCCTCGGGACTTGACGGAGAATAAGTTGCCGCGCGTCCCGGGCACCCGCAGCATGTCGCCGAAGCTGCAGAAGATCACGCCCTCCCGCGCCGCAATGGCCAGCGCCTTGTCCACCAGCTCGACGGGCGTCACGCAGACCGGACAGCCCGGGCCGTGCACCAACGTCAGCGAAGGCGGCAGCAGCGTATCGATCCCGAACTTGACGATCGCATGCGTCTGGCCGCCGCAGATTTCCATGATCACCCAGGGCTTCGTGGTCACGCGCTCAATCGCCCGGGCGAATGCCCGGGCGGAGGCCGCATCGCGATACTCATCCACGAATCGCATCCAACTCTCTCAGCTCGTCCATCTGCTCCAGATACGCGAACACCTGGCGGGCCTCCGCCTCCTGCAGACGGCTGATGGCGACCCCCACGTGCACAATGACGTAGTCCCCCACCGAGGCCTCCGGCACATACGCCAGGTTGACGTCCTTCACGATGCCGGCGAAGCTCACCCGCCCGTGGCGAGACAGCGTGCCCTCGTCACTGATCGCGAGAATTTTTCCCGGCACACCTAAGCACATGACTTACCTCGCTTCCGCCGCCATGATCTGCCCCACCGAGAGGCCGCCGTCGTTCGGCGGAATGCGCTGCGGCCAGTACGCCAGAATGCCGACGGCTGTCAAACCTTCAACCGTGTGCTCAAGCAGGAGGCGGTTCTGAAAACATCCCCCGCCCAGCGCCACCGCTGCGGCGCCGCGACGCTGCGCCACCTCGCGGATCGCGTGCGCGAGGCCGCGATGGAACTTGGCTGCGACCACACCGACCGCCACCCCGCGGCGCAGATCGTCGAGGATCACGCGAACCATCGGCTCCCAATCAACCCACAGATGTCCCGGCAGGCTTTCAATGTTCCACGGCTCGCCCGCGTGCGGCTCGGCGTGCTCACGCGGACAGGGCTCGACCCGAAGCGCGTACGCCTCCAGGGTCTGCGCGCCGTCCGCGGCGAATTCCAGCGCCATCGCCGCCTGGCCTTCGAAGTGATTGCGGTGCTGCACGCCCGTCAGCGAGGCCACCGCATCAAAGAGCCGCCCGACGCTGGACGTCAGGGGGCTGTGGAGGCGACGAGCCATCAGGGTCGGGAAGACCGCTCGTTCCTGAGGGCTGAGCAACCGGACAGGGGCCACGTCTGTCCACCCCCATGCGGCCTCGCCGGCCATGGCATACAGCACGCCGATGGCGGCGCGCCTCGGCTCACGCACGGCTTGCTCGGCGCCCGGCAATGGAAACGGCCGCAGATGGGCGAGGCGCTCACAACCATCCTCGCGCACCATCAACCACTCCCCTCCCCAGACCGTTCCGTCACAGCCGTAGCCGGTCCCATCCCACGCGACCCCGAGCATCGGCGGCCGGAGCCCATGCTCCGCCATGCAGGCGCGCACGTGCGCCTCGTGATGCTGAACGTGGACCAGCGGACGATGCAGTCGGTGGGCGAACTGCGTGGACTGATAGTCCGGATGCGCATCGCAGGCAATCCGTCCTGGTGTCCGCTCATACAGCTTCGGCAAGTGGGTGCTGGCGTGATGAAACGCCGTCACCGCCTGCGGGGTATCCAGATCACCCAGATGTTGGCTGAGCATCACCTGCCCCTTCACCGTCACGGCCACCGTCGTCTTGAGATGGCCGCCCACCGCCAGCACGTCCAGACTCGTCTCGCAGAAGGCGACCGGCTGAGGGGCCGCGCCCCGCGCGCGCCGCAGCATCATCGGACGGCCTAGCACCACGCGCATGACCGAATCATCCACCACCCGCGCGATCGGCCGGTCGTGCACCAGCCACGCGTCCGCAATGTCCCGGAGCCGAACCAGCGCCTCGCGCTCATCGAGGCACATCGGCTCATCCGACCGGTTGCCGCTCGTCGCCACGACCGGGCTGCCGAGTCCGTCCATCAGCAGATGATGCAGCGGCGTGTACGGCAGCATGATGCCCAGGGACGGATTGTCCGGAGCGACGGAGCGCGCAACGGCGGCCTGCGGGATTCGACGAAGGAGGACGATGGGGGCCTCCGGCGAGCCGAGCAGCCGTTCCTCCAACGCTGAGACCTCGCAGGAGGCGTGGGCCATGTCCAGCGAGGGCACCATCAACGCCAGCGGTTTCTCTTCCCGGTGCTTGCGCGCCCGGAGACGACGAATCGCCTCCTCGCTTCGCGCATCGACCATCAGGTGAAATCCCCCGAGGCCTTTCACCGCGACGATGGCGCCATCGCGGATCGCCTCGACCGTGTCCTGCAATGCGTCCTCTCGATGGGACAGCACCTTCCCGTTGCGATCCCACAGTTCCACGTGCGGACCGCATCGGGGACAGGCGTTCGGCTGGGCGTGAAACCGGCGATTGAGCGGATCGTCGTATTCGGCCTGACACGCCTCGCACATCGCAAACCGCGTCATCGTGGTGTTCGCCCGGTCATAGGGCAGCGCCTCGATGATGGAAAACCTCGGGCCGCAGTTGGTGCAGTTGGTGAACGGATACCGGAAGCGGCGGTTGGACGGCTCGAGCACGTCCTGCAGGCATTCCCGGCATGTCGCCAGATCAGGGAGGATGCCGGTGGCCGGGTTTCCGGAGGACTCGCTGGCACGAATCGCAAATCCGTCCTCGCCCGTTGGGTCGAGGCGCGTCGATTCCATGCCCTGAAGAGACGCCCGAGGCGGCTTGTCCTGTTGGAGGTCCGCCAGGAATTGCTCCACGGCATCCGGGGCTCCCTCCGCCTCAATGACCACGCCGTGTGAGGAGTTGCTGACCCATCCCGCCAAACGATGCCGGGTTGCCAACCGATAGATAAACGGGCGGAATCCCACCCCCTGCACGGTGCCGTGAATCACCACGCGCACCCGGGCCGCAGAACGTCCGGCCTCGACGGCGTCGGTTGGCTTCATCAGAGAGCCAGTCCCTGTTTCTCGACGGGGCTCTTTCGGTGGAGAGCCGGTTTTCGAAGGTCGTGCAGCATGGTACGGATTTCCTCGGCGATCCACTGCGCGACGCGAGGCACCGCCTCCTCCACGGCCGGCGAGAGCGCAGCGCCGGGGTCACACCGGCGGCCTTCGATCCCGTAGATGATCAGCTTGCGCGGGAGTCTCCCCAGGGCGCGGGCCATCTCAACGGCCTCCGCTACACCCACACCGTGCGTGGAGGTGCAGACCCCCAGTGACGGGAGAGGCTGCGCATGCGCCTCCACCCGCACGACGGTCCCGGGGGCGGCCGAACAGGACGTGGCATCCACCAGGAACACCGTCCGGGCGCCACGCCAGACGTCCATCAGGGAGCCACCGTTGCCGTCGGATTCCCGGACGCTCACGCGCCCGTCTACCCGGTCCTTCAACGCCCTCGCGACGAGCCGACCGGCCGCGTCGTCCCCTCGGTCCAGGTTGCCGATGCCGATCACCAGCACGTTCATCGGATGATCCACCGATCCGCCAGGCGTCCGATGATGAATCCCATCACCGCCGCCAATCCTGCCACGCCGAACATCTCCAGGCCGCTGCGCCACCACGAGCGCCTCACGATGCGGCCTTTCAACGCGCCGAAGAAAAAAAGCACGACGGCGGTCACGAGCACCGACCATGCGGTCGCCTCGGGAATCGGCCAGCACAGATAGGGAACCAGCGGCACGCCTCCACCGACGACGTAGGCGGCCCCCATCACCATCGCGTTCCCTGCCGGCGCCTCCAGCGCCGCCGGACAAATCCCCAATTCTTTGTGCGCCATGTCTTCCAGAAGCAGCTGGGGGTTGTGAAACAGCCGCCTGGCGATCATCGCAATCTCCTCATCCGCGTAGCCGCGCGCCCGATACATCGCCCAGAGCTCGCGGCGCTCACCCTCCGGATCGCTGGCAATGGCCGCTTCTTCTTCACGAAGCAGCCGCTCCAGGTACTGCCGCTGCGCCTTCGAGGACAGATACGAACCGGCCGCCATCGACACCGATTCAACCGTCACGATGACAATGCCGGCAATCACCACGGACCGGCCGTCGTGGGTCCCCTCGGCGATGCCTGTCAGCGCCCCCAGCGTCGAGATGAGCCCGTCCTGCGTGCCGAAGACCGCCTCCCGCAACCGGTTCCGGAACACCAGCGACCGATGGAACACCGAGGAGGCCTGCGCGACCGGCGTCGCCTCGTCGCTCATTCCCGCGCCACCTTCACGGTCAAGAAATGCGTCGCGCAAGAGATGCACGGGTCGTAATTGCGGATCGCCTGCTCGCACTGCCAGGTCAGCTGCTCCGTCGGAAGCGCCAGGCGCGTCGCCACGAGGCGCCGCACATCCTGCTCGATCATGCGTTGGTTCTGCGAGGTGGGCGGCATGATCGTCGCCTCCAGGATGTGCCCGTGCTCATCCAACCGATACCGGTGATACAGCAACCCTCTCGGAGCCTCCGTTGCCCACGCCGCAACCCCCGCCGGGGGGTTCACCTCAACCGACGGCCGATCCGGCGGCTCGTAGCGCGCAATCAGGCGCTCCGCCTCCACGATCGCCTCAAGGAGCTCGACGCTGCGCACGACGATGCTCTGAAACGGATTCCGGCATACCGGTGGCAATCCCGCCTCGCGGGCCGCCTGGCGGGCGATCGGCGAGAGGCGCTGGGCATTCAACGCATAGCGCGCCATTGGCCCGACGTGATACGCGCCTCCGTCGGGCCGATGAGCTTGCAGGGCATTCGAATGCGGCACCTGCTCTTCGAGGAGATGCCGCTCGACCTCGTCGACATCAATGTCCAGTCCCGCGCTCGAGACGATTCGCCCCTCGTTCATCGGATACTCCTCGGGATGACGGAGTGCGACAAACTCGTAGTCCTGCTCGAACGCCGGAAACGCGAACGAGGCCACCCAGCGGACCGTCTCCAGCGCCGCGTCTTGCGCCCGGGCGAGCCGCTCACGAAACGCGCGCAGCGGCTTCGCCGTCGGCACGACGTAGAAGCCGCCGACCTTCACGTTGATGGGATGGATCTCCCGTCCCCCGATGCAGGCCATCAGGTCGTTCCCCAGCTTCTTCAAGGCCAATCCGCGCTGGACGATCTCCGGATGGGCCTTGGCCATCTGCAGCGAGTCGTCGTAGCCCAGAAAATCCGGGGCGTGCAGCAGATAGATGTGCAGCGCGTGGCTTTCGATCCACTCCCCGCAGTACAGCAGCCGGCGCAAATCCCGCAGTGGTCCGTCCACCGTGACGCCGGCCAGCCGCTCCATCGCATGCGCGGCGCTCATTTGATAGGCCACCGGACAGATGCCGCAGATACGCGCCGTGATATCCGGGGCCTCGGTGAAGTGGCGGCCCCGCAGAAGGGCTTCGAAAAATCGAGGCGGCTCAAAGATCTTGAGCTGGACATCGATGAGCTGATCCCCCCGGATCTTCACCACCAGCGAGCCCTCGCCTTCCACCCTGGAGAGCATGTTGACGCGGATCGTCTTCGAGTGCATCCCTACACCTTGCGGCGCTCGTCTGACGACGCCCTGAGAAACGGCTGGGCGGCCGCGTTGAACGTCCGATACGCCTGCCGGATCCGCTCCTCCCCGACGCCCAGCCTCCGCCACTGCTGGTTGAGGGAGGACGGATTCGGGCTTTCCATCGGCCCGAAGCAGCCGTAGCATCCCCGCTGATAGGCCGGGCAGATCGCGCCGCAGCCGGCCTGGGTCACCGGCCCCAAGCACGGGATGCCGCGCGAGACCATCACGCAGGGGATTCCGCGCCGTTTGCATTCCAGACAGACGCTGAAGGTCGGCAGGTTCGGCTTTCTCCCGTGCAACACGGCGCTGAGCGCTTCAAGCAACTGGCTCTTGCTGATCGGGCATCCGCGCAGCTCCAGATCCACCGGCACATGGTCGGCGATGGGGGTGGACGTGGCGAGCGTCTCGAGATACTCGGGCCTCGGATAGACCGACGACGCGAATTTCAGGACGTTGTGGAAATTCCGCAGCGCCTGGATGCCGCCGGCGGTCGCGCAGGCGCCGATCGCCACCAACCGCTTCGAGCGGCGGCGGATCTGCTGGATGCGCTGCGCATCATGCGGGGTCGTGACGGAGCCTTCCACTAACGACACGTCGTAGGGGCCCCGGGCGACCGCGCGCGAGGCCTCAGGAAAATAGGCCAGCTCCACCACGCCGGCGATGGCCAGCAGCTCGTCCTCACAATCGAGCAGGGTCAGTTGACAGCCGTCGCAGGAGGCGAATTTCCACACCGCCAGCTTCGGCCTGCGCGCCCGCATCCCTCACACCTCCCGTCGATCGAGCCGGGCTTGAATCTGGTCGTATCGCATCACCGGCCCATCCTTGCAGATGAACCACGGCCCGTACTGGCAGTGGCCGCACAGCCCGATCCCGCAGTGCATGTTGCGCTCCATCGAGATGTAGATCCGCTCGGCCTCAAGGCCGGTCTGGATCAGCTCCGTCGCCGCGAATCGCATCATCACCGCGGGGCCGCAGACCATCGCGATGGCCGTCGCCGGGTCGAACGGCACCCGGTGAATCAACGTCGTCACCACCCCGACATGCCCACGCCATCCCGCATCCCCCCGATCCACCGTCACTTCCACGTCGACGTCGAACCGCCCGCGCCACCGCTCCAGCTCCTTGCGGTAGAGGATGTCCTCCGGCGTTCGGGTGCCGTAGAGCAGACTCACGCGACCGTACTGACGGCGGTTGGCCAGCAGCTCATAGAGTACCGGTCGCAGCGGTGCCAAGCCGATGCCGCCGGACACCACCACGACGTCGCGGTGCTCCATCTCCCTTGGAGCCGGCCACCCGCGTCCGAACGGCCCGCGCACGCCGACCGCTTCGCCGCGTTGCACACCACACAACGCCTTGGTGACGAGCCCGACGCGCCGAATGGTATGCACCAGCCGATCAGATTCATGGGGGTTGCCGCTGATGGAGATCGGCACCTCACCGACGCCAAAGGCGTAGAGCATGTTGAATTGCCCGGGCGCAAACGCGTCGGCCGCATGCCCATCGAACGGCTCAAGGGTCATGGTCGCCACATCCCTGGCGTCACGGCTGACGCGGATCACCCGAAAGGGACGCGGCCGCATCGGATCCCTCTGCGGCGCGCGAGCCGCGTGGCCTTCAGCGGCTGACGTTATAGACATCGAGGAGCTGCAAGCGGGTGGCCTGCAACCGCTGGCCGAGGATCTGGGTGAAGCGCTTGAGCAGCTCGTAGCCCAGTTTCGGATCCTCCTCGCATTTCGTGCGCAAGCACGCGGCGTCGAACTTCAAGGCCACGGTGACCTCGAGCGCGCGCGCGTCGAACTGCTTGCGATGCGGCGGGACGAGCCACGACCAGCCCAACACCTCCCCGGCCTCCAGCGTCTGGATCACGATCGGACCGGAGCCAGGCACGAAAATCTCCACCGCCACCTTGCCCTGCCGGATGGCGTAAAACGCCTTCGACTCGTCGCCCTCGCGAAAGATGTGCCCTCCCGCATCGAACCGGACATTGGCCGCACAGCCGGCCAGCAGGTCGATGTACGCCGGATCCAACCCCTGAAAAAACGGATGCTCCGAGAGAAACGTCTCGATGGTTTTCATGCCGCCGCTTCCTCCCCTCCGTTGGACGACGCCACCTGCCGCGAGGCGCCGGCGCGCAGGGCTCGCACCTCTGCGGTGAGGTCGATCGCCGCAGGGCACCAGGTGATACATCGTCCGCATCCCACGCATCCCGACGTGCCGAACTGCTCGATCCAACCCGCCAACTTATGCGTCAGCCACTGACGGTACCGCGACGTGACTGATGACCGAACGCTGCCGCCGTGCAGATAGGAGAAGCTCAGCGTGAAGCACGAATCCCACGCGCGCATCCGCTGCGCCTGCCGTCCCGCCAGATCCGTCACGTCCTCCATCGCCGAGCAGAAGCACGTCGGGCAGACCATCGTGCAATTGGCGCAGCTCAGGCACCGCTGCGCCACCGCCTCCCAGTGCGGATCGTCAGCGGCTCCTTCGAGCGCCTCCTTCAATCCGTCGGTGTCCATCACCCGCCCCATCGACCGAGCCGTCCGTTCAAGGAGCTTCCGCGCCCCCTCGCGCTCCTGCTCGGTGGCGGGCCGATGAGGGACGGCCTGGAGGATCTCGCCGCCCCTCGCCGTTCCGACCTCGACGAGGAACACGTGGCGATCCGGCTCGCACAATTCCGTCAGCGCCAGATCAAACCCGGAGGAGGCGGATGGCCCCGTCTTCATGGACACGCAGAAACACGTCCCGCCGGCCTGCCCGCACTGCACGCTGACGATGAACAGGTCACGGCGTCGGGCCTCATAGACCGGATCGCGGAAGGGACCCTCGAGAAAGACGCGACCCTGAATCGCCAGGGCGTGCAGCTCGCAGGAGCGCATCCCGATCACGGCGTATCGGGGAGGAGCGTCGTCTGAGGGCTCAATCTGGAACGACGTCCCGGATGGCTTGCGCGTCGCCTGCCACAGTCTGCAGCGAGGCGGGAACACCACCTGTTTCCATGACTGAGGGCCAACGGCGTAGCCGAACAGCGATGCGTCCTTCCGGCGCACCAGCCGGTATGTCCCGGCGTCCTGCGCATCCCCCCAGCCGACCGGCAAGTCGTCTGGGGAAGCGAGCGTCTCGTAGGCGATGGCCCCGTCCCGGACCGTCGGACCAAGCACCTGGTAGCCCTTGGCGCGCAGGGCGTTAAAGAGGGCCGGCAAATCTCCACGGGTCACGAGAACCGGAGGCGAGGGGCTTGAAGGGGGTGTCATGGCTGGCGCGTCCTCGCATGTTGCGCGCAGCATGCCACACGGTGGGCAACAGGACTATGATCCACATCATAGAGACGACCGACCCAGACAGAGGCCCAATGAGGAACGGTGGGTTACGCCGGCGTGGAGTCGGTGCGGGGAAAGACGGGCAGCAGGCGCGAGACCGCGGCAAAGATCGCCACCCCCGCGACGAACAGGGCGGCGGTGATCACCACCTCCATCCAGCTTGGCACGTACACCACCCCGACGGCGGGGATGAGGGCGAACCACGAGATGTTCGCGCGGTTCAGCGCGAGACCGCCAATCACCAGCCACGCGGACCCGGTCAGCCCTCGGGCAGTGCGTCGCCTCCACGCGCGCCCCAACCAGACCGCGGGAACCGCCACCCCGCCCACCACTTCGACGATCCACAAGACGCCCAACCACGTGGGCTTCGTGAAGTCCATCCAGCGGCCTCGCCACGCCAGATCCCCTACCTTCAACATGACATAGCCCCACAGCACCCATTGACAGGCACGCGCAAGTTCGCGGATCAGCACGGCAGGAAGCTGTCGCTGGAGAAAGACCGAGCACAGCCACGACTCGAGGATGACCACGGCCAATCCGGCGGCGGCCGCGGAAACCAGGAACAGCGCCGGCAGCCACGGCGTGTACCACAACGGGTGCAGCTTCTGCGGCACGATGAGAAACAGCGAGCCGAACGACGATTGATGGAGGGTGGAGAGAATCACCCCGGCGATGACCACGGGAATCGCCAGACGGTGGAGAGGCTCGGCGAGCTGCGGGCGGCCGACGCGCTCCAGGATCGCGGGGAGGAACTCCACCATCAGCACGACAGTGTACAACGTCAGGCACAACGTGATCTCGAACATCACGCTGTGATGCTGCCACATAATCAACGGATGCCAGAACCGCTGGGGCCGACCGAGATCCAACACGAGGACGGCGGCCACCAGTTGATACGCGATCAGCGCCGTCAGCACCGTCGGCCGCAGAATCGGCTCGAAGCGCTTCAGGTGGAGCACGTGCACGGTCGCCGCGATGAGAAAGCCTCCGGAGGCCAGCGCCACCCCGCACAGATCAAACGTAATCCAGAGGCCCCACGGCACTTGGTCGCTCAGGTGGGTGATCGCCCCCAAGCCCCCTTCGACCCGCTTGGCAATCGCATAGAGTGCCCCGAGAAACAACGCCAGCAAGACCGTCACGAGCTCCAGACGCACCCGAAGCCGCAGATGGCTGCGCTGAGTGACGACCCACGCCAGGAGGCCCACAAACCCGATGCCGAACGTCAGCTCCAGCATGGCTCACGAGGAGGGAGGCGGACGACGGGGCAACAGCGATGAGGCAAGACTCATGATCACGGCCAGGACGGTGACCGCCGCCGGAAGAACTTTCAACGCCACCCAGGTCAGGCGCGGCAGGCCGACGCTCGGCAGCCCCTGCGGAAATCCGAGGCGTTCAAACGGTTGGCCAGACAGGTACAGCCACGACGTCCCGCCCACTTCCTGCTCGCCATAGATGTGGTTGAGGTACCGATCGGGGCGCGCATGGAGGCGGGCCCTCGCCTCAAACAACAGCTCCTCACGGGTGCCGAATTTCAGCGCTCCGGTCGGGCACGCCTTCACACAGGCCGGCCCGTCGAACGTCGCGTGCTGGGCGCAGAACTGGCACTTGCCGATCACCGGCGTCACCCCGGAATCCCACTGAAATTTTGGGATGCCGAAGGGACACGCGAAGACGCAGTACCGGCAGCCGATGCAGCGCTCCTGCCGGTAGATCACCGCGCCGGAATCCAGTTGGCGCAGCGCGCCCACCGGGCACACCGACACGCAGGCCGGCTCCAGACAATGCAGGCACTGCTGCTTGACTGAGGAACCTTCCTGCGCAGTCGATTGGCCAATGCGGTTGACCACGGTCCAGCGTTGATACGTCAGCGTCTGCGCAGGGCCGTCCCAGACCGACGTCGGCTGAGGATCTTGCGGGAGGTCGTTGCGGTCATTGCAGGCCCGGACGCACGCCCGACAGCCGATGCACCGCGTCAGGTCAACCAGCACACCGATCCGCTCAGCGCCCGACGCCTGTGGCGGGGTGGCCGCCGCGGAGGCCATGCCTCCCACGCACAGACCGGCGGCCGCCGCGGCTGAGGTACCCAGAAACTGCCGGCGCGTAACCCCCGTTACGACGGGGGGCGTCGTTGCCATCGCCATCCTGTCGCGATCACCCCCACCCCCAATCCCACCAAGAACATCCCGAATGCCCACTTGATCGTCCGCGTCCGCTGGACATCCACCACCAGCTCCAACCGCTGCACCTGTTGTTGGAGGGCCTCCGCGTGCTGAACCTGTGCCTGGTGGGTGAGCTGGTCGATTTGCGCAGTCAGCGCCGGGATCTTGTGGCTCCGGTGCACCATCTCTTCATGGCAGGCCGCGCACGTCTCGGCGCCGACAAAGAAGCTGTGTCCCGGCGCACCGGTGCCTCCGACGCCTGGGGTGCGGGGCTGCGGCATGTGGCACGTCGTGCACGTCAGACCCTGCACATGGTGGGTGGCGTGGGCGAAATCTTCCATGCGCTGCGCGTGGCACGCGCCGCACTGCTGCTCGCTGTCGGGTTGACGCAGGCCCTGCCGATGCACGGCATGGCAGTCAAAGCATCGCACCCCGCTCTTGGCGTGCCCGCTGACGCGCCATTCCATCGAGGTTTGCTGATGACACGTCGCACAGACGGATGTCTCGACGGGCAGGCTCATGCTCGCCGCCTCAGGATGATCCGGCCGCAGCGCGCCGTGACAAGACTCGCAGGTCACGCCTTCGAAGGCGTACGCCCGGCGCTCACGATCAAAACCGGTGGTATGGCAGGCGAGACATTCGGGGGGGCTGCCCTGCCGCTGCCAGTAGGCGGTGAAAGTGGGGGAGAAGGCCCTGGCATGCTTCGAGGTCTTCCACTCGTCGTATTCGGCCTGATGGCAGGCGGCGCAGGTGTCCGCGCCGGCCAATGGGACGGCGGAGGCTTCAGCCGAGGCCTCGACCTGGGCCGGCGCGGAGCCCAACAGGACGATCAGGCCCAGGAGGAGGACCGCCGGCTCATGAGGACTCGTGGGGAGGCGGGTCATCGGCGTCTGGGCGGCGGTGGCGTTGATCGGCGTCCGAGGGGTGTCCCGTGATCCAGGTCCATTTCATCGGGTACTCCTCCGGATCGAAGATCACGAAGTAGCAGTGCCAGATGAGGATCGCCAGGCAGGCGAGGATCGCTTCGTAGTAATGCACCGCCGTCACCGCGTCGAAGAACCATTTGGGAAACACGCGGAGGGTCCAGCCTTCCCACGTCATCAGCGTCCCCGTCAACGTCATGATGATCGAGCCCCACACCAGCGCCCAGTACTCGGCCTTCTCGACGTAGCTGTAGTGCGCGAAGAGGGGACGCTCCGTCCGCCAGCCGAGGTAGTAGGCCAGCATCTGGAACGGCTGGATGAGGTCGACGCGGCGCGGCAGCAAGGCGTTCAGATGCCGACGGCCTCGCCGTGTGAAGAGCAGGTAGCCGAGGTGGTACGCGGCGAGGAGGCAGAACGTGACGGCGAAAGCGCGATGCGCGAAGCTGCGCCAGTCGACCCGCCCGACGAAGGGGCTCGCCCACCACGCCTGCGGGAACTTCAACGCAAAGCCGGTGTAGGCCAAGCCGACGAACGCGAGGAAGAGCACGCCATGCTGGATCCGCTTGTTGAGGCTCATGCGCATCGGCGCTCCGACAGCGGCCATGCGCCGGGCGTGGGCGCGGAATTTTCTGGCGAAATCGAGGAGGTTATGCCCCAGCATCCCTCCGATCACCAGCAGGATCAGCCAGAGATAGAACCGCCGGACCCACCCGACGACACGATGCTCCAATCCCGGTTGCGTGCCGGAATGGATTTGCCCGCGCGCGACCTGCGCGCTCACCCCGGCGTGGCACTTGCCGCAGGTCTTCGCCAGATTGTCGGGATGGATCGACGACCGGAGATCGTTGGACGGCAGGATATCGTGCGCCCCGTGACAGGAGGCGCAGTTGGCCGCCGTCACGGATCCGAGTTGCAGCGCCAGGCCGTGGAAGCTTTGCATGTAGGTTTCCACGACATGCTCCGGCAGTTGATACTTCGTGGTGATCCGCTCCGTGGCGTGGCATTGTCCGCAGGTCTCTGGGATGTGAGACGGAAACACTTTCGACGTCGCCAACTTCACGGCGGTAATCGAGTGCTCGCCGTGGCAGTCGGTACAGACCGGCGCGTCTCGTTTTCCAGATGAGAGGGCCTGCCCGTGGATGCTGCGCAGGAACGTCTGCCGAATGTTCTCATGGCATTTGCCGCACGTGGCGGGGATGCTCTGCCAATACAGTTTCGAGGCGGGGTTGGTGGGCTTGTGCAGATCGTGCGAGCCGTGGCAGTCGGTGCACACCGCGGCCGAGGCGTTGCCCGCTTGCTGGGCTAGCCCATGCACGCTTTGGGAATAGGACGCAACCGGTGCCGCCTGCCCCAGGTGGAACTTCGCCATCTCGTCGGTGTGCTCATGGCAGGTCGCGCACGTCGCGGGAATGTTCGTCCGATGAACCGGCGAGTCGGGATGACGGGAATTGAGGAGGGTGTGAGGATCGCCGTGACAACTGCGGCAGGTCGCCGCTTCAGACACGCCGGATTTCAGGGCGATCCCGTGATCGCTTTTGAGATAGACCTCGGTCTCCACCCGGTGGCAGGTGGCGCAACTGACCGGCTGAAGCGGAACCGGATGCGGAACGTCGGCGATGCCGGTGTGACAACTGGTGCAGCGATGCGCCCCGTGGATTGAGGCCTGAAATTTGGCGGGGTCGACGAAGCGCTCAGCGGCGGGATCGCCGTGGCACGCCAGGCAGGTCTCGTTATCGACGGTGGCCCAGAGACGCGCCGACCAGCCGAATCCCAGGAGCACGAAGAGCGGCGCGAGCGCGAGACGCCGAAGGAGGACTGGGATCGGCATCCGCTCATGCTGTCACGCCCCTCATCGAAGCACTATGACGAGGATCATGATATCCGATTACCGGTACGTGCGGTGGTGGTGGTCTTTCCCATGGCAACTCAAGGAGCATTCGCCATTCCCGTCGCCTGTGGGCAGAAACTCAAGGAGCCCCATGCGGTTGGGGCTGACGACGATCCTCCCGGCCTGATCGCGCAGCATGAAATTGATCAGCCGTTTGTGCCGACGCGAGCCGTGCGCATCATGGCACACCGCGCACGACGCCCCGCCGAGCTCCCGCAGGTGCACCTCATGCGGGAACCGGACGCCGGACACCACCGCGCTGCGCGTGTGGCACGTGTAACACAACGCCGCGCTCTGGGGCGACTCCAACACCGGATCACCCTGCTGGTACTCCCGCGCGAGGATCGGCTTGAACCGCGAGCCGTGCGGCCCGCGAGTCCGACGACCGCCGAAGGAGGCCTCGTCGTTGTCGTGGCACTCGCTGCAGCGGATCAGGCTGGAGGCGGTATGGCCGGGCTGGAGGCCCGACAGGGCCGGATCCCTTCCGACCGCCGCGATGGGATGGTAGGAGGCGTTGCCCGGATCGATTTCCAGGCGCACGTTACGGGTGTTGTCCTGACGGATGATCCCCGGCGTGGCCGGGTCGCGGAGCCCATGGCATTTCAGACAGACTTCATATTCATACCGCGCCTCCCGAACCGGCGCCCCGGAGAGATTGACGCCGCTCGCCCCTCGGAGCGGCCCGGACACGCTGGGCGCCGAGGAGCCCGTGGCGCTTGCCTGGTGCGGGTTGTGACAATCCGCGCAGGTCACGTGGCGCGGCATGGTGCGCGGATCCTCGCGGGGATCATGCACCCAGTTCGAGGCGTACACCGGATGCGCGCTGAGCTTGAGGAACTCCGGCTCCACGTTGCGTGAAGCCGCCCGCCCGTTATGGCAGACGAGGCACACGCGGGACTCCTGGGCCTCCGCGAGGAGCCTCGTCGGATGCGCCGCCCCATGCGGTTGATGGCAGGCCGCACACCCGCGCTCCGCCGACGTGGATTTGGCGTGGGACGACGAGGCCCACGGCCCGATGGTGTGACAGACCGTGCACATCGCCGATGTGCGGTTGCTCATCCGCAGGAACTGCCCGAGGGTGTTGTCGTGCGGATCATGACAGGTGGTGCATTGGAGCTGTTGAGTCTGGTCAAGGGGCAGCGACTTGGGGAGGCTCGCCGGCGGCAGCAGCTCCCCTCGCGCAAGCGCCAAGCGCGCGTCATAGACGAAGGAGACCGGATGATCGTCGGAGAGATCCGTCCCCAGCGATCCCCGACCCGTCAGGGAACTTAAGCCCGGAGCGCCCGCGGCCGGCGGGACGCGCAGCAGCCCCAGGGCCACCGTCCCGTCATGACAGGACAGACACAGGCGGGAGCTGCCGGTCGGTTGATTGAGCGTGGCCTTGAGGGTCGAGCTGCTGTAGAGCCGATACGTGGTACCGGGCAGCCGCTGGTTCCACAACGCCCGCGAAGGATTGGCATTGTGCGGGGTGTGACAGAACACGCACACCTCCGTGCCGCGGCTGGACTTGACGGGCCCTGGCCCGGCGGCGGAGAGATTGTGCGTGGTCCTGGCGACATCCGCCTCGGCCATCGGCAGGCCGCCGAGCCAGGCGCACATCAGCCACGTCACAGAGCTAGCGCGGGGCCGACTGATCCGCATCCAGCAACTCGAAGACTTGGACCCGCTGATTGTAGGCATCCGCCACATAGATCCGCGCGCCATCCTCCAGGCACAACCCGTTCGGCAACCAGAAGGCGCCTCGGTCGCTCCCCCGCTGACCGAAGTTCAGGAGCAAGCGGCCGCTCGCATCGAAGATCTGCACGGTATCGAAGAGCGCATCGACCACGTACACCCGGCCGTCTCCATCGACGGCGAGGCCCTTGGGACTCGCGAGGTCGCCTGAGGCATCGCCGTGCCGGCCGAACTGCCCCGCGAAGGCGCCCGCGGGCGTGAAGCGCTGAATGCGAAAGCCCAAGGCATCGGTCACCGACAACCCTCCGGAGGGATCGAGGGCCAGGTGCGTCGGAAAATTGAATTCGCCCGGCTCGGCACCTCGACGGCCGAGTGCACCACGCGCCTCGCCCTGCCCGGTCAACACCCAGATCACATGGGCCCCGCTGTCGGCGACATAGAGGCGATCCCGGCTGAGGTCGTAGGCCACCCCGGATGGCCGGAGGAAGCCCGGTGCGGCGATGGTGTGCCGCATGCGGCCGGCGGCGTCATACGCGATCACCACGGCCAGCGAGGAATCGACGAGGAAGGCGCTGCGATGCGGACCGATCGCCACCGCCACCGGCGAGACGAGGAGTGTGGTGCCGGCGCGCTGAATCCGGCGGGCGCGCCGACGCTGGCGATCGAACATCCAGAGCGACTGTGCGCCGGGATCCGCCACCCAGAGCATCCCCTCGGCCGCCGCCACGCCGGTCGGACGCACGAACCGCTCCTGCGACGAGGAACCGGCCAGCCACCCCACCACCCCGTGCCAGAATCCGGCGCGCCATCCGAGATCGTCCGGACCCGTGAGTTCCTGCACGAATCGGATGCGGGGACGCTCAGGAGGCGCGGGCCACACTAGGGCCTCGTCCTGATCAGGCGGCATGTGCAGGGACCCGGCGCGGCTGAGTGCGCAGCCGCACGTCAACATGAGGACGACCACGACCCACCGCTGAGCCATGCTCAAAACCTCCGCACCGCTCGCAGGAACACGCGATACTCTCGCGCGCGAGTCCCCCCGCGTTGCCACGTGAACCATCGCAGGACGGGAAGCACTTCCAGCTTGCGGATGAACCACCGCAGATTGAGCCCCACCTCGAGGTTGCGCTCGTTCGGCAACAGCGTATCCGTGACCGCCCGACGGCTGGCTGAGACATCGATCAGGAGCCCCGGCCCCGGGGCATAGGTCAGCGTCCCCTGCTCAAGGAAGTGGGTGGCCTGATGCGCGGGCTCCAAGAAGTTGAAGAACGATTGCTCCGCGCTGAGCGACAGCGTCACCTCAGGCCGAATCGCACAGCTCAACCACTGCGTGCTGCGCGCCCGGTCATAGGCCGTCCGCTCGGCGGTATACCGGCTCAGCTCGCCGAGCAGGTTGACCTGGAGCCTCGGCATCTGGCCGCCCACCTCAAGACCCACGGCCTGCGATCGCTGATCCTCCAACCGCCCGTCGTCCTGCCCCGAGAGCAGCGACTGCATGGTCTGTTCATGCGCGAGGTAGGGCCGAATCCACGGATACTCCAGGTTCAGATTGGCCCGCCACCCGTTGGTCGTAAAGTCCACCGAGGGCGAGACCCTGAAGTCGTACTCCACCCCCAGGGTGTCGCCGGGATTGATGCCGGGCGACGCGCCGGAGCAGGCGATCGGGATGATCTGCAGGAAGTTGTTGACCGTCAGCAGCGTGTAATCCCTGCCGAGAACCAACGGCACCGGCGGGCCGGACGGCGCGATGCACCCGATCGGCAACGGCCCCAACGCGATCTTGGTCACGACGAGGGAGGAGGACGTGGCGGAGGCATGATCCACGGTGATCGGCAGCGCGACCGGGCTGGCCACGTCATGGACTTCTTGGGGCACGAAGCTTTCCGTCCCCTCGAAGCGGTCCTGCTGGTACGCCATCGTGGTACCCATCCCGGCCCGCAGACGGCCGTGCCAGGGCAGCTGCTTCAGGTAGTCGACATCCGCCTGGCTGCGCAGCACGTGCTCCGTCCCTCCGGTGAGCGCCTGCCGCAGGAGATCCCCTCCGACCGTCGTGGTGAGGCTGTCATAGAGACGGTGATGCAGACGGGCGCCAAGGTTCTGGGATGTGCTGCGCCGACCCGAGGTCTCGTTCGCGTTGAGGAGATAGTGATAGTCGCTCCAGAGCGTGTCACGGTGGTCCACCTGGATCGCCTCATCAACCGTCAGGGTGGACAGCTGCGTATTGCCGGTGCGGGAGAACGCGCGCAGGGTCGACTCCCAGTGGCGGTTGAGCTCAGGTCCGGAGTCGGCGCCGTAGCGCAGAACGCCTTCCCGACTCTGATAGCTGAGACTCGGTGTGGCCACCGCGGACAAATCAATCAGCTCGGCGCGCAGATTCAGCTCCCGATTCAGCCAGCCCCGCTGGCCTTCATAGGTCATGATCGTGCGCCAATCCTCCCGTTGGATCGCGACGTCCCCGGTGTGCGATTCCTCCTCCTGGAGCTCCCGTTGCACTGTCAGCGTCGAGGGAATCGGCAGGCGCCTGGCCGACAGCGTCATCCCGCGCTGCTCGTTCACCGATTCGCTCAGCGTGGCCAACTCCCGAGAGAGCAAGTCGTGCTGGCGCATGGCGAACAGATCCAGCGAGGTCGCCGCCTGCGGGAGGAGGTTGGCGACGGTGTCGTAGCCCCACAACGTGCCGCGCCGCACCGCGCGGCCGCCGTCCCACTCGGACCAGTCCGGCGACAAGCCAAACTCGCCTCCCAACGAAAACGTGAACAGTCGCGGATCGTAGAGGGAGCTGCCGGTCTGACGCAGGGCGAGCCGTTCCTGCAGTTGGGTGCTGTTGAAGCGGCTGTCCTGTCCTTCCGCCGTGGTGATCCGCTGGCGGGCGGTCTCCAGCGCGACCTCGACGGAGGCGGCGCGGATGCCCAGATCGAGGAACCGAGGCCGGGCCGGCACGAAGCGGGCCCACGCGATCCGGCGCGAGGGGGCCCCGCGCAGCCGATACCGGGCGAACCGCATGGCGTTGGCGATCGCGGTGCGGCGATTCATGGGGCGACGTGGAGCCAGGGGGATGACGGCGGACGGCAGGGGCTGTCGCGCTGAGGCGACGGCCGCTTCCATCGCGTGCTCGCGCGCTTCGAGCTCCAACAGGGTCTGCAGACGGACCGCCTGGTAGGTGGCGGCCGCCTCAATCGCCGCCTTACGGGACGTCACGTCCATCGGCTCAGCGAAGGCGCTCGCGAGGGGACCCCATCCCACCCCCGCCAGACCCAGCACAACGAGCAGTCGTTTCATTCCCCTCCGGTTATGGCGATCGATGGCAGCGCTGACAGGTCTCAAACGTCACGGGCCAGGCCGTCTTGCCATCGTGGCAGGCGCCGCAG
>Ga0209211_10003972_pt1 | contig 23488 bp, 14 predicted proteins | sample RifGroA2_FD_183992 | JGI IMG/M metagenome (GOLD analysis project Ga0209211, IMG submission 183992) | Groundwater microbial communities from Rifle, Colorado, USA - Groundwater A2 (SPAdes) (version 2) | ecosystem: Environmental > Aquatic > Deep subsurface > Groundwater | place: Rifle, Colorado...
GTTTTCCTCAGTTTCCGCCCTCCGCACAGCAAGCCGGCTGGCGCAGTCCATGTATGATAATCTCCTGAGATCCTTTGCGCCCCGGACAAGCGTCGAAGTCGATTATCCGAACCAAGCGCAATCGGCGGTCACGATTCTCTCGGACGCATCCGGGATCTCCACGCAGAACATTGAAGGAACCCTGCGCCGCAAGGACGGGACAACCATAGCGAAGGTCAATCTCTTGGACGACGGCCTGCATGGTGATGGACTTTCTTCGGATGGAGTGTTCGGCAATTCCATCGTCCTGGGGAGTGAACGGGAGCCGCTCATTCTCGATCTCAATGTGATGAGTCCCGAGGGAACAACTACGTTGTTCAGTCGACACAAGGAGGGAATCACAGTCGTTGGACCCCTGACGATGGATTCCCCGGCAATCTTCTCCGACAATTTCAACAACGACGGGAAGGTCAATCCCGGCGAAAACATCCGGTACGGAATGACACTGCGGAATGGCACATCGTACGACCTCTCCGGAATCCGCTTAACGCAGGCCGAGCCCTTCGATAACAATGAAATTTCCATGGCAGCGATCGGGACCGGTGTCTCAAACATGCTTACCTACAACGCCGCCAACCGGGGGACATACTTCAGCTTTAGCGTCCCGGGGAATTATTCTGACACGGTGTACACTGTTCGCCTCCGGGCAACAGACGGAATCGGGAACGCATGGAACGCGTCCCTGAGCTTCCCGGTGAAGCCGTTTGAATCTCCCGTCGTGCGATATTCCATCCCCCGCACAGAAGGGGGTGTGGATGGGAATTTCGACATCCGCGTCGTCGATCGCTCGCAGGTACGCGACCACATGTATGTGATCCGCGGCATCGACTCGATCAATGTGAATCGCGAACCGGGCTTCTCATTGAAAGACTCTTCGGACGGAAGGATCCTGATCGTAGCCGCTCCACTCCCCGATACCAGCGGTCACGGTGTCCCGGTCCTGGACGGCTTCAAGATCACGCGGGGAACAATTCCAACCCCGGGCGTGGGAGGAATGAAGAATTGGTCAACTCCAAACGGCGAGCGCCGGTTTACATGGGCAGATGGGTATTTAAACTTTGAGGGTTTTGAGCGGGCCATCGGTTGGAACGAGCCGGCGTATTTCTTTGGAAGCGTGGTCGAAAAAACGGTGAGGGCTTATGAATTGAAGAATGTCCTTCTCAGACTTGCTGCGGCAAGTTCGAGCACGGTCACCAACCCAAATGCCGGGAATAATCCCTACGGTGGATGGGATGAGAATAATCCGGTGGCCGATCCGAATTTTTCCTTTGGCTACCGGTATCTTCGCTCTGCCACGGCGGCACCGGCACGCGCCGAGTTTGCCCCCTATATTGTGAATCCGTCAGCGGGATACGCGTACCAAGATTACAAAAAGGGGGTCCCGCTTTCTGCATGGGATGTTGAACAGAATCCTCCAGTTCGGCTCGCGGTCGGCTTCATGGAAAACAATGCCGCGCAAGGGCTTGTGGATGGCAAGTGGTGGCCCCCGGCGAATGGGACCGGCGTGAACCAGGGCAGTGTGCGTGAATGGCTTTTTATTTTCAACAGGCCCTACACCGATGCGACGCAGGTTAACGAACTGCAGAAGGACCTTCTGAATAATTCAATGCCGGTAATGTGGTGGCTTGGGGTGAACCGTCTTGACGGAACGAACTTCTCAGCAGGCGATGAGTTTTTGATCCACGCCCTCCATCCACTCACCTCCCGGGATGTCTGGGTTTTCAACCCGCTTACCTCCGGGCCGGTCGCCATCCGCGATGAGGAAGTGGTGCCGGAAACATTCACCTTGCGACAGAACTATCCCAACCCCTTCAACCCCAGCACGACGATCGAATTTTCCCTGCCGGTGGAGAGCAATGTCCGATTGGAGATTTTTGACCTATTGGGAAGAAACATCGCTCTGCTCGTTTCAGAACGATTGCGCGCGGGTGTGTATCGGCAGGCGTGGAATCCTTCCGGTCTTCCGACAGGCATGTATTTTTACCGCCTCCAGGCTCGTGCTCTGAGCGGCCGCGAGGGGGGAGATTGGAGCGATGTGAAAAAGCTGTTATTGTTGAAGTAAGCTTTTTACCTGATCGGGTGCCATCCCTTGCGTTTCATTGCGAACTCCGGTAGCTTTCCAGCGAACCACTATTCAGTTTACCCCCGCGTGGTCCCCGTTCCCTCTTGTCCTTGGAGAAGGAGCTTGCCATGATGCAACCGATCAAAACATTCCCCCTGCTTCCCACAGCCGCCACCATTGTAATCTTTCTGCTTGATCTTCTTACTCCCCTCGGGATTAACCTCTGGATATTCTATCTCATCCCCTTTCTCCTGATATATCAATCGCATCGCTCCCGGTTTCTTATCGCTATGGCTGGTTTCACCTCGACCCTGGCGCTCGCGGGATTCTTCTTATCCCCGGCCGGCTTGGATCCGTTCTCGGAGACGATCAATCGAACAATAGGCGTTGGAGTCCTCTGGATGAGTGTCGCCTTGCTGATGAAACTCGGAAAGAGCGAGACCGAACGGCGCGTCCTTCAGGAACAGACCCATGCAGCCGGACGGCAGGTCGAGGAGATCCTGGAAAACATCGGAGACGCCTTTGTCGCCCTCGACAAGGATTGGCGGTACGTTTATATGAACAAAAAGGCCGGAGAGATTTTCGCTCGGGATCCGGAACGGATGATCGGTAAGCACATCTGGACGGAGTTTCCCGAGGGGGTCGGTCAACCGTTCCACCGCGCTTACGAGAAAGCGATGGCGGAACAACAATTCCAGTCTCTCGAAGAATATTACCCGCCGTATGATCGATGGTTCGAAAACCGCATCTATCCTTCCAAAGAAGGACTGACGATCTTTTTCACGGAAATCACCGACCGGAAGAAAGCCGAGCAAGAACTCAGAAGAGCCAAGGAGTTGTACCAGGACTTAGTTGAGACTTCGCAAGACCTGATCTGGCAATGCGACGCTGAAGGCAGGTTCACCTATCTCAATCGTGCATGGGAGCAAACACATGGTTATGCTATCGAAGAAATGATTGGGAAAACATTCTCCGACTTCCAGTCGCCCGAATTCGCTGAGCGTGACATGAATGAATTTTCGCGACTCATGCAGGGCAATATGGTGAAGAACTACGAGACCATTCATCTTGCAAAAGACGGCCGGGTGGTTTACCTGGTCTTTAACGCAAGGTTCTATATTGACAAGGAGGGTAAGATTTCCGGAACGATGGGGACCGCACATGACATCACCGAGCGCAAGAGGGCGGAGAGCCTCGTCGCGCTTGAATCGCAAGTGCTCAGCATGGTCGCCCAACAAGAACCACTCGCACCGATTCTGGAGCGCATCGTACTGAATATCGAAACGCTCTCGCAAGAGACCGTTGCTTCCATCCTTCTCATGGATCCCGATGGTGTACACGTCCACTACGGGGCTTCTCCCCATTTGCCCGATTCCTACAACCGGGCAATCGAAGGCGCGCCCATCGGTCCTGTCGCCGGGTCGTGCGGCACTGCTGCCTATCGCAAGGAACTTGTCATTGTCACCGACATTGAAACCGATCCGTTGTGGGAGAACTACCGTGACCTGATCCTTCCACATGGACTACGCTCGTGCTGGTCAAAGCCGATCATCAACAAACAAGGGAAAGTCCTGGGTACGTTCGCGATGTACTACAAGGAGCCGCGAAGTCCGAAGCCGGGAGACCTCAAGCTCATCGAGTTCGTGACACACCTTACGTTGATTACGCTCGAACGCAAGCAAGCGGAAGAAGCGTTGCGTAAAAGCGAAGAAACGTATTCCGTGATCTTCAAGAAGGCCCCCTTTGCCGCCGGACTAACCAATATCCCAGATGGAACCTATCTGGAAGTGAACGAGCAGTTCGAGCATATTTTTGGCTTCAGCCGGGAAGAGACCATCGGCAAGACGTCGCTTGAGCTGGGGATGCATTCCGACCCGGAAGTTCGGGCACGCTCGGCAGAGATTTTCCATAAGCAGGGCTACGTGCATAATCTTGACATGAGATTGCAGAAAAGAAGCGGTGAGATACACGATATGCTCATCAATTCGGATTTGGTGGAAATCGGAGGCGTGAAATACATCCTGACAACCGCCAACGACATCACCGAGCGCAAGCAGGCGGAGGAATCCCTGCAAGCCCACCGCCAACTCCTGGAAACGGTGGTCAACCACGTGCCGGCCGCGGTGAGTCTGTTGCGGGGCAGTGACCTGCGATTACAACTGCTCAACCCGGCCTACCAGGCGATCGCTCCCGGCAAAGAAATGCTGGGCAGGACCTGGGATGAACTCTGGGCGGAGACGGGGCAAAATTTCACCGCTATTTGCCGAAAGGTTCTGGAAACGGGCGAACCGCATCATGTCGTGGATGAGTTGAATATGATCCGGCGCTCACCCGACGAACCCGCCGAGCCCGCGTATTTCAGCTGGTCGTTGCATCGTGTCAAGCTCCCGGGGAACGATGGTTGGGGCCTGCTTGGCACGGCTTGGGAAACCACAAGCCGCAAGCAAGTGGAACAGGAGATCGAGCAGTCGCGGGAACAACTTCGCGCTCTGACGAACCATCTCCAGACGGTCATCGAAGAAGAACGTGCCCGCATCGCCCGTGAGATCCATGACGATATCGGTCAATTACTCACGGCAACGAAAATGAACCTGTCCCTTTTGGGACGAACGATCGATGAAATGAAGGAAAAGAAGATTCAGAACGTATTAGAGATGGAGATTGAAGCGCTGGTCAAACTGCTCGACGAGGGGGTCCATTCCATTCGCAAGATCGTGCGCGACTTGCGCCCGGAGGTGTTGGAGACATTGGGTTTGCTGGCGGGGGTGGAATGGCAGGCGAAGGAGTTCAAAAAACGGACGGGTGTTCAAGTCTCTCTCTCCCTGCCGAAGAAACTTTCAAACATTTCCTCCACACACACGACAACCCTCTTTCGCGCCGTCCAGGAAGGACTCACGAACATCGCGCGGCACTCCCAGGCAACCAAAGCTATCATCAATTTGAAGATTAGTGCAGGGACTATCAATTTACGCATCCAGGACAATGGCAGGGGGATTTCCCAGGAGCAATTGAAACGTCCCGGTTCGTTCGGATTGCTTGCGATGCGCGAACGGGTCACCGCGCTCGGCGGGACGTTGACGATTGAAGGAAAACCCGGAGAGGGAACGATGCTGGAAGTAGCTTTTCCGCTTTCGTAGCGCCCTTTGCGGGCTTCGCGAGAAAAAGTCTCTCGCAACGACGCAACGGGCGCAAAGTGAACTTCACGGGGAAAAACTCCATGATTAACATCTTACTCGCGGATGATCACACCTTGATTCGACAGGGGCTCCGCAAAGTGTTCGATGCTGAGAAGGATCTGCGGGTTGCGGGTGAAGCGACCAATGCCGCTGAGGTTCTTGATCTGCTTTCCAGCACCAAGGTGGATCTGCTGCTGCTCGACATCAATATGCCGGGGAGAAGCGGTATCGAACTTCTTCAGGACCTCCGCAGGCGCTTTCCCAAAGTAAAAACCCTCATGCTCAGCATGCATCCGGAAGAGAACGTGGCAATGCGTGCGATCAAGGCCGGCGCTGCAGGCTTCGTCTCAAAGAATGCCACGCCGGAAGAATTGTTGAACGCCATTCGCAAAGTCGCCGCCGGGAGACGTTATGTGAGTCAAACGCTCGCGGATCGCCTCGCGGAAGAGATCGGAAAACCCGGGCGGGCGAACCCGCATGAAAGTCTCTCCGAACGGGAGTTTGAAGTATTGTGCTTCTTTGGCAGGGGCAAGACCGTCTCCGAAATTGCCCGACAACTCTCTCTCAGCGTCCCCACCATCACCACCTACCGCTCGCGGATTCTTCAGAAGATGAATATGAAAACCACCGCCGAGCTGATCCACTACGCCATCCGCAATAATCTTGTAGAGCCGTTGGAGTAGGTCGGTAAGCGGTAGCAGTAGGCAGTTGCAAGGCAGATGAAGTGAACAACAACAGAGGAAAGAGGAGGTATGACAGAATCGAAGGGATACAAAGACTTGAAGGTGTATCAACTTGCATATGAATTAGCAATGAAAATCTTTGACGCGACAAAGTCGTTTCCAAAGGAGGAACGATATTCACTCACGGACCAGATCCGTCGGTCGTCACGAAGCGTCGCCGCGAACATCGCTGAGGCTTACAGAAAACGTCAGTATGAAAAGATGTTTGTCTCCAAGATTGCTGATGCGGACGCTGAAGCGGCAGAGACCGATGTGTGGTTAGATTTCTCCAGAGATTGCGGCTACCTGGCGAGGGAAATGCACAATGAACTCTCTGCTGGATACAGGGACATCGGGAAGATGCTGGGTTCAATGCTGATGGCGCCCGAGAAGTTCGCTCCCATAAAGAGATAGGTAAGCAGTTGGCAGTGGGCGGTAGGCGGCTTGCAGCAGTCCGCTCACTACCATCTGAATCTGCCGTCTGCCTACTGCTTTCTGCACACTGCTGTCTGCCTCTCCGTCTGCCTACTGCTTTCTGCCTCCTGCCTCCTAACTTCTGACTTCTGCCTCCTGCCGTCTGTCATCCAAACCATGACACCATTCTCATAGTCACAATGACATACTTCCTACCCTTCCTTTCATAGGTTGTATCCGCACCTATGAAAGAAATATCATGATTATTCTCATTGCAGATGATTTCGCGCCGATCCGGAGCAGTGTTAAACGCATGCTCGAGTCGATTCCGGGGGTGACGCTCGTTGCCGAGGCGGCGGATGGAATCGAAGCGGGAAAGCTTCTCAAAACCCTCAACCCCGATGTCCTGGTTCTCGACGTACAAATGCCGGGAAAAACCGGCTTGGTCGTACTCCAGGAGATGGGGACTAAAACCGGACACCCTACGATCATCATCCTCACCAATTATGCCACACCTGATCTGCGCATGCAGTGTCTTACACTTGGAGCAGACTACGTTCTGGATAAGACAATGGAATTTCACCAGGTGGTGGAGATCGTGCAAAAACTGGCACGCGTGTAACGCTCCCCGATGCGGGAGAAAAGCCGTAGTTGTTCATCGACGATAAACGAGAAAAAGGCAGCGAAGTAATCATGAAGCAGAGCAAACAACAGAGCATTGCGAACCCAGGCGGAGAGCAGTACCGTCCGCTTTTCCAATTCCATCCTCAACCAATGTGGGTCTATGATATCGAAACATTGAACTTCCTTGCGGTAAATAACGCTGCGATCGCCCGCTATGGCTATTCCGAGGAAGAGTTTCTCCGGATGACCATCAAGGAGATCCGACCCTCGGAAGATGTCCCTAAACTGCTCCGCAAGATAGCGAACCTGACGGATGGTTATACAAACCCGGGGATATGGCGGCATCTGAAAAAAGATGGTACGCTTATGCATGTCGAGATCAGTTCTCATACCCTCATATTTAACGATCGCCGCGCCGAGCTCGTCATGGCCCACGACGTCACGGAACGCATCGCGTCAGAGGAGACCCGCCAGGAGGCGGAGCTCCGGTTCCGCCAGATCGCGGAAAACATTCAGCATGTGTTTTGGATGACGGATCCGGACAAGAATGAAATGCTGTACGTCAGTCCGGCGTACGAACAAATCTGGCAGCGGCGCACAGAAGACCTGTATCGTTCCCCGCGCTCATGGATGGACGCCATTGACCCTGCAGACCGCGATTCCGCCGTCCACGCGGCCCTGACGAAACAGCGGGACGGAAGCTATGACCAAAAGTATCGGATTCACCGGCCCGATGGCTCCGTTCGCTGGATTCGCGACCGCGCCTTTCCCGTCAAGAACGAGCAGGGGGAGGTTTATCGGGTGACCGGTATCGCGGCCGATATCACGGATTTCGTGACGGCGGAAAAAGCGTTGAAGGAAAGTGAAGCACGCTTCCGAACCCTCGCACAGACCGCCTCGGCCGCCATCTTTATCTATCAGGAAAAGTTCAAGTATGTCAACCCGGCAGCGGAGGCGTTAACCGGCTACTCGAGCGACGAACTCCTCCGGATGAATTTTTGGGATGTTGTTCATCAGGAACACCGCGAGCTTGTGCGCGAGCGAGGGCTGTCTCGGTTGCGGGGAGAGCCTGTGGGGGACCGGTATGAGTTCAAAATTCTTCGGAAAGACGGCAAGGTTCGGTGGATTGATTTCTCCGCCGGAATTTTCAAGCCAAACGGTTCAACTTCCGCGATCGGTACCGCCTTCGATATCACGGAGCGGAAACAGTTCGAGGAACAAATCCGAAATTCCGAACGACTGTACCGCGATCTCGTGGAAAACAGCAACGAGGTTACCTACCTGCTCGATAGAAATCTTGTGCTCACCTACATTAGTCCGGTCATGGAAACCCGGACCGGATTCAGTTCTGCCGAGCTTCTTGGACGCCGGTTTGTGGATTTAATTCATCCTGATGACGTGGCAGGCGTGAAACGGAGCTTCCGTGAAGAGATTATCGGGGGAACCACCGACCCGGTTGAATTCCGGTTTGTGGCCAAGTCCGGGAACACAATCTGGGCCCGCGCTTCGGCTGTTCCCGTGATGAAAGAGGGAAAGCTTGAATCGATCCGAGGCGTTGCCATCGATATCACCGAAAGGAAGCTGACGGAAGATGCCTTGCGGGCAAGCGAAGAACGGTTCCGCACATTGACCGAGACCGCAAGCTCAGCTATCTTCATTTATCAGGGTGAATATCTCCGCTACGCCAATAGATCGGCGGAACAACTGCTGGGCTATTCGCGGGAAGAGCTTCTCTCGAAGAAATTCTGGGAAGTCATCCATCCCGACGAGCAAGAGATCGTCCGGCGGGGCGGGATAGCTCGCCAGCGTGGTGATGATGTGCCGTCTAATATTGAAGTCAGATGGGTGACGAAAACGGGGGAAATTCGTTGGGTGGATTTCACCGCGGCAATGATTCAGCATGAAGGAAAGCCGGCTGTGCTTGGGACCGCGTTTGACATCACCGGACGAAAAAAGGCGGAGGAAGCGTTGAGTGAGAAAGAGTATCTCCTTTCAACGGCACAACGCATCGCTCGCATGGGAAGTTGGAGCTTTGACTTTGCGACGAACAAAACGACATGGTCGAATGAAACATACAGACTTTACGGAGTCTCGCCCGAAACGTTCGTTCCGAGTGCAGAGTCGCTCTCGGAACTCATCCATCCCGAAGATCGGCCACAACTTGTACGATCTATTCAAGCGTACGCAAAGGGGGAAAATCTCGGCACAATTGAGGTTCGTGTTCCGCTTCCTGATGGGACGATCCGCACCCTGGAAGGCCAGGGAGAACTTGGGTTTGATGAGCAGGGTCGCCCCGTGCGGATCATTGGGACATTGCGAGACATTACCGAGCAGAAGCAAGCCGAAGAAGCTTTGCGTGAAAGTGAAGATCGTTTCCGGCGACTTGCAGAAAATGCTCAGGACATCATCTATCGCTACGAGTTCGCGCCGCGACGCGGTTTTACGTATGTCAGCCCGGCCGCCACGCACATAACAGGCTACACGCCGGAAGACCATTACGCCGATCCCGATTTGGGATTCAAACTCGTTCATCCTGATGATATCCATATGTTTCAGAATGCTACGAAGCCGGGGCAAGGCTCGGGCGAACCGTTGACGTTGCGATGGATCAAAAGGGATGGTACCGTAATATGGACAGAACAAAAGAACATTCAATTCTTTGATAACGATGGAAATTTGATTGCGATCGAAGGGATCGCGCGCGATGTCACCGAGCGAAAGAAAGCCGAGTATCGGCTGCATCAATCGGAAGCGAAATACCGCGATGTCGTCGAAAATGCCAGCGATGTTATCTATCTGACCGACATCAATGGGAAGTTCACCTACGCAAACCCCGCCGGCCTCAAGGTTTCCGGCTATTCACTCGATGAACTCAAAGGGCTCGGTTACCTGGACCTTGTGGAGCCTCGGTACAGAAAACAGGTCTCCCTTTTGTATATGCGGCAGTTCCTTGCCATGAAGCCCTCGACAACCGTTGATTTCCCGTACAAAACCAAGTCGGGAGAGCTTGGGTGGTTCAGTCAGGTGGCAAGCTTGATCCTGGTGGATGGAAAGCCGAGCGGCTTTCGCATTATTGCCCGGGACATCACCGACCGGAAGCGGGCCGAAGAACAATTACACGATAGTGAAGAGCGCTATCGCCAGTTCTTTGAAAATGACCTGACCGGCGATTACATCTCCACGCCGGACGGACGGCTCATCGAATGCAATCCGGCATTTCTGAAGATCTTCGGCTTTACGAGCCGTGAGGAAGCGCTTCAAACCAACGTGGAGGTGCTCCACAGCCATCCCGGAGCACGAAAGGAATTTCTCGACCGCCTGCAAAAGGAAAAGTTCCTCGTGTACGAGGAGGGAACCGGCCGGCGTATCGACGGAACACCAATTTACGTTGTTGAGAATGTGGCGGGAGTGTTCAATGAGCAGGGTGGGTTAGCGGAGATCCGCGGGTATTTGTTCGACGATACCAAACGCAAACAATTCGAACAACAATTCTACCAGGCCCAGAAGATGGAAAGTATCGGCACGCTTGCAGGTGGAATCGCCCACGACTTCAACAACATCCTCGGCATTATCCTCGGGCATGCCTCTCTGTTGAACCGAGGGGCGATGGATGAGGCGAAACTGTCGCAGAGCATTGAGGCAATCCAAACGGCGACAAAACGCGGGGCCTCGCTCGTCCGGCAACTTCTTACGTTTGCCCGAAAAACCGAGCCGGAGTTTCAATCGGTACGCATAAACGACGTGATACGGGAGATCACCGGGCTGATCACCGAGACCTTCCCAAAGACGATCAACGTCTCGAACGGCCTTCAGACAGATCTTCCCTCGATCAGCGGGGATCCGACACAGATCCACCAGGTTGTGTTAAACCTCTGTGTGAACGCCCGTGATGCCATGCCGGACGGCGGGACTCTCGAACTTTCCACCTCGCTGGTAGCCGGTTCATCGGTTGCCCATGTGTTTCCCCAGGCAGGAGAATTCGAGTACATCGCGGTTGCGGTCACCGATTCCGGGATGGGAATGGACGAGGCAACACGACTGCGCATCTTTGAGCCGTTTTTCACGACGAAGGATGTGGGAAAAGGAACCGGTCTCGGCCTCTCCCTGGTCCACAGCATCGTCTCCAACCACAACGGTTTCGTCGATGTCCGAAGTGCCAAAGGGATGGGGACGACGTTTCGTCTTTATTTCCCGACTGAACGACAATTGTCCAGGTCGCGGGAGGAATCCGAGCAGCCCGTCGCGAAAATCAAGGGTGGAAACGAAACGGTTTTGGTGATCGAGGATGAAGAGATGTTGCGTGAGTTGCTTAAGGCGGCACTTACTTCAAAGGGGTATACTGTCATGACGGCGGGGGACGGCCGGGAGGGAGTCGCTCTCTTGGAGCGTCATCGTGACACGATCGCTCTTGTTATCTCCGATATGGGATTGCCCCAACTGCAAGGAAGCACCGTCTTAAAACGCGCGCGCTCACTTAATCCAAACGTGGGCCTTATTCTCGCCAGCGGGTACCTGGAGCCAAGGGTTAAATCGGATCTTGAGAAAAACGGTTGCAGGCATTTCTTGCAAAAACCGTACGTTGCCGAGGAGGTGTTGAGAGTGGTGCGCAAGGTGATTGATGGGGGGTTTATGTAGGTGCGGGGAATTCTTTCTTTCCCTCGTCCCACGAGAAGAGCAACCCGCTGTGATACGAAGAAGGCAAAACGGCAGGACGATTTGCGTTCGTTTGAAGAATTTCTCAGAGAAACATAAACAGGAAGGCAAATAAGAACCCCGCGATCGTCGCGAGTCCGACGGAGGGACCACCGTCCTCGTATGCCTCCGGCATCATCACCGACGAGACCATGGCGAGGATCCCGCCGCCGGCAACTGCTCCCACCAGCGTCAATGCGGTTGGCGCGGCGTCGGCAAGAACGATGTTCCCGAACGCCGCTGCCATCCCCCCTGCAAGCACCAGCAATCCCCAGAGCGAAAAGATCCGAATTTGACTGAACCCCGCTCTTTTCTTCCCGGCCGCGCTGGCAATCGCCTCGCAGAAGGGTGAGTTGTCTTACTCTTTATTCTCGCCCTTCTTTTGATTACATTCGACCTGTTCTCTTCTCTCCACCATGTCCTCCAAACAACCACCGCAACCGAGATCCTCGACACGACGAACAAAACCGGCCATCTCTGATCCGGAGATCGACGTTCTAAAGGTGTTCGTCCGCTCGACTCTCGGCAGCAACCAGCATCGGGGAAACTCCGACGCTGAGATCTCCTTCGGGGAAGTCCGTGTCGACTTTCTCCGCCAAGAGTGGTTTAGAAACGGACGCCTTGTTCAGGCCACGGTGCGCGAGTTTCACCTGCTGAAGTACTTTCTTCTCCATGAAGGCGAGGTTTTGTCCCGCGAACAGCTGTTACGCGACGTTTGGGGTTTTGAAGAAGCGCCCGAGACCCGGTCGATCGACAATTATATCCTCTTCCTGCGGAAAAAAATCGAACCGAACCCCTCGTCCCCCAAGCACATTCTCACTCTGCGCGGAGCGGGATACAAGTTCGTACGCTGAGCCGCGGCAAGATGCAGGATAGACTGAAATTTGACGTGGTTTTGACATGAGAACGGCAAAATTCTGCAACTTGTGCCTCCACCCTGCCGTTGAATCCGGAAGAACATTCACGTTTTTCCATGGAGGAGGTATGAAACATATCCCCGTCTTTATTTTCCTCTTGATCTGTCTCGTTCCGGCGAGAGTCTTCCCTCAAACCGAGCAGATTGTTGCCCGCACTTTCACCACTCTGCACGGTCTTCCTTCGAAGCGTGTGCAGGCAATTCACCAGGACTCCTCGGGCAATGTGTGGGTGGGGACGGACGGCGGATTGAGTCTCCTACGCAATGACCGCTTTTACGATCCGGTCGTCTTTTCCATGTGGGGAGAAAAGCTTAAAGTCTCTGTCAACGCGATCGCATCCGGGCGGTCCAAGCAGGATATGTTCATTGCCGGTTCAAACAGTGGGGCAACCGCCTACCTTTATCGCTCGATTGCTCCCTTGCGTGATGGTTTAAGCGAATTCTCTGTACTGCCCGAACTTTCGAATCTTCGTGAGAAAGATGTCGAATTTCTCTCAGCCCTTGAGTCATCCCGCAGCGAAGTTTTGTTCGGATCTCGGAACGGCGGTCTTTGGATCCGGAACTCTTCCGTCAATCGCGCCGACAATTTCTCCTTCCGCGCACACCCTCTTCGCCGCCTCTTGACGGGCTCGACGATCACCTCCCTTGTGGAAACACCTTCGGGGGAAATCTGGATCGGAACAACGCGCGGCCTGCTCCGGTACGTCGATACATCGCTTGCGGCCATACCTTCTGTGCTCTCCATGCTGAGCAACGCCCACATTACGGTTTTGCATGTGGACCGGAACGGAGTCCTCTGGGTCGGAACAAAAGCGCACGGTGTGGTGCGCTTCAACAACGGCACCCGCACTGTCTACAACGGCATGTCAATATTGGCGGAGAATCATATCACTTCCATTACATCGGTTTCCAATGGGGACGTCTGGTTCGGAACGGTGTCGAAAGGCCTTCTCCGCCTTCGCCGGGGGATGTTCACCGGTTTCTCCGGACACCATTCTCTGCCGTCGGATTCGATCCTCTGCATGTATGCGGACGCGGAAAATGTTCTATGGGTAGGAACGCCGGAGGGGGTTACCAAAATCTTTCCCGTCAGCTACCATTACTTCTCCGCAAAAGACGGCATGCCGCCAGAAGGTTTCGTATGCGGACTGAAATCAAGGAGCGGCGCGCTTTGGTTTGGCGGCTATGGGGTACTCGGCCGCTTTGATAAATGGAAGCAGACTTTTTGGCGCGCCACCGGAGCACTGGCCCGCGAACGATTCGAGCAAATGCTTGAAGACTCCACGGGGGCGCTTTGGATCACCACCGAACAAGGCGTGATTCGATTTGAAAACGGAGCGTTTTCTCTCCATCGTGACCCGCTGCTCTCCCGCTTCGAACCCATAGATTTGAAGCTCGCTCCGGATGGTGGACTGTACCTTCTCACCGCAAAAGCAATCAAGCTGCTTCGAAACGGGGTTTTCCACCCCATCGCAGAATCCGAGCCCGGGGAGCCGTTTCTTTCGATGGCGTTGGATCGGGAAGGGAGACTCTGGGTGCGTTCGAATAATTTGATGACTCTTCTGACGCTTGATTCCGTCGTCACGCGACAGCGGTTTGAGGAAGGAGGTCGTTTCGCGGGTGACATTGCCCTTTCTCCTGATGGATCGGTCGATGTCTTTGAGAATGAGCTCGGATTTGTGTCCGGCAATGCCTTCCTGAGCGGGACACTCCCCAAGACAAGATCGAGGGGGTACGCGTGGAATTATATGGCGGGATTTCGTTCACTCGGGGGGAAGCGTTATCTCATTGATCGGGATGGTATTTTGATTCAGCATGGTTCTGCTCGTCCCGGGGGTGAGCGTATCATCCGAATGCGCATGGCGTTAGACGAGCAACTTCTTGAGCGGCTTAACGGGGATCATGTTTTGATGAACGTGGAAGGATTCACTCAGTTTCATCCCGGTCTTGGGACGTTATCTCTGCAATTGTTGTATGATGAACTTTTTCTCCCGAAACTTCTCCGGGACTATGACGTCCGAAGACAACCTTATGAACGGGCCTCTTTGCTCAATCGGAGAAGACTCATTCTTGAGGATATGGATGGCTCTCTCTGGGTTGGATCGTCAGGCGGAGTCCAGGTCCTCTCGTCGCAAGCGCCGGAGGATTGGTCTCCACGTGCAATCATTACGGAAATCAGGGCCGGTGAAGAATCGTTTCTGCCGGGTCGCTATACCCAACCTGCGGGCCGAATGCCCACACTGAATGAGCGATCTTCGTGGTGGCCTGACCGCCGGTCGGGTGGGTGGGGCGACCTTCGGGGGTTTACGGAGAAGGATCATCTGGTTCTACCCTCGTTCAATAATGACCTCGAATTCCGGTTTTATCTCCCTACAAACCGGAAGGAGATGGGAGTTCTTTATCAATACCAGTTGGAGGGAGTGGACACGGCGTGGTCTGAATTGCAAACCGGCGAGGCCGCGCGCTACATCAATGTTTCCCAGGGGACGTATCGGTTCCGCCTTCGAGCCGTTGGGCCGGAAGGCCGTTTCTCGCTCGAACAGCAGGTTCAGGTATCCGTGCTCATACCATTCTGGAGAGCAAGATGGTTTTGGTTGTTGGGCATGATTACGATAACCTACGTTGCAGGACGATGGTATGTCTTACGCATACGAGCACTCAAGGAAGAGCACGCCCGGATCACCAAGGAGGCGATCCAGCAAAGCGAATTAAAAATGGCGAGAACGCTTCAGCTCGGCATGCTGCCTGAGCGCTGCCCCGAGATACCGGGCTTCGTGCTCGCCGCCCGTTCTCTCCCGGCTTCCGATGTGGGGGGAGATTTCTACGACTTCCTCCAGATGCACGACCACCAGGTCGCGATTGCCGTCGGCGATGTCTCGGGCCATGGTATCACCGGAGCGATGATTGTAGGGATGGCAAGGACGTCGATCCGGTTTGCAAGCACGGAAGAGAGCGGACCGGCCAGGGTCTTGAGCATCGCAAACGAACGATTGCGCCAGGATATCACGAAGAATATCTTCGTTGCGATGTTCTACGGAATTCTCGATCCGGAAGAGCACCTGATACGATACATCTGCGCAGGACAACCGACGCCAATCCTCGTGCGGGATGGAAAGGCCGAGTTCATCCCCCATGGCAAAGGGGATCGTTTTCCCCTTGGCATTCTTTCCGGCGTGCACTATAGCGAAGAACGATTGACGATGGCGCCGGGCGACACTCTGGTTTTCTATACCGACGGAATCGTGGAAGCAATGAATGCAGAGAAGGAAGAGTTTGGTTTCGACCGATTGAAGCAGTTGCTCGCCCGTTGTGCAACGCTTCAACCGGATGTGATCATTGATACTTTGCTGAACGAGCTTGAGCGCTTCGGTGGCACCGCGGAACAAAACGACGATATCACGATCGTGGTTCTGCAATACCGAAACAGGGGGCAACTATGATATCGATCAGTCGTTACCTGCGTCTTCATGTCTGGGGTGTTCTCATCCTGGGAATCCTGAGCACGGGTCTTATTCTTTGGGCGGTCGGACTTGAATACACCGCGACCATCGTCGGCTGGGGTCTTGCCATGTTCTGGACAAGTGCCCTGCTGTTGGAGGGGACGGCTCTTGGAGCGGAACGGTGGTTTGCGGGCCGAACCGTTTCACGGACGTTTTGTGTTCTTTCCTTACTGTTTCTTGGAGTTGCTTCGCTCTCTCATTTTCCGCTCATGTATATCACCGCGTTCATTCTCAATGAGAGTCCCTGGTGGTTTGAGTACACCAAACCGGTGTATATCGAAATAAACTTCGGCGGTGGTTATGGCGGATACGTTCAGGGTGCCCTTTTGTATGTGGTGCAATGGATGCTTTTCGTGGCATGCTTGCTCGCGATCAGAAAACTGTTTCGTTCTGACAGGTCACGGCAAGAGCGACTTGGTAGGGGATTTCTGATACTCCTGGTGTTGTTTGCCTTCGGCACGGCGGTTCCTGTTCTCAATGTGATGGAACAGATCATGAAAGCCCTCGGTATGACTGTCACGGGGGTGTTTTATCTGAACTCTCGCTTGAATGTGGAGTTCTCGTTGGCCGCACTTACGCTGATGTTTTGTGTCCAGCTTTGGTTCCTCACAGCATGGATCCCCAAGGCGAATCTTCGAAGGGTCATGACGGTCATGCTCCCTGCGCTCCTCGTTTGGGCTTCACCGTTTGTGTTTGGCGTTCTCCGGTTTGGCGTTACATCGGCACAGATCGTTCAGATGGAAGATGCCTACGTCGGTGTGACGCTGAGTATCCCGCTTCTCTCCTGGGGGATTTTTCTGATTCTTGAACGAATCACATGGCCCGACTCTTTGACCGGCGTGTGGGGATGATGAATCCACGCGGGATCGATATGATATTTGACGGCGTACCCGGAGCCGAGAGGGAAGCAGCGAGGAGGGCTATGCTCTTTGCGGCATCGTGTGGTTTTTCGGAGGCGCAGATCGAAGACGTCAACACTGCCGTTGAAGAGGCGTGCCGTAACGCCATAGAGCACACCTTGCCGGATTCAACCGTTCGGGGGATTCGGATGGTCTGTTCTTTTGTCGAACGTGTCCTGGTAATCGACATCCAATCCGGAGGGAACCCGTTCGTCGTGCCCGAGCGGAAACCAAATCTTCGCGCGAAGATCGAGGGGCGCGAACCGCCCCGGGGGTGGGGGCTTTATTTGATCAGAACTCTCGCGGATCGTGTGGAATTTGATCAAAAACCTGGTACTCTCTCAGTGAAGATGACCTTCGCGATCAAACCCGTCCGCAAAACCAGCGTGAGGTCTTGATATGGATAACAGCGTGCACATTGCGACTGAAGTAAGCGGATCAACTGGTGTGGTGCGGTTGGAGGGGCGGATCGATGCCGGGGTGGAAGAAGCTCTCCTCACCGCGTATCGAGAATTGGCGCATCGTGGCACCACGCGGCTCCTCCTTCGTTTTGCCTCGAAATGCAGTATCAATAGCGCGGGAATTGCGGTGATGATCACCATGGTTTCACAGTCTCGAAAAAACAACACCCCTGTTGGCGTATTTGGTCTTTCGGATCATTACAGGAAAATTTTTGAAATGATCGGTCTTTCCGATTACGTTGAAATCCTGCTGGATGAAGACGCTGTGAAGCGATTTACGGGGTAAGTGCTGAATCAGAGGAACATAAACAGGAAGGCGAACAGGAACCCTGCGATGGTGGCGAGTCCGACGGAAGGCCCGCCATCCTCATACGCTTCCGGCATCATCACCGACGAGACCATGGCGAGGATCCCGCCGCCGGCAACAGCTCCCACCAGTGTCAAGGCGGTTGGCGCGGCGTCGGCAAGAACGATGTTCCCGAACGCCGCCGCCACGCCCCCCGCGACCACCAACGATCCCCAGAGCGAGAAAATCCGGAGTTGACTGAACCCCGCCGCCTTCATCCCAACCGCGCTGGCAATCGCTTCAGGAAGGTTGGAGAGGAAGACCGCCGCAAGGAAGGTAAAGCGGAAGGATTCGAACGAAACAAAACTGGAGCCGATGACGACCGACTCGGGAATACCGTCCAACAGCGCGCCAAAAAAAATGGCAAGCGGCACGCCGGTCGCAACATGCGTTTTCATCATGCTTTCCTCCTCCCCCTTCGTCAGGCGGTGAATATTTGCCACAGCCGCCTTCTGCCAGACATCGGCATCCATCCTGCCGCGGGTCGCCTCCACATTCTGCAGAAGCCTCTGCGAGTTCAATTCCTCCACGGCGCGGCGAAGCCTTGGGGAGCGGTCCAATAGTTCGTCAAAGTGTTCCTTGTCGATCTTCAGGAGTGAGCTGTCGGCGGCTGCAACAGCGGAGGCCGACCGGAGCTCCCCGGCAAGCAGGGCCATTTCACCAAACGACTGTCCGGAGCCAAGCTGCGCCAGCGGAGCGACCCCATGACTTGCTTCACTATTCCCGGTGAAGATGTCGATTTTTCCTTCATCAATAAAATAGAGCGCATCCCCTTTGTCCCCACGATGGAACACTACCTCGCCTTGCTTTACGCGCAACGGCTGTACACAAAGCAGAATATCCTCCATCTCCTCCGGAGGCAGGGAGCGGACGAGCTCAACCTTCGAGAGCCGCGTCAGAATGGCGGCTGATTCTTCCCGCTTCTTGTTCAGCAGAAAGAGTTTGGCCATGGCGGGGTGACGCAAGGCAGCGCCGCGGCGCTCCAGCATACGGTTGCCGAGATAGTACATGCTGCCGCCGGTGATAAACCCCACCGCGACCCACATCCAGCTTGCAAACCCTCCGAGTCCTGCATGCTGCATAAGCCGCTCAGCCCCCTCGTAGGCAAGCTCCAAGGACAGCGCCTGGATGAGCGCCCCCGTGCCGAATGCCATGATGATGGCGTTGACGCGTCGCGACGGCTTTCCATACAGTCCAATGAGAACGCCGACGATGAGCGACATCATCGCCAGCAGGGCCATGGAAACGGCGCCGAGGATGGTGGGAACGTTTATGTGCATACTTTATCTTAAGTCCTGCAACGAATCGAGATTCAATGAGTTTTTTCCGGTCCGGTGATTCTTTGCTGCATCCTGCCGGCCTAAAAAAATCGCTCGCGGTCGGCAGGATAATGAGAATTTTCCCTCATTGCAATGCATGGGTCAAAGCTTGAAGCATTGGGAGGAATTGTCTATATTAGGCCGTGGCTCTTGCGGGAGTAATTCAGTGGTAGAATGTCAGCTTCCCAAGCTGGACGTCGCGGGTTCGAGTCCCGTCTCCCGCTCTGTTCATGCAAATAATCGCGGCGGCCCAGATCGTGCTGTTCATTTCTCACTCTTGATCATGGCGCTGATGCGGGATTCTCCTCACTATCTGAGAGTCTCTTCTCTTGATGAGAGACGGCTCCGCCCATCCTTTTGAACAATTACGAGAGCGTACAAAACTTGCGCTCCCGCACGCACACCCCACCCACCATTCCAGGAGGTTGCTATGACTAAAAAGGTCGGTATCGGCTTTGTCGTCGTTTTTGTGTTGATGGAGGTGATGAGTTTTCTCATCCATGGAGTACTCCTCGCATCGGCCTACGAAGAGACAAAGAGTGTCTGGCGCCCGGATATGGAGTCTCTGATGTGGATCTACCATGTCCTGTCGCTGATCGGGGCCTTCTTCTTCACCTTTATTTTCTCAAAGGGATATGAGGGGAAGGGAATCGGTGAAGGAGTGCGGTATGGATTGTATATCGGGATCTGGATGAGCGCCGGGATGGCGTACGGTTCGTACGGCATGATTGCAATCCCCTACTCGCTTGCCATGCAATGGTTCCTGTACGGTATTGTCGAGTACGTCGTGTACGGAGCGGCGCTTGCCTTGGTGTTCGCGAGAAAAGATACACCCGCAGCCCAGGGCGCGTAACACCGATCGACCGGCTTGCCGGATGTTGATTCATGAGCGGCGTTCCATCCACAGGATGGGACGCCGTCTTTTTTAAGAACAATCTCTGACGGCTCGGTTCTTTAACCACGGATAACACACCGATGAACACCGATAGATCACACCTGTATGCTTTGTGTTGGTTTGGAACTTTTAGTTGAAGAGTTATGCTTTCTTCCCGTTTTTATTCGGTGCCCCTCTGTGTGCCATCCGTGGTAAATCCTTTCAAAGCGCCGACGAGAGGTAATCAGGTTAACCAAGGGCCTGTAACGTCACCTTCAGCTTCTCCGCCGATCTCCTGAATCCCTCTTCTTCCTCCGGGCTGATATTGAGTGTCAAAACTTCTTCAATGCCGTTTTCTCCCACCACACAAGGGAGACTGAGGCAGATGTCCTTGACACCGTATTGCCCCGTCATTACTGTTGAGACCGATAAAACCGACCGGTAGTTGCCGAGAATGGCTTCCACGATCGAGAGAAGCCCGAGTCCGATGGCGTAGGAGGTTGCCCCTTTCCGTTTGATGATCTCATACGCTGCATCACGGACGCTGATGAAGAGCCGGTTCATGTCGTCCTGGTTATAGGGTTTGTTCTGCAGGGGGGCGAACTCCTGCAGACGAACACCGCCGATATTGGCAAGACTCCAGAGCGGGATTTCACTGTCGCCGTGCTCCCCGACAATATACGCGTGGACGCTCCGTGTATCGACATGGTAATATTGTCCGAGAAGGAATCGAAAGCGGGAGGTATCGAGAATCGTCCCGGACCCGATGATGCGGGATGGGGGAAGGTCGATCTCCTTCAGAGAGATATGGGTAAGAATATCGACCGGGTTGGTGGCAATCAAAATGATGCCGTTCGGGTTGTGCCGAACAACCTGTGGGACGATCTCTTTAAAGATCGCCGCGTTGCGGGCAAGCAGGTCGAGCCGCGTCTCACCTGGCTTCTGGTTTGTCCCCGCGGCAATGACAACTACATTCGACCCCGCAAGATCGGCATACGTTCCGGCGGTGATCTTCATCGGCCGGGTGAAGGAGAGGCCATGGTTGAAGTCCATTTCCTCGCCGACCGCTTTTTCGGGGTTCACATCGACCAGGACCATCTCTCCTGCAAGCCCGCGAAGCATCAGGGCGTAGGCGAACGACGAGCCAACGAGGCCCGTCCCAACAACACCGACTTTTCTTGCTCCTGGTTGGCTCATGGTTTTCATGCACTTTCAGTTTTTTTGTTTTCGTTGTACGGGCCTGTTGGTCGGTTCAGCGTTCCGCGGGTCCTCCGGCCAAAAATGCCTCGGGTAGCGCGCTCGCATCTGTGTCCGGATCTCCGGATACACCGTCATCCAGAAGCTCTGCAGATCCTGCGTCACGGCCAGCGGTCGGCGAGCGGGCGATTGCAAGTGGAGCAGCACCGGTACCTTTCCGCCTGCAATCCGTGGTGTTTCCAACTGGCCGAAGAGTTCCTGCAGTCGTACGCCAAGCACCGGTTGATCCCCCGCGGCATAATCAAGCGGGACACGGGATCCGCTCGGCAACCTCAAATGAGAAGGAGCCATCCGGTCAAGTTCCTGAAGCTGGTCATATGAAAAGCGGGCCTGCAGAACGGCGTGGAGATCGAGCGAGGCGAGATGGTCCCGCTTCCATTTCCCTGCGAGGAATGGAAGAAGCCATTCTTCAAGCGTCGCGAGCAGGGTTTCAGAACTCATATCCGGCCAACCGGAGCTGACGAAGCCTTTCTTCCTGAGCCATTCGCTCCGTTCCCGGAAGGAGCGGGTTTCCTTCGTCCAGGGGAGCGATTCCAGGCCGAGTTGCCGCACGCCCTCCGCAAGACCTCCCGCAACCCGATCATCGCGGCGGTCGAGTGATCGTTCGCCAAGCACGATATTTCCCAATCGTTCCATCTGCCGGGCAACGACAACGCCCTCCTCCTGATTCCACCGAATCTCTTCTTCGACGACAATGTGGTCTTTAAAAATCTGTTCAAGGGATTCCTGATCCACGGCCGCCGCAAGACGGACCCGCACTTCAGCGCCGATACCGTCCACATCCCCAATGGCAAGATACTCCTGCCGCGCCAGCGGACTCCCCGCAGGAACAACTGCGATCGTTCCGGAAACCATGGTGTACGTATTGGTGTCCCCGGCACGGCGCCGTGCCACCCGCTCCGGGTATGCCAGAGCCAACAGGATGCCTGACGTTTCTTCACCGGAGGCATCGTCGTTGATTCCCGCAAGCCGGCGTAACCTGCGTGCCTGCTCAAGAACACGTGCACTGGCTTCGTTCCGGGAGGTCGCGAGCCCATGCCGTCGCGACGCAAGATCGATCTCTGCCTCGTCACGTCCGGCGGAAAAATCGCGCTCTTCCAGAAACGCTGCCAGGTCGCAGGCCTGCGCACCCTGGCCGATCTTTTTTGCTTTAAGAATCATGGCGGAGAAACGCGGGTGGACCGGCAGTCCGGCCATGGCACGCCCTGAAACGGTAAGGCCTCCCGAGGAATCCAGAGCCCCAAGGTCGGTGAGCAGTGCGCGGGCTTGTTGCAAGTGTGCTTTTGGAGGGGGATCAAGAAAGACCAGCCCGTCCCCATGCGGCGATCCCCACAGCTCCAATTCCAACGCAACGGGGGCCAGGTCGGCCGATTTGATCTCCGGTTGAGAGTAGTCCGGAAGGTTGGCATGGTCCTTTTCGGTCCAGAGCCGGTAACAGACCCCGGACTGCAATCGTCCTGCTCGTCCGCGTCGTTGGTCTGCCGAGGCCTTGGAGACGGGAACCGTCACCAATTCGCTCATGCCACGGCGCGGATCGAAACGGGCAACGCGCACCAATCCGGCATCGATCACCACGCGGACACCCTCGATGGTCAAGCTGGTCTCTGCCACGTTGGTGGCAAGAATGATTTTCCGTTTTCCCGGCGGAGCGGGGGCAAGAGCCGCCGCCTGCACGGCATACGACGCTTCGCCGTACAACGTGTGCACGGTGACCTCTTCCGGAAGGTTCCGTTCCCAGAGAAGCTGTTCCGCGCGGCGTATTTCTCCCCGCCCCGGGAGAAACACGAGGAGATCCCCTTCTTCGGCACCGATCGCGCGTTCCACCGCATCCGCGATGCGTACGGCGAGCGGTTTATCGGGGACGAATGCGGCGTACCGTGTTTCGACCGGAAACAACCGGCCGGCGCTTTCCACCACCGGAACGTTGCCGAGCGCGGCAGCAAGGGAAAGCCCATCGAGCGTTGCAGACATGACAAGCACGCGGAGGTCCGGACGAAGATGTGTCTGGACATCCAACACAAGGGCGAGCCCGAGATCGGCGTGAATGCTTCGCTCATGGAACTCATCGAAGATCACGACGCCGACGCCGGGGAGATCCTGCGCATGCTGGAGCAGGCGCGTGAGAATACCTTCTGTGACGACCTCAATGCGTGTACGCTCACCCACGCGCGATTCTCCCCGCATCCG
>Ga0209211_10003974_pt1 | contig 23483 bp, 29 predicted proteins | sample RifGroA2_FD_183992 | JGI IMG/M metagenome (GOLD analysis project Ga0209211, IMG submission 183992) | Groundwater microbial communities from Rifle, Colorado, USA - Groundwater A2 (SPAdes) (version 2) | ecosystem: Environmental > Aquatic > Deep subsurface > Groundwater | place: Rifle, Colorado...
ATGCGGCGATGCGCCAGGCGTTGACGCGGCGCTACCAGAAGCTTGCCGAAGCCTGTCCTGAGTCACATCGAAGGGATGGGCCGAAGGAGGAGGGCACCAAACAAGAATTGATACGCCCCGATCTGATTTTGATCGACGGCGGTCTGGGGCAATTGCATATCGCAATGGATGTCATGCATGAATTGGGCTTGAACGATTTGGCCCTGGTCGGCGTCGCCAAGGGCGAGGAACGCAAGGCTGGGCTGGAGCAATTGATTTTCCCCGACGGCACGGCAAGGCAGTTGCGCAGCGATGACCCGGCGCTGCATCTGATCCAGCAAATCCGCGATGAGGCGCATCGTTTCGCCATCACCGGGCATCGCGCCAAGCGCGGCAAGGCGCGTACCGCCTCCAGCCTGGAGGAAATCAGCGGGGTAGGGGACAAGCGGCGGCGCAGCCTGCTGACCCACTTCGGCGGGCTGCGCGAAGTGGCGCAAGCCAGTGTCGAACAACTCAGTCAGGTAGAAGGAATCAGCAAAGCGCTTGCTGAAAAGATTTACCAGCAACTCCATTAAAAATAATCAATATCTTGTTGCTGAAGCGATTTACCAACAACCCCATTTGAAAAAAATCAATATTCTGTTGCTGAAAAGATTTAGCAGCAGCTACACTGAGCACATGTTCAGCAACATCCCCAATTTGCTCACCTGGCTAAGAATCCTGCTTATCCCGGTATTCGTCACGGCTTTTTATTTGCCGGATGCCACGCTTGCGCCCCATTTAAAAAACCTCATCAGCACCGGTGTTTTCTTGCTGGCTGCGATAACCGACGGGCTGGATGGCTATCTGGCGCGCAAATTAAACCAGTCTTCGGCCTTTGGCGCATTCCTCGATCCGGTCGCCGACAAGCTGATGGTGGCGGCCGCTTTGATCGTGCTGGTCAAATTGGGGCGCGCCGATGCGATCATCGCTTTCATCATCATCGGGCGTGAAATCACCATTTCCGCGTTGCGCGAGTGGATGGCCAAGCTCGGCGAAAGCAGGAGTGTCACCGTCTCCATGCTGGGCAAGATCAAGACTGCTTTTCAGATGCTCGCGATATTGCTGCTGCTGTACCATGAACGCCTGCTAGGGGTCGATTGCCAGATGGTCGGTTCGTTGCTGCTGTATCTTGCCGCGCTGCTCACCTTATGGTCGATGGGCTATTACCTGATGCTGGCCTCGCCCAAACTGAAAAAATACCAAAACTAAATTGATTTATAAGCCTGCGTCTGTATAATGCGCAGCCTTCGGGGTGTAGCGTAGCCTGGTAGCGCGCCTGCTTTGGGAGCAGGATGTCGGGAGTTCGAATCTCTCCACCCCGACCAGGTTTGTTTCAACAAAAATTCAGATAGACTCGAAAAAGAATTGTGCCCGTAGCTCAACCGGATAGAGCACCAGCCTTCTAAGCTGGGGGTTGCAGGTTCGATTCCTGTCGGGCACACCAGTGTCGGACAAGCAAAGTTCAGTGGTGGCTGTAGCTCAGTTGGTAGAGTCCCGGATTGTGATTCCGGTTGTCGTGGGTTCGAGCCCCATCAGTCACCCCATTATCAACTTAGTTGCTGGGCGCCTTGCCTCAGCACACCATTAAAGTCCCCCTCCATTTTTCCTGCCTTTCTGGCATCGAGCGGTGCACAATCATTCGGACACCCACTCCCAAGTCAATTAAGGGCTGGCAGATTGCCAGCCCTTTTTATTTTTCCTCACCGTATAATCGCGCGCTACGCAGGCCATGCGGGCTGTGTGGAATAACAATAAACACTGGGAATGTCTTGAATATGAAAAAATTTCGGCATCGGCCACTCATAGTCGTATTATTGGCTGGCATGGCCTGCGGAAGCGCTTGGGCTGCCGACTATCCAAGCGAGCAGGATTACCTTCAGGAGTTTCCCGTTGTACTCAGCGCTTCGCGGCTGTCTCAGCCGATTTCGGAAACGCCCAACGCGATGACGGTGATTGATCGGGAGATGATTGTGGCTTCCGGTGCGCGCAACATTGCCGATGTATTCAAGCTGGTACCTTCGATGTATGTGGGATATGAGAATGGGCATACGCCCATCGTGTCATACCGCGGCATTACCGATGCCTATGCGCGCAGAATGCAGGTTCTGGTCGATGGACGTTCGATTTACCTGCCGATATTCGGGCAGGTGGACTGGACAGAGCTTCCGCTGGATATCGGCGATATAGACAGGATCGAGGTGGTACGCGGCCCGTCAGCAGCTTCGCACGGCTCAAATTCCGTGCAGGGCGTGATCAATATTCTCACGCGCCAGGCTTCGGGGGTCCCCAAGGCGCAGGCGTCTGTCAGCAAGGGAGATGCCGGTGTCTCAGACGTTTCGGCCCGTTTTGGTGGAGTGGGAGAGAATTGGGATTATCGGGTGACACTGGCTTCGCGTGCCGACAGCGGCTTTGATCCTATGTCAAGCATCTTCACAATCCCGTTGAACGATAACAGCCGCACGCAATTGATCAATACCAGAATCAACTATCGCCCGACTGGCAGCGACAGCCTTGATATTCAGCTTGGCTATAGCGATTCCTCGCGGCAACTTGGAGACCAGAATCCAACGCCGTCATCCAACGGGATTTTCTCCACGTTGCGTGATCAGAAGGTCAGCTCCGATTTTGAACAATTTACCTGGCTGCATACTTTCGGTGGAGATAGCGACCTCCAGCTCAATTACTACCACATAGGCCGGAATACGAAAGACGAGCGATATAGTCTATCCTGCGCTACCTGTGCGTTTCCATTGAATTTAATTGCTTCCGGTAGTTACCCGGTTTTCGATGATGCCGTCATTCACCGCCACGATCTCGAAATGCAGCATACATTGCATACTTCCACCACCAATCGTGTGGTGTGGGGAATGGGAGCGCGCCATGACTCGGCAACCGCCCCAAACAATTTGCGGTATTCGCCGACATGGCGGGAGTATCGCTTGTTTGCGCACGACGAGTGGCGCATCGCTCCGGTAAGCCTCATTAATATCGGGGCGATGGCGGAAAAAAACGCGCTGGGGCAAACACGCGTTTCGCCGCGCATTTCATATAACCACCACCTGACTCCGCGGGATACGCTGCGTGCCAGCGTTTCAATCGCCTACCGCAACCCCGAGATGGCCGAAGAATTGGGAAATCAATCTGTCCGGTTAAATAATGTGGCCGGCAAACAATGGACATGGCACAACATTTCGGCGGCTGGCGGGTTGGGTCCGGAAAAAGCGATTTCCCGGGAGATTGGCTATGTCGGGCAGTTGGACGAAGCCGGCTCGACCCTTGATGTCAGGGCCTTTCACGACCAGATCAGCAACATCATCTGGGTAGATCCCGTCGCTGACCCCAATTCAACCGTAACCCCGAAAAGCTTCAAGAGCGATTTCAACGCCTTTTATAGCGGGCTGGAAGGCACGCTCAATTACAAGCTGGGAGCGCGCAGCAGACTGACCGTGAATTATTCGCATCAGGTTGCCGGTGCAAGCCCGTCGCGTGTTTCGCCCATTGCGTCGGTCAATGCATCGCTGATAAGTTACGCAAACAAATACTCCCAGACCGTCCCGCTGAATAGCGCCAGCATGTTGCTGTCGCATAATTTTTACGGGGGGTTGCAGCTCGGTGCCGGGTTTTACCATATAGATCCGGTTCGGTCTTTGGATGCGGGACTTATGCAGCCATTGACGCGCTATCTTGACTTGCGGGTGGCTCAAAGTTTTGGCGGGTGGCAAAGCAAGAAAGGAAGATCGGGCGGTGGCGAAATCGCCCTGGTAGTAAAAAATGCGCTGAGCGACCATTATTTCGACTACAGCACGCAAACCAGACACAAGCGGCGTACCTACCTGACCGCAACGCTGGGACTCTAAGGCTAAGCCGCCGTGTTTCGCCAATCCACCCTCCTGTTGTTCTCAAGCGCAATCGCGCTGCTGGCAACTTTGGCTCAGGCAGAAACACTGAATGTTCGCTTGGTGTTAAGCGACAGCACACCGCCTTACCAGCAATTCTCAGCCGCACTCAACCAAGCGCTTGCCGCAAGCAAGGCCGATGTAACTGTTATTGAATCCCAAGTTGCCCCTCCCCCGCAACCCGGCGAAGGCACCCATGCTGACTTGGTTGTCGCTGCGGGCATGAAAGCAATGGAACTTGCCATTGCCAAATTCGATGCACCGGTGCTGGGCGTAATGATCCCCAGAATGGGTTATGAGGCGTTGCTCGAAAAGGGGTCTTCGCAAAAACGATCCAAGGCGGCATCGGCTATTTATCTCGACCAACCCTGGGATCGACGGCTGAGTTTTATCCAGGCGGCTCTTCCCAAGCACAAAACAGTTGGCCTGCTGTATTCGTCGGATACTCACATCCTCCTCCCTCGCTTGCCACGAGGGATGTCGCTGAACGCTCAATCGACTCGATCCGCCGAAAACTTTTTTGCCACTCTGGAAAGCGTTTTGAACAGCAGCGATGTGCTGCTGGTTATTCCTGACAGCGAAATCTACAGCAGCAGCAACGTGCGCAATATTTTGCTGACCAGCTATCGGCATCAGGTTCCGTTAATCGGCATCTCGCAGGCCTACGTGAATGCCGGCGCGCTTGGCGCCATTTTCTCCATGCCCGAACAACTGGCCGAACAAACCGGGGAGATGATTGTTTCTTTTGCAAGAAACCGGCGGTTACCCGAACCGCAGTACCCAAAGCTATACACTATTTCATTGAATCAACAGGTTGCGCGCTCATTAGGGATCGTGCTGGATTCGCCGGAAGCCATACGCGAACGCATGGATAAAGCCGGGGAGGGGAGACAGTGAAACAATTCAGCATCCGTCAGCAGGTCGCCTGGTTGACGCTTATCCCATTATTTATCATGGCAGTCAGCCTGGAAGCATTTTTCCTGCATGGACGCTTCTCCGATCTGGACCAAAACCTGCTGGAGCGCGGCAGATCAATTGCGCGCCAATTTGCTGTGAGCGGTGAGTATGGTGTGTTTTCGAACAATCAGGTGTTTTTGCAGAATATTGCCAATGGGGTTTTGCATCAGCCGGATGTGCGTGGTGTAGTCGTCTTAAATTCATCCTCTGAAACTTTGGTTGAGGCGGGAGAATTTTCCCGTCTACCCAAAAATGTGTTTACCGAAGTGAGTCTTGCGGCAAGCGACTATCTGGTTGGACAAACCAATCTGGAACAGACAGCCGTCGGCGAAGACGCAGGTCTGCTGACTCCAATGCGCAGCAATAAGGAAAGCGTATGGATCTACCAGCCGATTATTCCGGAACAGATCGCCTTGGATGATTTAAACAGCAAGAAGCCGGTCGCCACACAGAAGATAGGCGCGGTTATCGTGGAAATGAGCAAACACCGTATCGAGGAAACCAAGATGCGCATGCTCAGGGCCACTGTGGCTGTAACTTCTTTGCTCTTGGGATTGTTTTTTTATTTGGTATATCTCGGCAGCCGCAGCATTACCTATCCGATTAGCAAGCTCAGTGATGCCGTGCAGGCGATAGGCAGGGGAAATCTCACTACACGTATTTCGCTGCAAACCCATGTCAGCGAACTGAATACTTTGGCGCAAGGCCTGAATGACATGACTGCGCAGTTGCAGCAGGAACATGCAACTCTGCAACAGCGGATAAAAGAAGCGACACAGGCTTTGCTGGTCAAAAAAGAAGAAGCGGAGCACGCCAACCATGACAAGAGCCATTTTCTGGCAGTGGCCAGCCACGACTTGCGCCAGCCGCTGCATGCCCTGGGCTTATACGTCGCCGAAATGCAGCGCAAAGTATCCAATGCCGAGCAACGGCATTTAGTCGACCAGGTGGAGCGTTCCATCGAGGCGCTTTCGACACTGTTGAATGCCTTGCTCGACATTTCCAAACTGGACGCGGGAGCGGTGATTCCGCAAATGCAAACCTGTGCTGTGGATGCCATGCTGGAACGTATTGCGGCAGATTATCAAATGCTCGCCAGCGTCAAAAATATTCGCCTGATTGTCCGGCCATGCAGCGGATATGTCACCAGCGATCCGTTGTTGCTGGAGCGCATTCTGGCGAATCTGGTAAGCAATGCGATACGCTACACCTACCAGAACGGCAGCGTCATGGTTGCGTGCCGGCGCCGCAAGCATTTTTTGCGCATCGAGGTGCGCGATAACGGAGTCGGTATTTCAAAAACCGATCAGGGCAATATATTCCGCGAGTTTTTCCAACTGGCACAGCCGCAACTGGACACCAGCAAAGGGCTGGGACTGGGGTTGGCCATTGTGGACCGTCTGGTGAAATTGCTCGGGCACCGCATTGAATTGCGCTCCGCGCCCGGCAAGGGATCCGTGTTCGCCCTGGAAGTGCCGATTACACCCAACGCCGGCAGGCCATCCGCGGCGGCTGAACAGGTTTCAGTTCATCTTGATCAGGAGGTCGAAAAATCGCCTTTAGCCGGGAAGAGATTACTGATCGTCGATGATGACGCAGCGGTGCTGTCCGGCACAACCGGCATTCTGACTTCATGGGGTTGCCAGGTAAACGCGGCAGCCTCGATAGCGCAGGTAGAGCAATTATTACGTGGCGGGATGAAATGGGATTTGATTATCAGTGACTACCAGCTGGGAAACAATACGAACGGCATTGATGTTATTGACTTGGTACGCCAACATCAAAATCAACGAATTCCCTGCATTTTAATCAGCGGAGATACCAGCCCGACAGTTTTGAAGCTGGCCAGCGTAAGCGGGCATCATTTACTGCATAAACCCGTCAGACCAGCCAAGCTCAGGTCGTTGATTGAGCACTTGCTGGAAGATGACGCACACCAAAAAAATTGAAACAGCTCCGCGAACTGTTCCGTTTTGCCCATCCCTGAAATACGCATAATGTATATTCTTCTTGTCGTTATGACGTGAAAAAACGTCATAATTATCCAAGTGTAAAACGTTGGCTTCTGCTGGTTCCGGTGTCAAAATAATCGAAGTTGCAAGTGCGGTCATGGTCAAACAAGCTGCAAGTCCGCGGCTTTCGATGAAGTGTTTCCAGAATTCTTTTTTCTTCTCTGTGTTCGCTGTTCTAAGTTCAATTTCTGCAATTATTTGCATTTCTTCAAGTCCGGCGAGTGTGGCTAGTTTTACTGCAACCTCGTTCGAGGGGTGCGCTCGGCTCTTGCGTATGTTGCTTAGATTTCCGGCTGTGATGCCTAGCACTTTGGCTAATGCGTAGTCGCTGGGTAGGTTTGCGCGGTTTTTGGCACGGTCTAGTAGGTCTGCAATTTCCATGATTTCCTCCTTTGGTTGTAAATAATAGTGCACTCTAAAAATATAGTTGACAAGCTCTAAAATTTTAGTTTATTCTTCGGTTGCACTTAAATTTAAGTGTATCTAAGGGGCTAAAAATGAATTCTCAACCTTCTGTTGTTCGCTGTTCTCTTAAGGGTGTTCGGCTCGTTCTTCAGCTTTGCAATAAGCGTGACTGGATGGGCTCCTATGTTTCGCGTTCGCGTCCTTTTGCTCGTTTCCGCTAGGGGCTAAAAAATGGTTCGTTGCCAGAATTGCAATTATTTGCGCTTCCAAGTGGGTTTATGTGGTGCGGCCAATGTGTATATGGGAACGTGTTTTTTGCAAGCTCAGGAAGTATCAATAACGTTTCCGCGTATCTGTGAAAGTTTTTCAAAAAAAGTAAATGTTTCTTCTCTTCGTCGTCGTCGTTCTGATTTATTAATTAACCCAAAGGGGCTATAAAAAATGAAACAAAATATTCAAGTTCTCTCTGTTGAAAACAAGTCCGGCATTGGCAAAAAATCTGGTTCTGCCTATGACATGAACATTTGTCAGTGTGTCGTAACGGATTCGGAGACTGGCGAAATAAAGGTGGGTGAACTCACTATGCCGAAGGGTGCTGATGTGCCAACAGCGGGCTTTTATGAAGCCGAGTTCAAGATAGGGGTTGACTATCAAACCAAGAAAATCGGGGGCGTGTTGGTGGCTCTCCGGCCCTTGGCTAACATTTCTCGTCCCGAGAACAAACCGCAGGTTGTTGCTGCCAAGGTATAGCGGTTTTTCCCTTCGCCTTCGTAAGTCGCGTTCAAAAAAATACGCTGAAGGTGAGGGGGCTTTGATGGGGGTCTGTGGGTTGGGTCAGGGCTGCGGTTAGCCCCTCGGCTCTCTGGTCTGCGGGTTCCCTTCAAAGCTGGATTTTGCAAGCGGTTTTGACTTTGATTTTAAGGATATTTATATCCTGCCGTTTCAAATGTTGACAACTTTCTAAGATTTCCGAATCGCGGTTTCTGGCGATGAGTTGTCGCTAAAAAGTTGATTGGTCGTTTTTAAAAAGAATTGCTCGGGATAGCAAACAAGCGGGAAATTTTCCCCTCGTCCGGTTCGGCGCGGTACTGCTGAAAATGTAAATAAGGAGATTTAAAATGCCAGTTCTTGACCTCGCTATTATTGCCGCTGCCGGTGTTCAAGTCGGTTTGATCGGTACTGCTGTTTTCGCTGTCTATGTGATGATCTTCGGTCTGAAGTCCTCGCGTAAGGCTCTGTAATCGTGTCCACGGGGGTTTTGTCGGGCGGTCAGTGCATGGAGTCTTTGCCTCTTGCAATTGATAATTATTTCTCGTCAATTCTCCCGTTTACTTATTTCGACAGTGCACCTAATAAATTAACGACTATTAGCTATATGCCGGATGTTGTTCCGGGTGTGTGGCTTAAAGTGGTTAATGTAAACGGTTCTATTACAACGAGCGTTGCGGTGCCTCCCTCGTTTTCGTCTTGTCTTTCTCCTTCCGAATATTTTCAAAATGGTGTTGAGTTCGGTTGGCAACTTTGCGCGGTGTTGGCGGTTGCATGGTCGGTCATGGTTTGTTCTAGGTTGCTTAAATGAGCGTTTTTTCTGCTCTCTGTTTTCTCGCTGGCGCAAGTTTAATCGTGCTGCCGTTCCTGTTGATTTTTAAGGCTGTCGAACACGTTTAATTGGGGTGCATGATGGCAAATAAAAAAATGGTGTTCATGCGCTGGGCGGCTTTTGTTTTCATCCTCTGCAACGTCCTGTTCTCTTGCACTCCTGTACGTGCTGAAGCTCTTCCTCCTCCCGTAAGTGTGCTTCCTCCTGAAACTCCGCAAGTCCATTTATGGCAGCATGGTCAGGCGTTAGTTGTAACGCCTCAAGGCGCTTTTGCAACGTCAAATCCTGTTGAGCTTGGCGCGGGTTCGGCGCTTTATGACAAGCTGCACCAAAACTATTTAGCAGGTCAGGCCGGTTCTCCTGCCGGTGGCGGCTCGGCAACTAATCCTGAAGGGTTTCGTGCTGCTGTTAATGCTGGTCAGGCCTTGCTTACTGCTGAGGTTCCGGTGGGTGTAACGGCTCCGTCTGGTGCTGCTGTTGCCGGTGCGGCTGCTGCGGCGGGTGTTGGTGTGATGGCTAAAGCGATTTCTGTTGGCGCACCTCTCGCGACTACGTTGGCAAAAGGTGTTTTGATTGGTGGTGCTGCGGTGGGTGCTGTTTTTGGTTCACCTATTTTAATGGGTGCGCTTATGGCGGCATCGGTTGGCATGACTGGGTATCAGCTTTATCAAGGGTTGAAGGGTCAGGGGATTACTGGGAATCCTGACGGTTCTGCGTCGTTGTTGAATGCGTCTGTTCCTCCTGTGTCTGGTGGTATCGAATATGCTTTCTGGAACCAGTCCTCTAATTTTGTTTTCGGTCGCACGCCTGTTGAGGGCTGTTTAGCGTTTTACAATCGCTCCGCGCTGATCTATACGGCGACCGTTGCGGACAATGGGATTTATAACGGTGGCTCGGTGTTCGGCGCGCATCAATGGATTTGCACATTGCGCAATATTTCAACGGGTAATTATTCTAATGGTGAATACATTAATCCCAATTACCAAACTGCTGCGGTTTGTCCGGTTTCTGTACCTGTGTATACATACAATTCGTCAACGAATATGTGTGAAAAGGCGGGCGGTTCTTCTGTTACGAACGAACAGATGATTGCGGCTTTGTTGGCTGCAACTGCCGCCGCAACTGTTGCTGCCGATGCTGCAAACTTCGCCTTAAAAAATGGTGCAACAATTCCTGCTGATACGCCGTTAAATTCTGCCCCTCCTGCTGTGGTTCAATCTGGTTGGGCTGAGGTTAAAAGTTTGACGGATGCTCTTAACAATAATACTAGTGTTCAAAAGCGTAACATTGCCACAATTGAGCAAGGGCAACGTTATGGCGATGCCCCTCGAATTGGTCTTGCTCAAGAGGAAAGAACGGTCGTAAATTCGGCTCCTTCTGGTTCGTCAATAACGCAACTTTCTACGCCTCAATTATCTTTTTCCCCAAATGGTGTTGTGTCGAGTTCAACCGATAAGCCAACTCCTGATTTATGCCAGATTCATCCTGAGATTTTGGCGTGCGCCAATTTAACAAATGTCGGGGACGTTCCCGATGATGTGCCGCTTGGTACAAAAGAGGTTAGCGTTTCTATTACGCCTGTTTCATTGTCTAAAGTCGCTGTTTGTCCTGCGCCTGCGGTTATTCCTGGCATGGGGTTGCTGCCGACTTATACGATTTCTTTTCAGCCTGCCTGTGATCAGCTCGGTTTAATCAAACCGCTCATGCTTTTATTTGCTTGGATTGCCGCGGCGATGATTGTCTTTGTCGGTCGGCCTTATCAATCTTAATTCGGGGGTTCTATGGCTTCGTTCGGTGTCTATTTTGCTTCGGTATCGGTTCCTATTGCAAAGCGTGTTCTTGCTGGTCTTGGTATCGGTGTTGTTACTTATGTCGGTCTTGCTGCTGTAATGACGCAAATACAGAATTCTGTTATCAGTAATTGGGGTGTAATCAATATTTCCGCTATGCAGTTTTTAAGCCTTGCCGGTGTGCCTGATGCGATCGGCATTGTTCTTGGTGCGGTGGCTGCGCGGTTCTCTATGTTGCAGCTTTCGGCACTTGGCAGGATTCAGTAAAAAATGCTTACCGTTTGTACTGGTACGCCGGGCAACGGAAAAACAGCCCATGCAATTGACTTGTGTTTTTTTGATAAGTCTTCCATGTGGCATTCGTTGGATAAGTATGTTGACGGTATCGCTGAGTTAAAACTTGAGTATTTTGAGTTTCCCGACATTAAGGAACTGAAGAAAAAAGATTTCGTTCCTCGTTCTCAAGTCGATTCTGAAGAATATGCCGTCTGGCTTCCTGAAAATCCGCTCTATTCTCTTCATGTCGAAACTCTCGCGACTGCCAAAACTGCTTGGGATTTATGGTATCTCTGGGCAACTCCAAACAGTCTTTTGCTGATTGACGAAGCGCAACGTTACATGCGTCCAAAGCCTGCCGGTTCTGCTGTTCCGTTGGCTATCCAGATGATCGAATACCATCGTCATTTTGGGATACATCTTTTTTTTATTACGCAAAAAGAACGGCTCTTGCATAGTAATGTCCGCATGTTGGCCGGTCAGCATATTCATTTAACAGATGGTTGGCGCGGTCGGCATCGCTTTGAATGGCCTGAGTGCAAGGATTCTGACAGTAAGTCAGAAAAAGCGGTTTCCGCTCATTCTGATTACAAGCTGCCAAAGCATGTTTTCCCGTTCTACAAGTCTACCGTTCAGCATTTAACGACAAGTCACAAAACACCTCTTTTTCGCAAAATGATGTATCTGGCCATACTGGTTTTTCCGGTGCTTGGTTATTTTATTTATCAATCCTTCATGAATCCGGTAAAGGCAAAAGTTCCGGCTTCGCAAAAATCCGGTGAGATTGTTGGTGCGGCTCCGTCTGCCTCCGGTGTGCCTGCTGCTGTGGTGCTTTCTGGTCAGCCTTTGGATTTTAAGCCTGTTGTTGCCGGTCGGCCTGAAACTGCTCCGGCATTCGATGATCTGCGTAAGGTTGTGACTATGCCGGTTATTTCGGCCTGTCTTCAAACTGCAAAAAAATGTGTCTGCTATACGCAACAAGGTACGCGCATCTTTGACATGCTCGATGCGACTTGCCGTCAGTACCTCGAAAAAGGCCAGCCGTTCAACCCGTACGCTCAACCTATTCAGATGGCCTCAAATCCCTCTACAAGCGGTTTTGACGTTGTGGGGGATGGTAGGGGGGCTTCGGTGCCTGTGCGTGCTCCTGTAGAGGCTGTAATGGTGTCTGGTGTCGGGTCAAGGGCATGGTAGTAGTGTGGCAAGTCCATGCGGGCGGCGAAGCCGACCGCTTAACTTGTAATACGGACACATAAGCAAACCAATGACGCAAAAGTCAGGTTTTATGTGGGTCTTGGATAGGTGGGGCGGTTCGGTTTTAAAAGAAAAGGCTGTTGCTTTTCGGTTTTAATAAAAAGGGTTGAATGCAATGGATGCGAATAATCTGAATTTTTATAAAAAGAAGGTTTGCGCGCTCGAACTTGAGGTTAGCCGTTTGAATGATGAGCTTGAGCGGTTGCGCGAGTTGTTGCGGCAAGTGGGGGTAAAGCAGGTTTAAAAAAAGTGGGGCGGCAACTATGGAAAGTTCCGCCCCTGTCTCGCAAGTCAATTTCGAATGGAGCATTGCAAGATGGGTTCAAGTCTGCGTCAAAAGTGGGATGCTGTCAACGATAGGCCGGATTTCACGCCTCAATCAAAGGCTGATGAATATGCCGCGTGGAATAGGGCGGTTTCCGTTCCGATTCCTGAATACCGTGCAAAAGTCGTTCGGCTTCCGCATGGGCAAATAGAGGTTTCGGTAACGCCAGTTAATCAAACCAGTGTAATCAATGCGCGCATGGGCTTTAATCTGCTTCTTGATTGCCCCAGGACAAAACGCAGGACATGTGAAGAGCAGGAAGAGCGCGATATTGAAAACCGGCAACGGTCAACCAAGCGCGCAAGGCAAAACGTGCGTTATTTGGTCAAGTCTCTTTTTGCTGACCATATGTTAACTTTCTCATATCGCGCCAACGTTGAAGACCGGGACACGGTGGCGGCTCAATGGAAAGAGTTCGTGCGGTTATTTCGTGTGCGGTATCCCGATTGGGCATATCTCGCGGTGCTCGAAAAGCAAGAGCGCGGGAGCTATCACATACACGTTGCGGTTAAGGGAAAGCAGGATATTCGGTGGCTGTTGCGTTGCTGGCTGATTGCCATAGGTCAGCCCTTGGAAGAGGTCAGTGAATGGCTGGTGGGTGGTGTAAAGCTTGGCGAAAGGTCATTGGGCGCGGTTAATGTTGAGCCGCCTAAAAAGCGATGGGGCGGGGCGTCCCGTCAATGGAAGCGCGACAAGTTATCGGGTTATCTTACAAAATATATTGGGAAAGAATTTGAAGATTCGGACAAGTTCGCTAAAAAATATTGGCATAGTAAAAACGTTATAAAGCCCGTGGTTGAACGGTTCTGGCTAAAGGCCATTACTTACGAACAAGCTATCATCGAAGCGCATGATTTGGTGTATTACTCCGGCTGTTGTCATATGAGCATGTGGAATGATTATGCGGCCGGTGTGGTTTGGATAACTGGCGAAACTGAACGGAAACATATTGGCCAATGTACTCAAGGTGTGCCAGATTTTGATTTCTTGGTGGATTAGGTTAATCCATCTAATTAAATTCGTGTCTTGTAACGTTTAGCCGGCGGGGGTATTGTGAAAGATATTAATGATATTTTTACAGTTGATTTTTGCGCGAAGCCTGTGCATTGCAAAAAAGGTCGAAAGAAAATTTATGCGAATGCTGCGGCGCGTGTTGCTGCATATCGTGAACGGCAAAATAAAAAATCTTTGACTGTGTTGATCGAGCCGGAATTATTGAAGCGGTTGGATGATTTCATGCTTGCGCGCGATGAAACAAAGGCGCAAGTTGTTGAACGGGCTTTGCAGTATTTTTTTAGGAAAAGATGATGCGATTGCAAAAGGGTAATATTGTTCATTTTAGAGGCCATAAAGATTCTCGTGTAAATGACATTATGAGTATGCCTCTTTATTTGCCTGTTGTTGGCAACGTTTTAATTTCTCCTTGCCGGGCTTATTCTGATGGTTTTTTTGCGGGTGTAGTTCTTGTGGTGTCTGGTGGTTCTTTTGTTATCGGCGGTCAAGATTCTTCGTGTAAATATTTGCCTAATACTTCTGAATTTACTGCTTTTATGTGGGGTTTAGAGCAAGGGAAAATGAGGGCGCAAAATTTTGATGCGTAATATTCTTTTTTTGCTGCTGTGTTTTCCGGCTGTCGCGTTGGCTAGTGTCTATAAATGCGTCAATGACGGTAAGGTTGTTTATTCTGAATCGCCTTGTGTCTCTGGTGCTGTGGCTTATGATGCGGAGCGTATCTCTGTGGCTGATGGGTCAGCACGGTTTGCGACTGCTTTACGGGGTGCTGATGGTACTTTCTCATTAATGGGGGCGGTTAATGGTCAGTCTGTGAATTTTATGCTTGATACCGGCGCATCATTTACAACTATCTCCGGCGCGTTGGCTTATAGGTTGGGTGTGCGTTCTTGTGTTCCGGCTGGCGTTTTTCGTACTGGAAATGGGAATTCTGCTTCTCGCAAGTCATTGAAATCAATTGTCATCTTAAAGAATCGAGCATTGTCGGGTAACGTTGTCTAGGTTGTCGATTGCGGGATTTAATTTTACGGATGTTTCTGTTGCGATTAGTCCGGCAATGTCTACAGATGCGCTTTTTGGAAATGATTTGCTAAATCATTTTTTGGTGATACAAAAAAACGGTGTTATGACTTTATCTCGATAGGTGCATCGCGTTTGGTTGCGCGAATTTTTTCGTCAACGTTGTAGGCTCGGCGGTAGGCTTCTCGGCGGGAGGGTAAGGCTGAAAGGTTGGGTACAGTGTCAAGCCATGCTTGAATTTCTGTTTCTGATACGGGGATTATTTCAGTGAAAAGTGGTTGTGACATTGGCGGCGGGTTGTGGGGTGATGAGCTGGCGGAACTTACAGAACAAGGTTTTAATAATCAATGAATTATAAGAACTAGTTCTTTTTGGTAAATACGCATAATGTATATTATGTCAAATCAAGCGATGGATTAAAACAATGGCAGCGAAACTTGCAAACTTCTATGGTGCGCTTCCCAGAACCGCCGCGCTGCCCTTTGGTTGCGCGGGTTGACCATATGACGGCATAACAGGCGCACCAATTCCCGATCAACGCCTGCTTCGTGCAGGCGTTTTTTTTCGCCCTCGATGCGCCGGTATTGTTTCCGAATCCGCGCACTGTCAAAACCACGCGCATACCGCAAATGCCAATAGTGATGCTGGATGCGCTGCGCCCATTCTGGATATTTGTAAAACTGCATGGCGCGATTCTAACGGCAAATCAACAGCCTTTTTTTAACAGCGCAAATCAAAAGCCCTTTTGAACTGCGAAAAGCTCGCGCCTTGCGCGGTTGTCGCTGCGCGGCCTTTTTTCTGCCTCGACCGTGCAGCACTCCGCAAATGCTCCACCCCTAAACGTCCCGCCCAAAGCGCCGAACTTCTCACAGCGCAAAACCAAACGCGCCTTTTAAAAACCTTTTGTGAAAAACATTTTTGCGCTTGCACGGAACCGTGGCAGTGCTCGGCGATAAAGCCGCCTGTGCGCTGGCCGCACCACTTCCGCACATTGGTTTTGCGCTGTGAGCAGTTGCGGCAGGGCGAGACGTTGAGGGGCGGAGCAAAGATGCAAGCGGGGAAACCTGCCCGGCGAGGAATTCAAAAGCGGGCAAACTTTAAGGAGTGGTGCCATGAAGATCAACTGCAAAAAGTACATGGAAAACGCAGAATTCATACTTCGACAAAGCGTGTTCGAGTTCGCAGAAGGATGCAGAGAATCTATGATGTGGCTACAAAATCGGCGCAACGATTGGATAAAAGCATGGCACAAAGTATGGCGCACTGAATACAAAAAACCAGCAGGATTCCAAGAACAATTAAATCTTGGCTTCATCCGGAAAATTGCAGAGTGGGCAACCTGGACACCGGGAAAGAACCGAGAATTGTTTAGCTGAATTGCCAAAGCCATCGGAATCCTTTAATCTTGACCAACTTTGAAAGGAAGCATTATGGAAAACATGGATAACATCGTATTGGAACATCTTGTGGCACTGCGCAACGAGCTGAAAGAGTTCAGGCAAGAAGCTCGAGAAGAATTGCAGATTATCAGAATGCGTCTGAATTCAGTGGAACGCACAGTGTCCGGTGCGCACGATGACAACATGATCGTGCAAATGCGGCTCGACAAGGTAGACGAGAAGATCGACAAGATCGAGAAACGGCTAGAGCTGGCCGCAGCGTAATTTAGATATCCGACAAAACAAAACCGCCCTACTCCGGCGGTTTTTTTATGCACAAAATTTGCGGATAAGTCTGTTGATGAAAGCGAAAAGATTGAACAACAGCAGGGGATAAAACGAGAATGCTTAAATTAGTATCACCAGCGAGGGGCGGGCGCGGCGGAGCCGCGCCTCGCTACCCTCGCAGGTAGATACTAAGCACCACCTCGAGGCATACAGGTAACGTAAAGATGCGTTTCCTTGTAAAACAATTCGGCAGAACAATCGGACAACGGATTGATCGTGTAGCCACTGGATACAACGTCAGCTTGTGAAAGGCTGTAAGAGGTACCGTCAACACCGACGGCATTAAAGCGATAGAGTTTTTTTGTTGCGCTCGACAAAAATCCGACGATGAAAATGCGCGTATTTGCGAACGGATGAAGGGTTTCTGTAGCCACCACCGCCAAGACCGCAGCAGGAGCAGGAGCGACCGCTACAGCAGCAGCCGGAGGGTGCGTTACCTTGCCTTGTGTCGCTTGTTGCGCAACTTGCGCTTGTGGGTCAATTTTGCCTTTAATGGTTTTGTAAACGAGGCCGAAAAAAACCAGCGCCAGCGGCAAGATCACCATAAGCAATTTCGCAGCCATCGGCAGTTTTCTTTTTACAGTGGTATGCACAACCGCTGAATCGTATTTATCAAACACATCCTTGGGCAGTTTGAAACGCTGACGTGCAGCCGTTTCACGACTGGTCTTGCTTTCGATATCCCCAACCTCCGACCACTCATAAAGATAGCGGCCGAACCAACCGGCACGCAATGCGATATGACGAGAGACGAGACCGCGGATGTTAAAATCAATGAGAGCGGGTCTCTGCGTTATCAGCACAAAATCTAGACCTTGATGCCGGTGGACTTCAAACGCTGCCACATAGTCGGGAACTTTTGCGCCCTGAGGACGAGGCCGAAAGTATCGCTGTGCTTCATCGATAAAAACAATCGCACCTTTGTGCGTTTCGTAATCGACAATTTTTGCCGCTGTGCCGTCTGGATTTCGGACAGCAACCAGTTGCAATTGTCCGCCAGTAACCGGAAATGATTTCGGTTGCGGCAATATTTCGCCGTCATCGGAGAGTAAAAAAACGTCTGAGTTTTGCTGCCAGTTTGCCGAGCCATCATCGTCCTCTTGTACTTCTTCCGTACCGTCTGTCATGACATACTGATCGATATGCAACCAGGTACCATGGCACCATTCGGTAATTTTTCCACAGCGATAAAACGGGGTTGAATTATGCAGACCTTTGACACCATCAACAAACACAGGACGGCCACTAACAACCGCCTCCAAAATCATCGAAACGACTTGCGCAGTTTTGCCAGTGCCAGGAACACCAGTTACGAGCGTAACAGACATTTAAATCACCTTGCCGATGTGGGACAACACAAGCAGACCGACGCGCGCAGCAAGGGCAGCAAGCAAAATGCCTATGGCCTCATGAATGCCCGCAAGAGACGCGATTTGCGCACCAGCTCCGATAAAACCGCTGTAATTGGATATGACTAAATCTTTCATGGCATTAAAAGCAACGTCGACACCGGTATAAGTAATCGTGCCGATACCGAGCGCGATCAATACACGCTTAGCAATCGCACCGGCAGACGATGCCAGCCACGTTAAAGCAAGCGCAATCAGGCTACCCATTTTTTATTCCTCCAACCAAAATAAACGCGGCAGAGAGCCACGCAAACGTCAGCAGTATCGGACGGATGCCCGTCGCAAAATTGCATTCGGTAGTATACGTCCACGTTGCCGGATGCCCTTGCAAAGTGATTTGTGTTGACGGGCAGACAGCCTGAGCGTGATTTACTGGCACCGGAGAGAGTGACGAGACAGCGATATTTTTTGTTGTAGGCTGCACAACCAAATCAATTTGCGCACCATTAACAGAAGCAGCCGAAATATTGCCACCAAACGCATTTTGAATAGCCGTAACAATAGAACTAAAACCAGTGCCCAGACCTTCGGAAATTATTTGAGTATCACCAGAACCGCCCATATCTCTGGCATTTTCACGATAACCTATTCCAGCGTCAGACACAGCTTTTTTCGCGTCTTCCGTTTGAATTGACGGAGCAACAGGGACAGATTCGGGGGATAAATATTCGGGCACAGCGACAGAATCAACGGCCTTTTGTTTCGATGCCGCAGCAGCTTCGGATTTAGCTATTGCCTTTTGAATCTCGTTGATGGACATTCCTTGATAGCCGAGTTCAGGAATGTCCACTAACGGAGTACAAACGCCTTGATAAACAGTGCGGCCGGCTGGGCAGACATCGGGGTCAGGAGCCGGTGCGGGAGAAGCCGCCACCTGCCCTGTACAATCTGCCCCTGTATATTGCCCCCACCCAACCCAGATCGTCCCGTTCGAGGCACCAATATCAATAGACACGACACAGCCTTGATCGCAAGCAGAACTAGGCGCAGTTACACCGTCAGCATAAAGATGCGGGGATTCTGTACCGATTTTCCCTTCGCACGCAGAAGGTGGTTTTAAATTGCAAACAGATCCTTCAGCGATATATTCAGCATTGCAAACACAATCGGAGCCGGTCAACGTTGCATTTGACGGGCAGGACAATTGACTAGACCAACCACCCGAATAATGAGCAAGACCGTTCGAATACACCGCCCCAGAAACATCGTCTTTATAAGTAAAAGTAAAATCACCGCCGGCCGTCGGAGCAGCGGAAACGATAGTCACAGTATACGAAAGCGTAATGATAGCGTTTAGACAATCAATAACAGACTGACCGCCACAAGACCAATTACCGCTACCAGAACCGGGACCATAATAAGACGTAAATGCACCAGCGTAAGGCTGAGATATTGAAGGGACAATTCCATCTGAATGCGCAGGCCGAACGCACAGCAATAAAAACGCCAGCACGACCAGCGCAGGCACAATATATTTTTGCAAGCTGGTTTTCATCAACGCATATGCCAGAACAAAATCATCATGGGCAGAATGACCGAGAGAAATCCATAGAGCATGTTTAGAGTTTCGGCGATCACGCGAGGGCTTTCCGGAGCTGGGTAAAACTGTACGCGGCAATAATCGCTAAGGTGATGCCCCAGCCTATCGCCATACCGTCAAAAAACGATTCAGTGGAATCGCACAGGGGGAACGTGGGGACTGTCGCAACAGTGGCAGAGCGCAGGGTATACACGCCCGCAGCATCGATGCTGTACTGATAGAGCTTCCAGATGCCGGCATCATTTTGGAAATTGGATAAATACGAAGTCACGCCGGAGGCAAAAGCTGCGGGTTGCTGGGAAAAAAAAGCATCAGTGGCAGAAGCTACAGACGAGTAGCAAGAGCCGTTGACAAGGGATGCGGTGGAAGGCATTAAATTAGGCTAATTCATTATTCATACGGTGAGCATCAGCCCAATCGTACGCTGATACGCTGTTGTATTCAGCCTCGACAGCCTCAGCATGATCTATCAGCGCCTCTTCGTACCAAGAGCCACTATCCTCAGTTTCGTTTGCTACAACAGATTCCATGCCTAGAGTTTCTTCGCCGTCGGTAATTTCCTCAATCGTTTCAATTTCAACAGCATCAGATTCAACAGCGGAATCATCACTAGCTAAAAATTCCTGAGCTTCAGAAAAACGCTGATCTTTGGCCTCAAAATAATTTTGATGACCTTGTACTCGGTCAATTCCGACATGGAACGCATCACGCCCAGCCTGCCCAGCTTCAACAATCTTTTGCTTACGATAGCCTTCGTTAAACGCAACACGCTCTTCCCATTGATTGAAGAGCGTGAGCACATCGGTTTTAAGGATAGAGGCCATTTTTTTTAATCCCACCCTGACAAATCAAATTCGAAATCTTCTTCCTGATCTTCCTGCCGATTTTCCGAATCTGTAATTTCCTGAAAGAAAAAAATATCATTTTCCAAATAAGCCTGAATAGAGTATTTGTCTACGTCAAAACCATTATCAGTAAGAGACTGGATTGCCTCCCGCTCTTGTTCAATCGTACATGAATAGCCCATGACAACCCCTCAAAAATGGGCAGCGATGCTTTGCCGCCCGTTTTGACTTACAGACCCTTGCGGATGAACTTGATGGCCACGACACCGATGATCGCGACCAGCACAGCGGAGGCGACGGTAGCGGCATCGGTTGCCATCGTAGTGATCGCGGTAGTGATAGCGGCGTCAACGGCAGCGTTAGCGGCACCAGCAACAACCAGAGCAACAGAGCCGAGGGAAAAGCGCAGAGCGTGTTTGCGTGTGAACATTTTTGATACTCCTTTAAAAAAACCTGTAACCGACAGGTGGCGGATTCGGCCTATGCCGGAATTTTGTTTTTTGGTTGCCAGTCCCACACGTCAGCGACGCGCTGGAACATCACGCATGCCGGTGTATCACCGAGGACGTGCGGATAGAAATCTTGTGTGCAGCGCGGTGGGCAGGTGGCCTTTGAAAAGCTAGCGCATGAGCCACAGACGAGATTGAAATTTTCTTTGTTCATGCTGCCCTACGCGCTGGCAACGGCATCACCTTGACCACCTCGATGCGGCGCACCAGCGTCATGACATTGCACGGCTGCGACGCGTCGATGCCGTGCATCAGCAGAGCCTTGCGGACGCGGTAAAAAGTCGCTTCGCTTTTGCACTGGTTGCGCAGCGGCGTGCCGTCACGCCAGAGAACGGCGTACTGACGCAAGCGCGGTGGAATGTCCAGCCAGCTTTCAGCCGTAGCCTGATCGCGAAATACCTGATTCGAAAATTCCAAAAATGTAACGTTTTCCATGTCTATCTCCTTTGTCCAGCCATCTGCTATATGCAAGCCCTTGCGCTTCAAAATTTCACTTCCTAACTGCACTTCAAACCGCGCCGTAGTCGCGCCCGTTGCGGGTATACGCCGCCCTTCCAATTCGCAAGCCTTGTCGTACACCTTGGCCTTGAGCCAATTGGCGCGCTTGCTGTCATAGCCCCACATCGGGCCGAATTTCCCCGCCTTCGGGGGACGCTGGCCTAGTTTCCGCGTCATGAGCATTTGCGCAAGTGAGGCGAAATTGTCCGTATAGAAATTTCCCGCCAGATCGCACCTGGTGATGCGAGTGCCGGACAAGTGCACCTCACCGGTAATGCGATTCAACATCTGAAAATCAGCCCCGAAAAAATCAGTGATGCCTGGGTAATAAGTCGCCAACAGTTGCCGCCATAACTCGATGCACTGGGCTACCGTATACCCGTTCAAGTTGTCCGATTGACCAAACCGCCCGATGTTGCCGGTCATCATCACTTTTTCGCCATCGCATTTAATGCGCAACGAGGTATCGGACGAGACGCATTTGAGCGTTTTCCAGCATTCCGTTGTCCATTCGGTCGTGCCATCGGCCTTGATACGCAGAATCTGGCCATCGTTGACCACCGGATGCGCCTCACGCAATGGATGCGATATCGTGAGCCAGTCGCAAATCACAGAATCAAAAACAACATCAGAGGGCGGCAGGGCTGGGGCTTCGGTTAAATCCTTGGCGTACTTCGGAATCAATGGCGGCAAAATATTCTTGGTCGCTTCCACCATCGAAAGCACCCTTTTGCGTAGCTTGTAAGCCCTACATTTTTCCGAGTTCGTGAGTGCCATGGTGTCTGGTGTCTCTCACTTATGAGAATTAGTTGCAGTGGTACTAACACTGCAACTTTGAAAACCCCGTTCATGCACCAAGTTGGTGCATAATGGACGAACGGTTACTTGACCCAAATTTAACGAAACCCTCCCCTGCCCTACACTGAAAAAATGCCCGATGCAGTCAACCCGTTTTGGACGGCGGGTGTAATGCTCTTGAAAAATGCCGCTTTCTGCTTCGCCCTCGACACCCTGAAAGGAATTGTCACCGTGCTGAACGGCAGAAGAAGGCGAAGCAGAAAACCCCCTGTCTTGCGCAGGGGGGATAACCGCATGGCGGCTAATAGACACGGGAATTACTCGACAGCTACGAAAAAACCTTTGGCATCGTACACATCGCGCCTATCACCGTTCTCGCCGGTAACTTTGTAGTTGTTCGGCCAGCCGTTGAACACAGCCAGGCATTTGACCATTTCGCCGATATCGCCGATTTTTTGAGAAGAGGACAAGCGAATAACAGAGGGCTTGGAATACTCGTCCGGTGCCGGCAGAGTGATGATGTGATCGAACTTGCCGTCGAACTTGCTACACCGATCAAGACGGCCAATGAGCATGATCTGGTTGGGCTTCATGGACTGGTTTTGCGCGGGGAATGCTTTGACTGGCTCAGACATGGTTTTTCCTTTCAGGGTTTGGTTTATTGACACCTAGAGAGTTTTGATGCACCCTAGATGCACAATTTTGCGAATCCGCATAATTGCGAACAGACTATAAACCGCAAATTTGCGACCTGTCAAGGGGGATATATGAACCACTTAAATCGAATCATCGAAAAAGCAGCCGAAAAAATAGGAAACCAGAAAGAGCTAGAGGCTTATTTGGGGCTTGTTAAAGGCAATTTGAGCGATGTAAAAGCAGGTAAACGAGGCTTGCCGGACATTGCACAAGCCAAGCTAGAAGAACTGATGGAATTACCGATTGGAAGCCTACGCGCACCCTCAGCGATCATCACCGAGAAAAAACCGGAGCGCGTGGCTTACTGGAAAAAAAAGCTGATGGAATTTGAGAAACTGGCAGCCTGTATTTTGGCCGGTGTCATTTTGAATATGACACCTACCCCATCGGAAGCCGCGCCAGTGGCTAAATCGTTGATTGAACAGTGTATATTATGTCAAATGAGATTGCCGCGCTCTTTTCCGCCTACTGGTTCGCGCTGCTCACCCATTCACTCAACCAATCAAGGGCGAATGCTATAAGGAAGCCGCTCATATTCGGCGGACATCTTGGCCAGTTCTTGAGTGTGTTCCTGCTTAACCTGTACCCAAGAGAAACGCCATTCCCAATTCCCCGCCGGATGACCCGGAAAGTTCATCCGGTGTTCGCCGGGCAACCCGAGGATATCCTGCATGGGAAAAATGACCGTATTTGCCACCGAGCCTGACAGCGCCCGCATCATATCCCACTGAATTTCCCGCCCATCGCTCTTAAGATACTGTTGCGCAAAAGATTTTTCACCGTCGGATAACGTATTCCACCATCCCAGTGTCGTGTCGTTATCATGGGTTCCCGTATAAGCAACGGTGTTTGGAATATAGTGATGTGGCAGAAAAAGGTTGGATTCGCCTTCGG
>Ga0209211_10003975_pt1 | contig 23481 bp, 30 predicted proteins | sample RifGroA2_FD_183992 | JGI IMG/M metagenome (GOLD analysis project Ga0209211, IMG submission 183992) | Groundwater microbial communities from Rifle, Colorado, USA - Groundwater A2 (SPAdes) (version 2) | ecosystem: Environmental > Aquatic > Deep subsurface > Groundwater | place: Rifle, Colorado...
CTGGTCATTCCGCGATTTTTCGCCTCTTTAATCGCTTCCCATTGGATTAAATATGCGCCAGGGTAATGTCTTCCCTCGTCAGTGGAAGCGCCGTAATGATAAACAGCTTCTCTGCCATAGAATATAATAAATGCCTGGGCTAAAAGTTTATTTTCAAATTCTGCTTTATATAAAAGCACATTGCCATTTTCGGCAAAAATTTTGAATTGTTCGTGCAAAAATTTGTAAGAAAAAGGAACAAATTTTTGCCTTTTTGCTGTTTCAATTTGTAAATCGTAAAATTTCTGAATATCTTTTTCATCCGTCGACGTGGTAATTTTTATATTTTCCTTTATTCCTTTTTTGATTTCATAACGCGTTGCTTTTCTCATTTGCAATAATAATTCCTCCTCGGGTTTTATGATATTTAATTGTGATGTTAGTTCTGCATGTAAATGCATGGGTGCCTTGATAAAGCCTAAATTTTTAAAAAGATTTTTTGAAAAATCATCAAATTTTAATTGAGGTCTGACTCTGACAAATACGCAATTATTTTCTTTAGCAATTTTTTTGATTTGTTGTGAAAAAGCATTTATTAAATTTTTATTTCCCCAATCAATAATTGGTCCGCCGGGAACTGTTAAATATCTTCCCCGTCTTGCGGGTTCAATAACAGAAAGCATTACCCCGACGAGTTTATTATTCTCAAAAAAGCCTGTTCTATTAATAATTTTTCCAAGAGCTTCATGAAATTCTCCCCAACTCCAGCTTTGCAGAAAATTAGCTTCATTTCTGCTCAGAACAAACTCTTCCCAGATGTTTTTTTCAGAAATATTTTTTATTATTATATCTTTCATTAATTTATTTTATTATACTTTTGTAACCAAAAGCATCAAAAGTTTCTTGCAGTTGAAGTCGGGCTATTTTTATGAGCTCACTTATCGGGTGATTTGCACCCCCTCCTCGACAAGTTTGCGAGGAATCCCCCTGATGCGTTCGCTCTTAAAAATTTAACGCCCTTTGTTCAAATTGCAAGGAAAGATTAACGTTTAGTTCTTAGCCATTCATTAATTTTTTCAGAGATTTTTAGGGCGTCTTTTTTTGTGACATTGATGTGGGTTGGCAAATTAAGAATTTTATGGGAAATTTCAACAGCATTTGGACATTCGGGAGAGACATCAGAGTACCATATATCGGAAACAAAAATTTTAGATTGCTTTAAAAATTTGATTAGCTCTTCCCTATTTTCAAGAAAAATTGGGAACCTTAGATTGGCAGATAAATTAATTTTGCTTGTAATTCTGCTTTGCAGAACTTTTTTATTTAAATTTTTAGCATAAATTTTTACGATTTCTCTACGATGGCGTAATTGTTTTGACAAATTCTTAAATTCGTTAAGCGCTAAATTGCAATACCAATTTGGCAGAGAATAAAAATCATACAATCCTTCCTGCATGGGTTTTGATAAGAGATTTAGACCTTTCAGAGCGTAGTGAAAGATTTTTCCAAGAAAAAGATCATACAAAAATCTTATCTTATAGGTAAATAAGGGGTAAAGATAATCTTTTAATTGTTGGTGCTGCTGGTAGCTTCGCAAGGCCTCCCCTTGCGAAGCTAAATTGTGTTTTTGGTATTGTTTATTTTTGACAACCAGTGCCCCGCCTGAAACAGCATCGATCACTTTATCTTGGCTGAAAGACAAGGTAACGAAATCGCCAACAGTTCCCGCTTCTCTACCGTCAGAATATCTTGCGGCAACACAGTGGGCTAAATCTTCTATCAAAATAAGATTTTTTTCTTTGCAAATTTTTTCAATTTTTTCAATGTCGCAGGGATATCCCAATGTGTTTTGGATAACTATTACTTTTATATTTTTGTTTTCTTCCAATGCTTTCTCCAAGACTTCAGCAGAAAAGTTTAAATCCGAGTTTTTTTCATTCAAATCCAAGCAGACTGAAGTAAAGCCGGCTTCATTAATTGCTTTATAAACTGCAAAACAGGTAAAGCCGTTGATCGCAATTAAACTTTCTTTTGGCAAATTTAGGATTTTAAGCGCAAGAATCAATGCTTCCCTTCCTTTGTAGGTCAGAATAGTTTTTCCTTTATACTTTTCTGCTAGGTAATTTTTTAATTTTAAATTCTGTCCGCTTGAATCAGAAAATAAAGATCTAAAAACATATTGCAAATTGTAATTTGACCCCAAAGAATTAAATATACTCATAAGACTGTTGACTCATCAATAGAAAAATATTTTTTCCCAGCATCAATAGTTGCCATGCAGCCAATTGGTAGGACATAGTTCTCAACGTTATGTCCAAGTTCGCCGATTTCCAAAATTGGAAATGAATAATCTCTTGTAACTTCCAAAATCACATCAGCTACTTCCCTATTTCTTTCTTTTTCTTTTAATTCATGATTTTCAAACCAACCGATGATCAATCCTTTTATTTTGTCAAAAACTCCATGCAATTTTAATGCAGTAAATTGGAGGTCGAGAGTAGCGATGTCATTCGTTCCTTCTAAGAACAAGAGGGCATTATTGAAATCGGGTCCATATCCGGCAAGCATAATCTCGCTTAATGCCTCTGAATGTCCTCCCATAAGTATTCCCGCTGCTTTTCCGTTGCGGATACAACGCCAGCGTATTGGTTTTATATCTTTCTTTTCTTGGTGGGTCCAATTTTTATTTTCATGGAATTGTCCAACATTGCCATCAAAAAAAGTCTTTTTAAAGTTCTGCTTAAAAGGATCGGTTATTTTTCGTCCAAATGTCCATAGTAAATCCGGTCCGTGATACGTAATAAGACCCGTTTTCGCAAAAATAGCATTTAGTAAAGTTGTCCCGTCAGAAATTCCAGCAAAAATCTTGGGGTTCTTCTTAATCATTTCGTAATCGATTGAATCAAGTAGCTGATTGGCAGTATAGCCTCCTTGAGACATTAAAACCATTTTCACTTCGGGATCTCTCCAGACATCATTAAAATCTTTTATGCGTACATCTTCTGTTCCAGCGCTGTAGTAATATTGGTCAAAGACATGTTTCCCTAGCTTTACCTTTAAACCATAACTTTCAAGAGCTGCGACTCCTTTATAAAATTGTTTTTGCAGTTTCGGTCTTATTGCTCCTGATGGGGAAATAATTCCAACCGTATCTCCTTTTTGTAATTTTTTTGGTTTAATAATTTTCATGTTAAATTATCTCCTTAATTATTATATCTGCAATTTCTTGTGCGTTGGTAAACATAGGTGAATGGCGGGCATTTTTAATAATTTCAAGCTTTGAGTTTTTAATTAATTTATTCATAAGTATCCCATCGGAAAGAGGGGCAATTTTATCTTCTTTTCCCCAAAAAATTAAAGTTGGAACCTGAATATTTTTAGGTCTTAGTAACTTGTCAGAATTAAGAAGATTTATCATGGTTTGTTTCATATTTGGATTTGCATCTTTGTAATCGTTTTCACCCGTTAGCTTATAGAAAGCATTCTTAATTGTAGATGAGTTTCTAAATGCTTTTCCTAGCTTTGCAAGAATCTTAAAAATAACTCTTTTTAATGCGAGAGGTAATTCGTTGTGATAGATTCCCGCGCTGTCAATAAGAATAAGATTTGAAATTTTTTCTGGGTATTTTATTGCAAAATTTAAAGCAATTCTTCCTCCATTAGAATGGCCAATCAATATAACTTTATTTTTTTCTTTATCAACAATTTCCTTCAGCCAATTAACGTAATCTCCTATATTCCAAACGTTGTCGTTTTTACTTGTTAATCCGGGAACGTTAAGCATGATTGGTTCGATACCTTTTTCTTTCAAAAGTTTTAAAAATGTTTGCCATTTTTCCAATGAATATGTCCATCCGTGCAAAATAATTACTTCCTTCATATTCCCCATGCCTTTCTTCTATTTTGCCAGACAATTTCGCGTCTGACAAGCTTATTAACATCTTTTTTATTTTGTAATAAATGCTCAATGATTCCTTCCAAAAATCTTGCGCCTTTAAAAAGTATTACCTCTCCCCCATTGATATTTTTCAAAATATAATCCAGACCATCTTTTGGCATTATGAATTTTTCAGTTATTATACGTTTGTCACCCTGAACTTGTTTCAGGATTTTAGGATAAGTATGCTTTGAGACTCTTGGACCAATAAGAATAACTTTTGCCAAATTCATGGAGTTGATAAACGTTGCTAATTTTTCATGTTCTTTTTTTTCTCTTATTCCCAGCTCAATCATATCTCCCAAAACAATCCATTTATTTTCTGAAGGATAATTATCAAACATTTCCAAAATATTTCTTACGCCATCCGGCGTTGCATTGTAAGTGCTGTCAATAATTGTAGTATTTTTAATACCTTGAAAAACGATATTTCTTCCTGGAGGAAGAATTAAATTTTTGAAAGTTGGATCAAAAGGTAAATTTAAGGTTTTCATAAGTTGATTAGTCATCTGAATTGAGTAATATACGTCTTTTGGAACAAGAAAGTTGATTGAGTACTTTTTATGTTCGATAATAAATTCTGTACTATTCTCGTTAATTTTATACGATCTAAGATCTTTTTCAGTTACAAATTTAACTGGAACACTTGCTCTTTCCAGCTGTTTTTGGATCAATTCGGAGTCTCCATTTGCAATAACGAGATTTTTCGTATACTCCAGGAAATATCCGAATTCATTCGCAATTGCTTCTTCTGCGGAAGCAAAATGTTTATTATTAACTAAGGAATCAAAATTAACACTGTGGGTTAAGCTTGAACTTATCCATAAAGTAATTTCCGGATTCAAAAGACTTGCCAGAAATTTTCCTTCCCCCGGCCGGTCGCAATCTGCTTCAACAATATAAAGTTTTTCATTGGGCACAGATTTGAAAGCTTTGAATGGCGCGAGAAGAAAAAGACCAATCCATTCATCCGGAGTTAATTTTTTGCGCTTCAATCCGAGAATGTCAAACGGAATTCCATATGAGCTATTCGCGTGGTGAGAATATTTTGCTTTTTCGCCAAGCTGGGATTCAATCAAATGTAAAAGAGTGGTTTTCCCGCTCGAACCCGTTATAGCTATAATTTTTGGATTCCACCCGGCAAGCTTAATTTGCGCAAAGAAACGGAAATAAGACGCAATGGGAAAATAAAGTGCTTGTTTAATTCTCTTAATCATCCCCTAATTTTACCAGAAAGCGGGTCAAATAGCAGTTTTTAACTCAGTTAAGCATGACGTATTCGTAGGTATCCCGATGTTCAGATACAAAACAACACCGGGTGTTAAATAGCTTTGAACCTAAGGATCATCTCTTGTAATTAGGCATAATAATGAGTATGCTGGAAATATGCCGTATAGGAAAGTAGTTCTTGCTCCGCAACAAATTTACCACATATTCAACAGGGGTGTTGCCGCCCTTCCGATCTTCTTAAATTTTAAAGATTACTTCAGATTCCTAAGACTAGTTGATTATTATCGTTTTTCAAACACGTCATTGAGTTTTTCCCGGTTAATAAGCTTACCAAAAGAAGAAAGAGGAAAGATTCTTATTGAATTAAAAAAGAAAAACTCTATTCATGTGGAAATAATTACTTATTGCTTAATGCCAAATCACTTTCATTTTCTTCTAAAGCAAATAACGGATAAAGGTATCTCCATCTTTATGAGAAATCTTCAAAATAGTTATGTTAAATATTTTAATATTAAGAATGAGAGGGCTGGACCCTTGTTTCAGTCTATGTTTAAAGGGGTAAGAGTCGAAACTGATGAACAGCTTCTTCATGTATCGAGATATATCCACCTCAACCCGTCAACAGCTTATCTGGTGGAACCGGAAAATCTTGAAGATTATAGATGGTCATCTTTTTTGGAGTATTTGAGTGACAAATTTAACAGTAGCCATTCTTTCCTTAGTCCGAAAATTATTCTAGACTTTTTTAATAAAAAAGATGATTATAAAAAATTTGTTCTAGATCAAGCATCTTACCAGCGAGAGTTGAATAAAATTAAACATCTCGTGCTTGAATAACATTTAGCATCCCGAGGTTCAGATACAAAACAACACCGGGTGTTGTCTAGGTTCGAACATAAGGATTAAACGGGAAATAGGAAGGAATAGGGTAAGAATTGCAGGCTGGGATTTTTATTATTCGGCTTCTGCTGGTTTGGTTTTTAGGTTAGATTCTACTGTTTTTGCGAATATCACCAATTGAGCATTTTTAAAACTGTCCAAATCTATTTCCTCCGGCGTGATGGTTTTTCTCGTTTTGGGAATTGGTAAAAAATTTTTATCAGTGAAGAGTCTATCTCGGGCATCATCTTCAGTAATCATCTGACGTTTTTCACTTGTTAATTTTCCGTTTTCATATTGAATAACTTCAAAAGTCGGTTTTGTTATCGCAAACCATGGGAATAATGTCAATTTACCGACACCCTTCCTTACGCTTAAATCTAGCCAGTCTCTTTCCAAAAATCTTCTAAATGAAAAACTTGTTTGTATTCGATCAGTGACTAACTTGTTGAGATTGGCTCTCGTGACACTTATTAGTTTTACGCGTTCTTCTTCAGTGGCAGTAGCATATTCGATAGACATTTGAGGATATTATAACACATTGAATAAAAAAAGTTGTATTTAGAATGACAAAAAGAGATTTTCGAGAGCGGTGCGATGGCTGACATTTGTACTTTTTATGGTCTTATAGGTTTCCTGGAGTTCTTTTAGAAAATTTAGATATTTTTCATTTTTATTGTTATCTGTAAGTTTGTTTTTAACAAAAGCAGCCATTTTTTCAAGCCATAAACCCGCATTTTCCTTATCCTTCGTAACATTCTGAGCGATTTTTAATTTATCTCCGATCCTGCCGCTTAGCAAAATATTAAAAGCTTCCTCAAATTTAGCAAGATCTTCTTGTGTTAATTTAATTTCTTTTTCCTGCAAAACAATTACTTTGCACCGAGAAATAATTGTTGGTAATAAAAGTTCTTTTTTTGGGGTAGTAATTATTATAATTGTATTATTCGGCGGCTCTTCAAGAATTTTGAGTAGGGCATTTTGCGCTTCAAGCGTAATGTCCGAGTAAGCATCAATAACAACTGCTTTTGTTTTTCCCCGAAATGGCTTTAATAAAATTGTTTTTTGGATATTCCTAACATCCTCAATCCCCATTGCTTTTTCATAAGCATTAAAGTTAATGTCAATAGGATCAACTCCCCTTTCTTTTAGAAGAATTTGTGCATAAGAAGATGAATCATTTTTATCCAAAGACGCGATCAGGAAACTGTGCATAATTTATCTCTTGTCCCGTTTAGTTTTTCCGTTCGCCTTTTCAGTCGCTTAAGGCGACACGGCTCACGGAGCGGCTTTAACGGGACTGCGTGAAGCATTTTATTACTTCACTTGAATTATAGTTTATTTTTACCTATTATTAAAGTAATGCCTACTTCAGATTTTAACTCGCAGCAATTGCCGGAGCATAAAACACTTACAGACGTTTTACTTGAGGACGGTTTAATTACTAAGGAGCAATACGATGACATAAAAGTTAAAAGCACCAGCCAAGGGGTATCGAGCGCAATCATTTTGGAATCAATGGGCATAATAGATGAAAAAAAACTTGCGGAAGAAAAGGCAAAATTACTTGGTGTTCCCTTTATATCTCTGGAAACAACATCTTTTTCTCCTCAGGCTATAAGTTTTATACCTAAAACCGTTGTGGAAAGATTTTCTCTAATCCCTTTCTTATATGACGAAAAAGCAAGAACTCTTTCCATAGCAATGAGTAATCCTGTAGATTTAGAAGCGCTGCAATTCATTATGCAAAAAACAGGATTAACAATAAAATCTTTTGCCGCATCAGGAGAAGAAGTAAAAAAAGCAATAAGCGAGCAGTATAGTCAGGAAATCGTCGGAGAAGTTGGAGAGGCCTTAGCGGAAACAGAAGCCTACAAGATGACGAGAACTGTTGATAGCAAGCAAATTGGCGAGATAATCAAAGAAGCTCCAATTGCAAAAATAGTTTCAACTATCTTGGAATATGCGGTTACATCGAGAGCTTCAGATGTTCACATAGAGCCTCAGGAGGATAGAGTCAGAGTGAGATATAGGATAGATGGAATTTTGTACGACAAATTAAGTCTGCCGAAAAATGTTCAGGATGCTGTTATTTCGCGTATAAAAATCTTGTCGGAAATGAAAATTGATGAACACCGTCTTCCTCAGGATGGTAGATTCAATTTCAAGATTTCCAACGAAGAGGTGGATCTACGTATAGCTATTTTGCCAACTGCGCATGGAGAAAAAATACTTATGAGACTTCTTAGGAAAACCGGCGGAATACCAACATTGGATGAGTTAGGTCTAAATGGAAATTCTTTGCGAAATATAGAAACTGCAATGCTTCGGCCGCATGGAATTATTCTTGTCTGTGGTCCGACCGGATCAGGCAAAACAACAACTCTTTACTCAATTTTGGCAAAACTCAATACGACAAGAGTTAACATTATGTCTTTGGAAGATCCGATTGAGTATCAGTTATCCGGAGTAAATCAAGTTGCGGTAAATCCTGCGGTGGGACTTACTTTTGCAACCGGACTCAGAGCTTTTCTTCGTCAAGACCCAAATATAATATTGGTTGGAGAAATCCGAGATAAAGAAACAAATGAGCTTGCATTGCAGGCAGCTCTTACCGGTCATTTAGTTTTTTCAACCCTTCACACTTCAAATGCTGCGGGAGCTCTTCCCCGTCTTTTGGATTTGGGAGCAGAAAATTTCCTTCTGGCTTCAACAATAAATGCAATCTTGGGGCAAAGAATTGTTAGGAGAATATGCGATAACTGTAAGGAAGAGTATTCTCCCCTGCCCCAAATATTAGAGGAAATTAAGAAAACATTAGGGAGAATTTTTCCTCAAACCCAAACAGACATCAAGCTGAGTCGTGGAAAAGGCTGTGATCAATGTGCTAAATCAGGATATCTAGGAAGAATTGGAATTTTTGAAACACTTCCTATTACTCCTAAAATTGCAAATCTAGCTCTAGAGAGCGCAGATAGCGCTACTATAGAGGAAGAAGCAATTCGAGAGGGCATGATTACAATGAAGCAGGACGGATATCTCAAGGTTTTACAGGGCATAACAACGGTTGAGGAAGTGTTGCGTGTTGCGCAGGAGTAAAGGTTAAAAGTTTAGAACTTTTGAATTTTGCATTTTGAGTTTTGAATTTGGTTTATGGATATACAAGAGCTTTTTAAAATAGCAGTTAAAGAAAAAGCATCGGACCTGCATCTTTTGGCAGGCATTCCTCCTACGCTTCGAATAGATGGACAGCTGAAGTATTTAACCGGATATTTACCGCTTAAGCCGGAAGAAATAGAAGGGATGATATATTCTCTATTAACGCCTGCTCAAAAAGAGCTCTTGATTGCCAATAAAGAATTGGATTTTTCTTTTGGTGTTGGAGGAGGAACTTATGGGGATTTAGGACGTTTCCGTACTAATTTATACTATCAAAGAAGATATTTGTCGGGGGCATTCCGCCTCCTCCCTCCCGGCATATTGTCCATCGAAGAACTTCATTTGCCCGGGATACTGCATTCTTTTTCGGATCTGACTCAGGGTTTTGTTTTGGTTACCGGTCCGACCGGACATGGAAAGTCTACAACTCTTGCATCAATTATCAACGAAATAAATCTGAAGAGATCAGCTCATATAATTGCCATAGAGGACCCGATTGAATATGTGTATCCGGAGGGGAAAAGTATCATCAGCCAGCGCGAAATGGGCATAGATACTCATTCTTGGGATTTCGCTCTCCGGGGGGTTCTCCGTGAGGATCCGGATGTTGTATTGGTGGGAGAAATGCGGGATCCCGAAACAATTGCCGCTGCGATTACAATTGCCGAGACAGGTCATTTAGTTTTCTCAACTCTTCATACGAATTCTGCGGCCCAAAGTATAGATAGGATTATTGATTCTTTTCCGGCAGCGCAACAGTCTCAGATAAAGATTCAATTGGCCGCTACCCTCAAAGGTATTGTCAGCCAAAGGCTTTTGCCTATGATAAGCGGGGGAAGAATTCCTGCTGTAGAAATTCTCTTAGGGACATCAGCTGTATCAAGCATAGTTAGGGATGGAAAGACCCACCTGATAGACTCGGTAATACAGACATCTAAAGATAAGGGCATGATCGGAATAGATTCGTCTTTAGCCGCTTTGGTGCTGTCAGGAAGTATTAGCCTGGAAACGGGCAAAAGCTATTCCCTGCATCAGGATGACTTCTTGAGAATGGTTGGCTAAATATGAAGCTATACTACAAAGCCGTAACTAATAAAGGGGAATCAATGGAAGGATTTATAGAGGCGAGAGATCCTAGTGAAGCAGCTGCGTATTTGCGCAGTAAGGAGCTCGTGCCGATAAAAATAGTCAAGAGAGAAAAAAGTAAATTTGAAAATTTAATACCTTTCCTTGGGGAAAAAATTAAGTCCTCGGAAATAGTTAGCTTGACCCGTCAATTGGCCTCAATGCTTTCCTCAGGACTTACTCTTCTGAGAAGTTTGGAAATTTTGAGGAATCAGATTGGAAATCATGCTTTGGTGGATATTGCCGACAGTCTTATCAAGGATATTCAAGAAGGATCAAGTTTTTCCCGCGCAATCGCGAAACACCCTGCGGTTTTTTCTCCGGTATACATAGCATTAATAGAAGCGTCTGAAGGATCCGGTCTTTTGGATAAAGCCTTTTTAAGACTTGCAGACACCTTGGAGAAACAGCAGAAATTAAAAAGTACGGTAAAAGGTACGCTTACCTATCCGGTTATAGTCGTATTGATGATGATTATTGTTATTTTTATTATGATGATTTTTGTCATTCCTCAAATTTCTACGCTCTATCAAAGTATGAGCGTTTCTTTGCCTTTGCCAACGCTGATATTGATACAGGTCTCAAATTTTTTTGTTTCATTTTGGTTTGTCATCATAGGAGTTTTGGTTCTCGTAGGGCTTGCGTATAAACGCTGGTACAAAACAATGGAAGGTAAGCTTGCCATAGACAGTATCTTTTTAAAGATCCCTATTTTCGGAAGTCTTATAAAAAAAACAATATTAGCAGAATTTTCCAGAACCTTAGGTGTTTTGCTGGCGTCGGGAACGTTGGTAGTTGAGGCTTTGGATAAAGTTTCCAACATTACCGGCAATATTCATTACAAAAATGCGATTGTCGATATTTCAAAAAGAGTTGAAAAAGGAATAAGTATTGGGGATGCTATGAGCATGTACTATCTTTTCCCTCCCAACTTGATAGAATTGGTTAAAATTGGAGAGCAAACAGGAAAATTAGACGAGACGCTTGTTAAGGCTTCCGAGTATTTTGAGAATGAAGTTGATGCATCCGTAAAGACTCTTTCGACTGCGTTGGAACCAATTATCCTGGTAATTCTTGGAGCAGGGGTCGCATTTCTCGTATTTTCTATTATTTCGCCGATCTATCAAATCACAAGCTCTATACAATAGTCTCATATTGCCCTCTTGACAGATGACAATAAATTGTCTAACCTAGTACTAGGTAGGAAAAGCATGAAATTATTCGGTATTAAAAAGTTCTCAATTCAAAAAGGTTTTACCCTCATCGAGCTTCTCATCGTCATCGCCATTTTAGGTATTTTGGCAGCAGGGATATTGGTGGCAATAAATCCTGTTCAAAAAATTAATCAGGCAAATGACGCAAATATGAAAAGCAATGTTGGGCAGATAGCAACGGCGTTGCAGTCATATTATACGTTGAGTCCAACTCAGGTATATCCCGCAGGCGCAGACATGACGGGTCTGAATTTGTTGGTTCCGGACGAGTTAAAGGTGATTCCTACTGCCCCAACTGGATATGCCTATAGCTATAGCACGAGTGGCTCTGGAGCCACGGCTGTAGCACAAGTTAGCTTTACGCTTAAAGCTCCTGCGGTATCAGGAAGCAATATTTGGTGCTGGAGATCAGCTATAGGGCAAGCAGTCGCTCAAGCGGCCTGTGCCCCGTAAAATTATCAACTCCTCAAACTTTTTATCATTTCGTTTGTTTTTTTCATTTTTTTCACTTACAATCTTTATGGAGGAAATTCATGAAAATAAATTGGAATAAAGGCTTTACTCTCATTGAGTTCCTCATTGTCATTGTGATTTTGGGAATTTTGGCGGCAGGGGTGGTTGTAGCAGTTAATCCCCTGGCAAAGATTAACTCAGCAAATCTTGCTAAAACGGAGACATTCGCAGCAAGCATACAAAACTCTCTTGCTATGGATCTCGTAGGGGAGTGGACATTTAATGGTAATGCAAATGATACTTCGGGATATGGTAATAATGGTAGTTCCTGTCCAAGCTTTGTCCCCGACCGCAAGGGTCAGGCAAGTAAAGCTTGCAGTTTTAACGGAACGAGTGATTATGTTGATGTAGGGAATGGAGCAAGTTTGGATGTGGGCGCAGAAGAAAGCTCAATGACAATTGAAGCCTGGGTATATTTGAATGAAGTTAAAAGTAGTGAAATTGTAGCTAAAGTTGATCAGTATTGGTTTGAAATCAAAGGGAATTCAACGATAGAATTTCTTTTTCGCGATACGGCAAATGGCATAGTAAGAATTTACAGCAATGCTGGAGTAATTACTGCGGGAACTTGGCTGCATTTGGTGGCGGTTAAAGACGGCACGACTGGGAGGATATACAAAAATGGTATAGATGCAACATCATCATCAGATGTGCTCGATGACATTAGAACCACAACGAATAATCTGCTCATTGGTTCTTACAATGCTTCCTCTGATTATTTTAATGGTCTCATTGACGAAGTCCGCATTTACAACTCTGCGCTTCTCTCCTACCAGACCAAGCAGCTTTATGCGCAGGGATTGTTGAAACACCTACTGGCATTTAGATAATAATTTTTTGATATATTGACTCCCCTTCCCTTCTCTTTTACAATGTTTTTATGAAACAAAAAAACGATTCTCCGCAAGTTTTAACAAAAACCTATTTGGACAAGGCCCTGGATGAAAGATTTGGATTATATGATAAGAAAATGGATGGTAGGTTTGACAGGCTTTTGCAGGGAATTCGTAGGGAATTTACTTTTGCTATGGAAACTATTGCAGAGAAGTTTGACCGGAAGCTTACTAAGCGCACTAATTTAATCCTCACTACTGTTGATCCCCTATTGAAAGAGCTTGAGACAAGAAGGGAAGACAGGGAGATTGTCCCCAGTCAATCTGCAGAAATTAAAGATAAAATTGACAACCACGAGGAGAGGATTAAGATTCTTGAATCTGCCTAAAATTTGTGTTCTTATTCTTTATTTTCATAATAGGTTTATTTATCGGGAGTTTTTTGAATGTACTCGTAGATAGACTGTCACGAGAGGAATCCATTATTAAGGGAAGGTCGCATTGCGAGAAATGCAAGAAGACTCTTCAATGGTATGATTTGATTCCCCTGCTTTCCTTTATTTTATTAGGAAGAAAATGTCGTTATTGTCACTTCCCTCTTTCGTTTTATTATCCAGTCGTCGAATTAACAACGGGCATTCTGTTTGTTATTGCATACTTGTTTATTAATAATAATTTACCATTTACCATTTACCATTTACCATTTATTTCTCTATTTTACTATTTATTCATAGTGAGTTGTTTGATTGTAGTTTTCTTTGCAGATCTTAAATATGGCATTATTCCCGACAAAATCGTCTTCCCCGCAATACTCGTTTCATTTCTATACTTAATACTTAATACTAAATACTTAATACTTCCCCATCTTCTGTCTGCCCTTGGCGCCGGTCTATTTTTCCTGTTCTTGTCCTTAATTAAAATCAAAAAACATAGAGCGATGGGATTTGGAGATGTAAAATTTGCATTCTTAATGGGTTTGATTTTGGGATTTCAAAATATTATTGTTAGCCTATATATAGCTTTCTTGACAGGCGCAATTGCGGGATGCATACTAATTCTATGGGGGAAAAAGAAGCTAACCGGGACAAGTATTCCATTTGGTCCATTTTTGGTCTTAGGCACATTTTTAGCACTATTTTGGGGAGACGCTATCTTTCAAAAAATAATGCTGCTGCTTTTACGCTAATAGAGTTATTGGTTGCGATTGCTATAATTGGGGTTCTGGCAGGAGGAGCTTTTTTTGCTTTAAATCCGGCGGGTCAATTCGCTAAAAGTAGAGATATACAAAGAAAAAATGACCTTGAGAGAATAAAAGTTGCATTGGATACATATTACAACGACAACAATAATTATCCAATAGACAGAGGTACAATTGGCACAGCAAGCTGGGGTGGCGAATGGAAGCCATATATGGCTGAAATTCCCCAAGATCCGCTAAGCACGCAAAGTTATTATTATGACTCTGACGGCAGCTCATACAGACTTTATGCTAATTTAGAGAGATGTTCAGATTCTCGGAGTGTTGCTGGCGTAGATTGTCAGCGTACAGGTAAAAATTATAGCGTTAGCTCTTCCAATTTGGCAGCGTTAACCCCAATGCCTATCCCTACTGTTACTCCAATTCCCGGCTCATGTGCATCCTTTTCGAATAGTTGTGCTGTTTGTTTAGGCGCCGGATACAATAAATGCGGGTGGGATGGATCAAATTGTAAAAATTACGCGCCTTTTTGCTCTTCTGGGCAAACAAAGTGGTATATTAACGACAATTGTTCTAGAAATAGATGCGGAGTCAGATAGAAAAGCTTCTTTGTTTGACTAGAATTTAAGTTGCTGTTATTATGATTTTATGGTTAAAGCTCCTTCGTTTCCCCCATTAAGAAATGGTTTTACCTTGGTAGAATTGCTGATTGTAATTGCCGTGATTGGAGTTTTGGCTGGCGGAATAATAGCTCTTGTGAATCCGGCTGCTCAATTCCAGAAAGCGAATGATTCAAAAAGGAAATCTGACCTTGCCCAAATCCAAAGGGCGTTGGAGGTATATTATCAGGATAACAGGAAATATCCTGATGCTGTAGATTACAAAATTAAAAGATTAGATGACTCTACAGCTGATTGGGGCGAACAATGGACGCCCTATATGGGGAATTTACCTAAAGATCCAAGAAGCCCATCCAAAAATTATGTATACAATGCTACCGATAGCGGACAAACTTATTGTATTTATGCTAGTCTGGATATAGGAGTAGACATAACTCTTAATACTGCTTGTTTTCCATCTAGGGCAAGTTGTGGAACGGATTATAAGTGCAATTATGGAATCTCAAGTCCGAATATAACACCATGAAAATAATTTTTATTAATGTCATCCTGAACTTGTTTCAGGATCTAAATATTAAAGAGACGAGATGCCGAAATAAATTCGGCATGACACGAGGAATAACTAGTGGATTTACGCTGATTGAGCTTTTGGTGGCGATAGGAATTATTGGAATTTTGGCCAGTTTCTTGTTGGCGAATTTTGTTGGAGTAAGGCAAAGAGCCCGAGACGGAGTACGCAAGTCCGATCTTCGCCAAATCCAATCCGCCCTGGAGCTTTATAGATCGGATAAGGGAGGCTATCCGACCTCTGGTTCAAGTTCGGGCAACTTTCCCACAGTGTGCGGTTCTCAATTTGATGATGGCGCATCTACGCCCGCAATCTATATGAAAAAAATTCCATGTGACCCCTCAGGGGGTACTGCGATTTATACATATATTCCGTCTAATCCAAACAGCGACAATACTTTGTATGCATCATATTCTTTAGTTGCTTGTCTTGAAAATAAAAACGATTCTCAAAAAGATGCAGTAAACGTTTCTCCCTGCGACGGTACGAATAATTTTTCTTACACTCTGACTAATCCGTGATGAAAAAAATATTCCATTTACCGTTCAATATTTTTCAGAATGGTTTTACCCTCATTGAGCTGATGGTTACAATATCTATTACTGCTGTTTTGGGAACACTGGGTATCGCGGGATTTGTAAATTATAATAAAGTTCAGGTTCTTCAAACCTCAACCAGCGAGGTGGTGACGATGCTGAATTTGGCAAAATCCCGCGCTCAATCGCAAATAAAACCTTCAGGATTGTGTGTCGGTAACGATCTAAGCGGCTATTCAGTAAAAATTAGTAAAGACGCTAATAATAAATGGTGGTATAAGTTGTATCTTAATTGTTCTGATGAGAGAGAGAGTCTAATTGATGAGCAAAACAAGCAACTTCCGGCAAGTTTAAGTTTTGACGCCAATAATACTTTTTTCTTCCCCGTGCAAACAGGTGGCGTAGATACGAGCGGCATAATTGTTATTAGCTCTGGCGGAAGTTCAAGAACCATTACAATTAATTCTTTGGGAGGAGTCAGCGTGCAATGATAAAGCAAAAAGGACAGACGCTCTTGGAAATCCTACTTGCTTTTGGAGTTTCGGTAATGGTGTTGGGAGCAGTGATATTTGTTATAACAGCTTCTCTCAATAACACGCAATATGCTAAAAACCAGGGCTTGGCAAATTCGTACGCGCAGGAAGGAATGGCAATAATTAGAAAAATAAGAGATTCTAGAGTGAAAGAAACGTCTGATCTAGAAAATTATACAACAAACACGAGATATTGCCTTAGTTCAGCTTCTACGAAATTAGGAGATCCTATTTCAGCATTAAATTGTGGACAAAATGTAGGAATTTTTTCGCGGGAGGTGAGGTTTAGTCATGATGAGGATAGTAGTGGGAATTGCTCGGGCGGCAGTAAAGCTACGGTAAAAGTTTCATGGGCTGATAATAAATGTCCTGTTGGCAATCCTCTTTGTCACAGCGTGGAGCTTATAACTTGCTTTTCGAGTATTGATTTGAAGCCGACACCATGATCGAAAAATCAAAAGTCAAAAGTCAAAAATCAAAATTGAACGGAGGATTTACGTTGGTTGAGCTTCTGGCATCGATTATTGTCTTGGTTGCTGTAGGATCGATTATAGCAGGTATAATATCTTCTTCCCTGAGAGGCGCTAATAAAACAAATACAATTGAGAATATTAGGCAGAATGGAAATTATGCTCTTGCTCAAATGTCCAAGGACATAGAATATGCACAGACCTTTGAGGGACTAAGCACTAACGGAGTGGATTATGTTACAAGCTGTCCGTTTTCTACTCCTACTCCTCCGGCGACACCTGAACCGGTTCCTACAGATTATGCATATATTAAAATAATACCTCTCAACGGTAATCAAACGATTTACAACTGTGCCGGTTCAACTTTGGCAGTAACTACATTGAGCGGTACAACACCCACCCCTACTCCATCCTCGCTTGTAAATATGGATTCTGTTTCTTTAAAAGAATGCAAAATTACCTGTATACAAACCAGAGCAACGGATATTCCGGTAATTAAAATAAGATTTAAACTTGGGCCCACAGGTTCAAATAATCTTGTAGAAAAGACTACCCCGCCAATTCTTTTCGAAACCTCGGTTACAATAAGAAATTACAAAAAATAACTTTTCCTTCTGCGAGTTGACATGAAATAATCATCTTGTTATGCTAATCGTATGCGTAAACAGCATGGCTCGCCTTGCGGCGAAGCAGGTCAGATTCTTTTGATAGTAATCTTGGTAGCAGTAGTTGCTTCGACTATAGGATTGTCCATCACATCAAGAAGCATTATAAGCCTCCGGACGTCAACTGAGGAGGCGGAATCCCAAAAAGCACTGGCTGCCGCAGAGGCAGGCATCGAGCGTGCAATGCAGGGGAATATTCCCATCGCGTTGTCGGAGCAAACCGTGAACAATTCTGGGGGCGGAAAAAATTCTGCATATTTCACTAAAGTTGATGAGGTTCAGAGCTTCAGCTTTCTGCTGAATGGGGAAAGCAAAACGCTGGATTCAGCAGGCAATATTGCGAAGGTAATTCCAAATACAGTTCCGAAAGATGAGGGGGTAGATGTTTGGTTTATTAAACACAAAGATAATGGCGATCTTGATTATTCTGATTATTTCTCAGCCTCTCCTCAATTTTTAAATTTATATTGGGGATCTTCATCAGATGGGTGTGGAGATGCTGCTATTCAGGCAGTAATTGTTACGAGAGCTCAGTCGTCTCCATATGAAATTAAGTCTTATCGTTACGTTTATGATGGCTGTTCAACCAGAAGGACTGGGGAGTTTGGTAATAATTTTACCCTAGCCAATTTAGGGTCATTTCCTCAAGATTACGATGATGATGGGAAAATAGACATGGCCTTTACAAATAGAACGCCTATAAATGATTTGGCACGTGGCATAGTACCTGCTAGCAAAAAGAATATAATTTTAATGAGAGTGATTCCTATTTACAAAGACGCAGCAATAGGAATAAATACATGCAATCCTGACTCTGCCGGAGATAATTGTACATCCTTGCCTTCTCAAGGCTATGTAATAACTTCCACGGGAACATCGGGGCAGGCAGTCCGTAAGCTTACGATTTTCAAAGGATATCCACAGACTTATCTGCCCTATTTATCATATGGTCTTTTTGTAGCTAATTAATTTGTTGGTATGATGTTTAATAAGTCTATCGGTCTGGATATAGGTTTAACTAAGATTAAAGCAGTCTCTTTATCAAGACAAAATAATAGTTTTGTTTTGGATAATTTTAGCGTAATGCCCTCCCCTCCTAAGGGAATGCTTTCTGAAGCCTTAGTCGATGAAAAGGAATTAGCCGAGGCTATAAAAAAAACAGTAGATAACTTAAAAATAAACAGTAAAAGCGTAAATATCGCGCTTTCCGATAATAAAGTTTATACAAAGGTTATAGAAATGCCGATTTTGTCCGACAAGGAATTATCTCTAGCAATTTATTGGGAGGCTGAACGTCATATTCCGGTTGCATTATCAACGATAACTTTAGTTTGGAATGTATTAAAACGACCAATGGGCGCTTCTACGGATGAAAAGATGCAGGTTCTTATGGTAGGAGCGCCAACCGATCTTATTGCTAAGTATCAAAAAATATTGCAAATGGCAAATCTTACTTTAAATTCGATAGAAACAGAAACATTGGCAATTGTCCGAGCTTTAGTTCCTCCAAGCTTTCCTCCAACAATAATTGTGAGCATAGGTGCGATCAATACTTCTTTAGCTATAATAAGAGATGGAGTTTTGGTTTTGACTTATTCAATACAAACAGGGGGAAATGCAATTAGCAGGAGTATAGAGGCGGATTTTGGGTTAACCCAATCTCAAGGGGAAGAATATAAAAAGACATATGGTTTTTCAAAAGAAGGCGTTGGTCAAAAAGTTGGTAAATCTACCGAACCAATTCTTGCTTCAATTTTGCTTGAAATAAGGAAAACCTTAGCTTGGTATTCGCAAAGATATAAAGACGATTCCATAATTCAACAGATATTATTATCGGGAGGCACGGCGCGCTTACCGGGAATTGATCTGTTTTTTGCGGAAAATTTAGGCATAGAAACAGTTGTCGCAAATCCTTGGAAAATTTTGGGCGACAAACCTTTACCTGCGGAGATACTCAATAACACTTCTGATTTTACTATCGCATTAGGTCTTGCAATGAGGGATTTATGAGCACAGATATTAATCTTCTTTTACGCACAGACGAAGAATCGTTAAAGCAAAAAAGAAGAATTAAAATTCTCAATTTTACTGCAGTAGCATCTTTAATAGGTGTTGGTTTGATATCTCTTGGTATTTTTATATTAATTCAAATTGTTAATCCCGAATCTCTCAAGAAAGAACAGGAAGATATGCTAGGGAGAATTTCTCAATTCCAAAATCGCCAAGTAAAACTTTTTGTTCTAAATAATAGGGTAGAAAATATTGAGAAAATTTTGAAGATAAGAAAGGATCTTTCGAAAGCAATGAATGGTTTGTTGGCAAAAATACCTAGTAACTTTTCAATAGACACATTTGAGATAGATGATAAAATGGTTATTATTGCGGGTCAGTCTAATTCTCTTTTTACAATTGGTGAATTCATAAATAATCTTACAGACATGGTTCGCAATAAAGAAATAATTAAATCATTAATGCTTAATTCATTGGTCATGGATGAGGGTAAAAATACTTACCAGATTTCAGTAAAATCAGAGATGTAATATGAATGAAAAAATAAACGCAGATTTAAAATCCTTAAAGTTTATTCTTAATAAGAATAAGGTTTACATTTTTCCGATTGTTGTTATTTTGGTTTCTATAATGCTTTTTTCCCAATTTGTAATTCCGCAAGCTGACGCATTACTTGCGGCTCGTGAGGAAGCGTTGGCAACATCGCTAAAAATAGAAACATTAAAAGCAAATTTAGATATACTTACCAATATCAATGAGGAAACTCTTGATTCGCAGCTTAAGACATTGAGCTTGGCATTGCCTTTAAGTAAAGATTTTTTTGGAATATTAAACTCTGTTTATTCTACTGTCCAAAAAACAGGTGTTGATCTCGGTAATTTTTCTTTTAAAATAGGTGACCTTGCTAAGTCAGAAAACGGAGATAATTTCCCGGTAGTCAAATTATCTGCGCCTATTAATTCAGGTGTTACAGCCATAAATAGTTTTGTCGAAACCATAAGCAAGAATGTGCCCCTAGCAGAGGTTTATTCGGTCAAAATAGGCAACACATCCTCAACGGTAAGTTTGTCTTTCTATTACAGGCCGTTAAGCGCTTCCAATTATAGTCAGGATGTTCGTATATCTTCTATATCTCAAAAAGGGTTGGAATTAATCAGTCAATTGGAGAAATTTGAGAATGCATCTTCTCTTTTAGAGCCATTGGTATCTGTCGCGACCTCTTCAGCGGCTCAGTAAGCTCCGCACGTGCTAAAACGTGCGTTTTGGTTTTGAAGTTATGGTTTTGGGCGCCGTGCGTAGTAAATCCGGACGAAGTCTGGCGGTTATCTTGAGTGAAATTTTGTTTCTCCAGGATTTTATTTTTTCATGATCTCCGCTTAATAATATGGATGGCACGCTAAAATTTTTATAGGCATTGGGTTTTGTGTATTGTGGATATTCAAGAAATTGCGAAAATGATTCAACAGTTGTTACCCCCTCCTTCAACACTCCCTTTATAAGTCTTGTTACCGCATCCACTACAAGCATTGCGGGAATTTCTCCTCCCGTAGCTATGAAATCTCCAATAGACAATTCTTCATCTATAAATTTTTTTATCCTCTCATCAGTTCCTTCATAGTGACCACAGACAAGAATAAGATGTTTAAGATTTGTAAATTCCAAAGCTTTTTTTTGATTAAAAGTTTTGCCATGAGGACTTAAAAGAATAATTTTCTGTTCGTTAATTGATAAATCTTTGTCTTTTGTTTGCGCGATTGCTTTTTCCAAAACATCAACTCTTAAAATCATTCCTAGGCCTCCTCCATATGGTTTGTCATCTACAACTTTATGTTTACCAATACCAAAATCTCTAATATTTACAAAATTTATTTTGACTAAGTTCTTTTTTTTTGCGTTTCTAACAATGGAATAATCAAAAGGACCAATAAACATTTCGGGAAAAAGCGTTAGAATCGAAATCTTCATGCAAGAGGTTGCGGTGTGTTTTCAATTAATGCAATATTTATTTTCTTATTTTGTTTTATTGCGGAAATTTTTACAACATTTCTAATAGCCCTTATAACTTTTCCATTTTTTCCGATAATTCTGCCCATATCGCTGGATGCAACTGTAATAGTAAAATTAATCATTTCCTGATCTTCCAGTTCGCCAATTTCTACTTTTTCAGGGTTGTCTACGATTTGGGAAACAATATATTTTAACGCTTTCTTCATAAAGCTTATTTGCCCACGATTTTTTCAACTGTTGGGCTCGGTTTTGCACCTTTTGAAATCCAATAATTATATCTGTCTTGATTGATTTCTTTATTCTCATTTTTCTCTCTTTTTTCGTACCAACCGAGACTTTCTATGGGTTCGCCATCGCGCCTGTATCTTTTTTCTGTTACAACAATGCGATATCTTGATTCACCGCGTTTTCCTATTTTTGATAATCTTATTACAACTGACATATTAAAAAATTCAAAAGTCCCCACTTCGCTAAAGCTTCCACCTTCGCTAAAGCTTCGGCGGACAGGTCGGCGGGCAAGCAAAACTCAAAATAAGCTTTGGCTAGTACAAATTATACCAGTTTTAACTCTTTTGCTCAAGAGCAGCTTTAGCTGCAGACGCTTCAGCTATTTGTTTTGATTTTCCTAGTCCTTCCCCAAATTTTTTTCCGTCAACGAAAACGCCTACTCTAAAAACTTTTGCATGGGCAGGTCCCGTTTCTTCCAGGACTTTATATAAAGGAGAGCCATGTTTTTCAGCCTGAATTTTTTCCTGAAATAAACTTTTGGGATCCTTAAATGCTTTTCTGTCGACTAGTTCTTGTATTTTTGGAAATAGAGAGTTATCTAAAAATTTAACCACGCAGGATAATCCTTGATCTAAAAAAAGCGCTCCTACATATGCCTCAAAGCTATTTTCAAGAAGCGTCTCATTTTCCCGGCCTTTTGATTCTTCTTCTCCCCGGGAAAGCTTTAAAAGTAATCCCATCTGAAGCTCTCTGGCAATTCCAGATAAGCTTTTCGTGTTAACCATTAAAGACCTTAGATTAGTTAAATTTCCTTCGTCGAAATCCGGATATCTGACATATAAATAATTTGAAATTACAAAAGAAATAATGCTGTCTCCTAAAAATTCGAGGCGTTCATTGGAGGCAATTCTGCGCTTTGCTTCATTCAGATAAGATCTATGGGTGAAAGCTTCTTCAAAAAGCTTAGAGTTTCTTAATTTTGGAAGATTCATGATTTATAATTTAATGTTTCCTAATGCGCCGTTTACAAAAGAAGGACTTGAGTCTCCTCCGTATTCCTTTGCAAGTTCTACGGCTTCATCAATAATGACCTTTGTAGGTTGAGTTTTTTCAACCAGCAATTCATAGACAGCGAGCCTTAATATTGCCAGATCAACTTTGTTTATTTTGTCTATGGAAAATTCAGGCGCAGCAGCTTCTATTTTTTTATCAATAAAATCTTTTTCGCGTAATATAGTCTTGGTATAGTTGTTCACTATTTGTTTGTGAAAATCTATTTTAAATAAACTCTCGACTATTTTTTGCCGCTTTTTGTGTCGAGGGTCCAAGGCGGTTTTCATTTTTTAGATTGGTCTTCTTTTTTTGGTTGTTTTATTTTTATAACTTGCTTTCCATTATAAAAACCGCATTGCTTACAAACAGTATGCGGATAGACTGTAGTTTTACAATTTGTACATACGGTAAATCCCGGAACCTGAAGTTTAATCGAAGCTCTTCTTTTTCCCTGCCTTGCCCGTGAATGTCTCTTTTTTGGTTCGTGTGACATGTAGGTATTATACTTAATTTCCTATTTGTTCGCAAGACTTTTATTTCGGAAGACTTGCCGAGAATTATTGTGTCAATAATTGCTGAATGCTATAATATAACTATCCAGAAAAGGCTAAAATGAAAAATTTTATTTTTGCGAGGAAAAAAATAGTTTTTATATTATTATTTATAATAATATTTCTTGTTGGAAAATATTTCCTTATTGACTCAAAAAAGCCGGCGCCGGATT
>Ga0209211_10003976_pt1 | contig 23476 bp, 21 predicted proteins | sample RifGroA2_FD_183992 | JGI IMG/M metagenome (GOLD analysis project Ga0209211, IMG submission 183992) | Groundwater microbial communities from Rifle, Colorado, USA - Groundwater A2 (SPAdes) (version 2) | ecosystem: Environmental > Aquatic > Deep subsurface > Groundwater | place: Rifle, Colorado...
GCGTTGGCGGCGAGAAACTGTTCGGTGGCGTTCATGGTTATTCCTTGCGTGGATGCAGCGGGGTAAGACGGGCAAGGAGCAACAAAGTTCGTTTCCCTACGACGGCATGACCCGGTCAGGTTCGAAGGGTGATTCTCAGCCCGAATCGAGTCGGGCACCCCTAACGAGAGGCTGCAAGTTACTGGAAATACAGGCAAAATGCAAGGAATGACAAAATGCGCTCAAGATTTCTCGAAATCAGCCGAAATATCATCGACAAGCGCCAGAATTCAAAGAGAAAACATGGGAACCAAGATGCGCCTACTGATGATCGCCAGCCTGCTGGTCGCCCTGCCTTTCGGTGCTGCAGCCGCGCCCGCCTGGCAAACCATTTCAGCCGAACCGGGCAAACGTATCGAACTCAACCGCACGAGCCTGAAACGTGACGGCAACATCGTTGAGGCACAAGGACGCGTCGTGCTCGAAAAAGAACTGGTGGATGGCCGCACCGGCGCGCCTTACCGCGTGATTGAGGCGTTCACCCGCTACGACTGCACGACCCGCAGTGCCAGCACGACAAAGCGCATTTTCAAGAAGAACGAAAATGACATTGTCCGCGAAGAAGACATCAAGGGCGCCGACCTGCCGGTGCGCACCGGCACGCTGGACGACAAGGTGTTGCGCGAAGTCTGTCGCCCGCCCAAGGAGGGCGCCGCCGAGATCGCGCAGAAGGCCAACGAGGCAGCCGGCCAGCTGAAAGCCGCCAACGAGGCGATGCTCAAGAAGGAAATGGCCAAGGCCGAAAAGCCGGAAGCCGTGAAAGCGAGCGATGCGGGCCATAGCGCAGCACCGCTGAAAGAAAGCGCGATTCCGTCGATCCGGCCGAACCTCAAGGCGGCCATGGAAAGCGCCAAGGAAGCGGCACCTCCGGCGCCGCCACCACCCGCACCCACACCGGCGCCGGCCAGAGTCGCCGCGCCGAAGGCGGCCACCGTCATCGTCCACACCAGCCAGGCCCCGGCCCCCAAGCCAAAAAAAGCGCCAAAGCCCCAGATCGCGCACTCCGAAGGCTACATGCTGGAACTGGCTCACAGCGAACCAGCCATCCAGCACGCGCACATCCACTGGGATTACGAAGGTGCCGGCGGCCCGGAAAACTGGGCGAAACTGGACCAGAACAACAAGACCTGCGCCATTGGCCAACGGCAGTCACCGATCGATATCAAGGACGGCATCAAGGTCGATCTGGAGCCGATCAAGTTCAATTACCAGCCCTCGACCTTCCGGATTATCGACAACGGCCACACCGTTCAGGTCGAAATCGGCGAAAGCTCGATTTCACTGACCGGCAAGACCTATGAGCTGGTCCAGTTCCATTTCCATCGCCCGTCGGAAGAAAAGGTCAACGGCCAGCGTTTCGACATGGTCGCCCACCTCGTGCACAAGGCCGACGATGGTCAGCTCGCCGTCGTCGCCGTGTTGCTCGAACGCGGCACGGAGAACCCGTTCATCCAGACCCTGTGGAACAACATGCCGCTGGAAAAGAACCTGCCGGTAGCACCACCAACCACCACGATCGACCTGAACACCCTGCTGCCGACCGCCCGCAACTACTACACCTACATGGGCTCGCTGACGACGCCGCCGTGCTCCGAAGGCGTGCTGTGGCTGGTCATGAAGCAGCCGGTGCAGGTTTCGCCGGATCAAATCAACATTTTCAGCCGGCTGTACAAAAACAACGCCCGGCCCATCCAGCCCTCGGGCGGCCGCCTGATCAAGGAAGGCCGTTGACCGGAAAGTAGTCGCAATGGTAACTTAATGACCAACAAGTCATTAAGTTACCATGTCTGCCATCCCCATCCCCCGCAAGCGACGCAAGGAAGCCCGTCCCTCCGAGCTGCTCGAGGCCGCGCTTCATCTTTTCGTCGAAAAAGGCTTCGCCGCGACCCGTCTGGAGGACGTTGCCGCCCGCGCTGGCGTGTCAAAGGGGACGCTGTATCTCTACTACGAGAACAAGGATGCGCTGTTCAAGGCAGTGGTTCAGGAAGGGATCATCCCGGTCATTGCCGAAAATGAAGCAATTGCGGCAAAACATAGTGGCTGCAGCTTCGAGCTACTGGAACTCCTGCTCCAAAACTGGTGGACAAAGATCGGCCAGACCGCATTTGCCGGCATTCCGAAACTGATAGTGGCCGAAGCGCGCAACTTTCCTGACTTGGCCAACTTCTATTACGAAAACGTCATCAGCCGCGGCCGGGCGCTGGTCGCCGGCGCCCTGCGACGCGGCATGGACAGTGGTGAATTCCGGACCATGGACGTCGAAACCACCGTCGATGTTGTTATCGCACCGATTTTAATGCTGCTGATCTGGCGCTTTTCAATGAGCTGCTGCCAAGGCGCCGAGAGCGACCCGCAGACCTATTTGCGCATACATATGGACCTGCTGCGTCAGGGTTTGCGCAAGCCGGAAAAAGAGAGTCGGGTATAATTTTGATTTGTCGGAATCAATATATTAGCTCGTGCTAATATTCAGTCTGCGGAGACCCACCAATGAACATCGAGCAAGCGCGCTTCAACATGATCGAACAGCAGATCCGTCCCTGGGATGTTCTGGATCCGCAGGTTCTCGACCTCCTGTTTGTCGTCAAGCGCGAGGACTTTACCCCTCCGGCCTATCGCAATCTGGCTTTCGCCGACATGGAAATCCCGCTGGGCGATGGCCAGATGATGCTGGCCCCGAAAATCGAAGCCAAGATGCTGCAGGAGCTGGGCCTCAAGAAGACCGACAAGGTTCTTGAAATCGGTACCGGTAGCGGCTACATGGCTGCCCTGCTGGCTGCCCGTGCCGAGCACGTGGTTACCGTCGAGTGCCGCCCGGCGCTGGTCGATATCGCCAAACAAAATCTCGAGCGTGCCGGCGTCACCAACGTCACGATTGAACTCGGCGACGGCGCCAACGGCTGGTCCCAGCGTGGACCTTACGACGCCATCGTTGTTTCGGGCGCCATTCCCGGCGTTCCTGACGCCCTGCTCAAGCAGCTGCGCGTCGGTGGCCGTCTGGCTGTCGTGGTCGGCGAAGCACCGGTCATGGAAGCCCAACTGATCACCTGCACGGCAGATGGCATCTACAACACGGTCAACTTGTTCGAGACAGTCATTCCCGCACTCGATGGCTTCGTGGCCAAGGAAAGCTTCTCTTTCTGATGCAACAGGTTCGAGCCCAACAACTTGCCGAATGGCTGGCCGACGAGAGCCGGCCCAGCCCCGTCCTGCTTGATGTGCGCGAACCGTGGGAAATCGAGCTTTGCCAGCTGGCTGGATCGCAAAACATCCCCATGCATCTGGTGCCGATGCGGTGCGCCGAAATCGCCCCCGAGCAGGACATCGTTGTCATCTGCCACCACGGCGGCCGCAGCATGCAGGTCGCCATGTTTCTCGAGCGCAAGGGCTACGCTGCGGTCTATAACCTGATGGGTGGCGTCGAGGCTTGGGCTGGTGAAGTCGATTCCAACATGCGTCGTTATTGAGGTAGGCATGAAAAAACTCGCTTGGCTGATCGTCTCCCCGTTGTTGGCATCCCCGCTGTTCGCCGCAGACTTGATGCAGGTCTATCGCGATGCGCAGGACAACGACCCGACCTTTGCCGCGGCTCGGGCAACGCTCGATGCCGGCCGCGAAAAAGCACCGCAGGGCCTGTCCGGCCTGTTGCCCAGCCTGACGCTGACGGGCAACACGGTGTGGAACAAGAACGAGATTTCGACCCACAACGGCCCGACGCTGTCGAAGCCCCAATACAATTCCAACGGCTACCAGCTGACGCTGTCGCAACCCCTGTTCCGCTGGCAGAACTGGGTTTCGTACGACCAGTCGAAAATGCAGGTGGCACAGGCAGAGGCCAATTTCGTGCAGGCCCGGCAGGATCTGATCCTGCGCGTCGCGCAAGCCTATTTTGATGCAATCTACGCCGTCGAAAACCTCAAGGCAGTGCGCGCCAACAAGACGGCTATCGCCCAGCAACTGGAATCAGCCAAGAAAAATTTCGAAGTCGGCACTGCAACCATCACCGACTCTCATGAAGCTCAGGCCCGCTACGATCTGGCATCGGCTCAGGAGATTGCCGCCGAAAGCGACTTCGAGGTCAAGCAACATGCCTTGCAGTCGATTATCGGCAAGGTGCCCGGCCCGCTGGCTACACCGCGCAAGGATGCCGAACTGACCATGCCGCAGCCGAGCGACATGAATCAGTGGGTCGCTGCCGCCGAAAAGGACAGCATCACCGTGCAGGTCCAGCAGGCTGCCGCCGACATTGCGGCCCGCGAGGTAGACAAGCAGCGCGCCGGCCATTACCCGACACTTGATCTGGTCGCCAATCAGGGGCACTCGAAGTCCTATGGCTTCATTTCTGGCGTCGGCACGACACCGTTCGACACCGACTACACCAACATCGGCCTCCAGCTCAACATTCCGCTATTTCAGGGTGGCTTGACCGTTTCGCGCCAGCGCGAGGCTGCCGCCAACCGCACGGCGGCGCAATCCGGCCTTGAGGCCGCGCGCCGTGGCGCTGCGTTGTCGGCCCGCCAGTATTATCTCGGCGTGACCAATGGTCTAGCCCAGGTCCGGGCGCTCAAGGCGGCGCTGGTTTCATCGCAATCAGCGCTGGAGTCGAACAAGCTTGGCTATGAAGTCGGCGTGCGCATCAACATCGATGTCTTGAACGCCGAGAACCAGGTTTATGTAACCCGCCGTGACCTGGCTAGAGCCACGCTCGACACGCTGCTGGCGCAACTGCGCCTGAAGGCGGCAACCGGTTCCTTGGGCGAGGAAGACGTCGCCCAGATCAACGCCCTGCTGGATCCGTCCAGCGCACTATAAGCGCCAGCATCCGCTTGGCCGCGCCCTGATGGGCGCGGGCGAACGATCCCGCCGCTGTCCGCATTTCGGCCAATTTCATTTTTTGGCCAAAAATCCGGTTGACCGTGGCACCGAGCATTTCGGGATTGTCGACGCGTAACGCCGCACCCGCGGCGATCGCATCCTCGGTCGCCTGCTTGAAATTGAAGGTGTGCGGCCCGACGACGACCGGACAGTCACAAGCCGCCGCCTCAATGAGGTTCTGCCCGCCGAGCGGCAGCAAACTGCCACCAATGAAGGCCAGATCGGCCAGCGTGAAATACGCCGCCATCTCGCCCATGCTGTCGCCTAGCCAGACTTGGGTATCGGCCGCCGGCATGGCCACGCTGCGCCGAACGCTGCGCAGTTCCTGCTGCTCGAGCAAAGCGGCCACTTCGTTGAAACGCTGCGGATGGCGCGGCACCAGTACGAGCAAGGCGTCGGGAATGGCCACTTCGCGCCACGCTTCGAGCACCAGCGGCTCCTCGCCTTCGCGCGTGCTGGCCGCCAACCAGACCGGCCGCTGGCCAATCGCCGCCCGCCATTCGTGACCGAGGGCGAGCTTGTCGGCGCGGGGGGTGACATCGAATTTCAAATTGCCGCAGACCTCGACGGTAGTCGCGCCCAATTCAGCTATCCGTTCGGCGTCACCTGCTGTTTGCGCAGCAACGCCGGCCAGCGCCGAAAACGCCGGCCCGGCCAGGGCTGAAAATCGCCCGTAGCCGCGGGCCGAGCGCGCCGAAAGACGGGCGTTGGCGAGAAAGATCGGCACTTTGCGACGCTTCCCGGCAGCCAGCAGATTGGGCCAGATTTCGGTTTCCATTATCACCCCGAAAGCTGGCGAAAAATAGCGGAAGAAACGGTCGACCGCCCCGGGGTAATCGTAGGGCAGGTAGGCCTGAATGACCTTGTCGCCGTAGACCTGCTGCCCGGCGTCGCGGCCGGTCGGCGTCATGCCGGTGAGCAGGATGCGATGATCCGGCCAGCGCGCCTGCAAGCCTTCGATCAGCGGCTGGGCAGCGCGGGTTTCGCCAACCGATACGGCGTGCACCCAGATCAGTTGTTTCGGCACCGGCTGGCGATAGAAACCGTAGCGCTCGCCGAGATGCTGGAGATATTCCGGCTGCTTGCGGCTGCGCCAGAGCAGGCGAAGCCAGATCAGCGGCGTGATCAGGTAAAGCAGCAGCGAATAGAAATAACGCGCCATCAGCCCAGTGCCAGTTGCAATTCGGCCAGCACGGCAGTCGGCGATGGAATCTGGTTCTTGCCGCCCAGATTACGATGAAAGCCGACGCCAAGGACGCCAGTCAGGCCGGGGTCGGTCGCCGTGTAGAGCGCGATGGTCGGCACCTTGAGGGCAACGGCGAGATGGGTCAGACCGGTATCGACGCCGACTGCGGCGCGTCCCCCGGCGAGCAAGGCGGCCAGATCGGGAATGTTCATGACCGGTGCGGCCACGGCACCGGGAATTCCCGCCGCCAGACGACTCGCCCGTTCGCGCTCGACCGGGCTGCCGCCAGGCAGGACCGCGCTGATCCCCTGCGCATTGAGTTGCTGCCCCAAGGCCAGCCAGTTCGCCTCCGGCCACAGCTTGTCGTCGCGGCTGGTAGCGGTCAGGAAGACGACATACGGACGGTGCGGCAGCCAGCCAAATCCGGCGGGTGCCGCTTCGATACCGTAATCGGGCTCACCATCGGCCGCATAGCCCAGCGCAGCAGCGGCCAGGCAACGGTTGCGGACAACCGCATGCAGCTCACGGGAAATGCTGAACTTCCGGTCGTAAAAACGGGCTGCCATGGGTTCGCGGGCCGAATCTGCGGCATAACCCAGCGCCGGGCCATGGGCCAGATTGGCCATCAACGCACTTTTGAGCAAGCCTTGGGTATCGATAACAGCGTCGTAAGGTACAGCCTGCAAACCACGGCGAAATTCGGAAATCTCCCGCCAGCTTGTCGCTTTTAACAGGTTTTTTCGCCAGCGCCGGACTGCGACCGGAATGATCTTGCCAACCCCGGGATGCAGTCGCGGTATGGCAGCGAAACCGTCTTCCACGCACCAGTCGACCGTAGCATCCGGAAAGTGCCGCCGGATATCGCTGACCACCGGCAGGTTATGGATAACGTCGCCGAGCGAGGAAGTTTTCACGATCAGAATGCGCATCGACGGATAAAATCACGACTTTCGAAGCTGCAATTATAAATGCCGGCACGTGTCAGCTGCCTTTGATTGCGCGCTTCCGGCTGAATATGCACAAGCGTCATAAATTCGATGCTGCACTGCGATAAAATCTGGCAACTTTTCTTCTGGGCAATTCCGTGAAAATTCTTGTTACCGGCGCCGCCGGATTCATCGGTTCAACCGCCTCACTGCGCCTTCTGGCGCGCGGCGACGAAGTGGTCGGTCTCGACAACCTGAACGATTACTACGAAGTCTCGCTCAAGGAAAGCCGCCTCAAGCGCCTGACCTCGCACCCGAACTTCCGCTTCGTCAAGCTCGACGTGGCCGACCGCGCCGGCATGGACAAGCTCTTCGCCGACGAGAAGTTCGACAAGGTCATCCACCTGGCCGCCCAGGCCGGCGTTCGCTACTCGCTGCAAAATCCGCACGCCTACATCGAGAGCAACATCGTCGGCTTCACCAACATTCTCGAAGGCTGCCGGCACAACAAGGTGCAGCACCTGGTTTATGCCTCCAGCTCGAGCGTTTATGGCGGTAACACCAAGATGCCGTTCTCCGAGCACGACAGCGTCGATCATCCGGTCAGCCTTTACGCCGCGACCAAGAAGGCCAACGAGCTCATGGCGCACACCTATAGCCACCTCTACGGCCTGCCGACGACCGGCCTGCGCTTCTTCACGGTCTACGGCCCGTGGGGCCGGCCGGACATGGCGCTCTTCCTGTTCACCAAGGCCATTCTGGAAGGTCGACCGATCGACGTCTTCAACTACGGCAACATGCAGCGCGATTTCACCTACGTCGACGACATCGTCGAGGGCGTCATTCGCGTGCTCGACAAGAATGCTGCGGTCAACGCCGAATATGACGCGATTTCCGCCGACCCGGCGACCAGCAACGCGCCTTACCGCGTTTTCAACATCGGCAACAACAATCCGGTGCAGTTGCTCGACTTCATCGGCGCCATCGAAAACGCCCTCGGCCAGAAGGCTGAAAAGCGCCTGTTGCCGCTGCAGGATGGCGACGTCCCGGCCACCTACGCTAACACCGACCTGCTCAACGACTGGGTTGGCTTCGTCCCGGGCACGCCGGTCCAGGAAGGCGTCAATCGTTTCATCGCGTGGTATCGCGATTACTACAAGGTTTAAGGATCAGCTATGTGTGGCATCGTCGCGGCAGCAGCCGACAAGAACATCGTTCCGGTTCTCGTCGAAGGTCTGAAGAAACTCGAATATCGTGGCTATGACTCGGCCGGACTGGCCGTCATCGCCGGCAACAGCATCGAGCGTGTTCGCTCGGTCGGCCGCGTCGCCGAACTGGAAGCTGCCTCGGCCAACACCCAGGCCATCACCGGCATCGCCCACACCCGCTGGGCGACCCACGGCGTGCCGTGCGAACGCAACGCACACCCGCACGTTTCCGGCAGCATCGCCGTCGTCCATAACGGCATCATCGAAAACTACGAATCCCTGCGTAGCGAGCTGACCGCGCAGGGCTACGTCTTCACGTCGGATACCGACACCGAAAGCATCGCCCACCTCGTTCAGGCCACCCTGAAGACCGAGCCGGACCTGCTCAAGGCAGTGCAGATCGCCTGCCAGCGTCTGGTTGGCGCCTACGCCATCGCCGTCATCGATCACACCCAGCCGGGCAAGGTCATCGTCGCCCGCGAAGGCTCGCCGCTGTTGCTCGGCGTGTCCGATACCGGCAACTACGCCGCCTCGGATGCCTCCGCCCTGCTGCAAGTCACGCGCAACATGGTCTATCTGGAAAACGGCGATATTGCCGAGTTGACCGCAGGCAATGTCCGGATCACCCGCCTCGATGGCACGCCGGTCGAGCGCCCGGTGCATGTTTCCCAGCTGTCCGCTGCCGCCGTCGAACTCGGCAACTACCAGCACTACATGCAGAAGGAAATCTTCGAGCAGCCCGAAGCACTGGCCAATACGCTGGAAATCGTCGGCGGCAGCAAGACCATCCAGCCCGGCATTTTCGGAGCAGAAGCCGGCAACCTGCTGGCTGATGTCGACTCGATCCTCATTCTGGCCTGCGGCACCAGCAGCCATTCCGGCTTCACCGCCCGCTACTGGCTGGAGCGCATCGCCGGCGTGCCGTGCAATGTCGAAATTGCCAGCGAATACCGCTACCGGACGTCGGTACCCAACCCGCGCCAGCTCATCGTCGCCATTTCGCAGTCCGGCGAAACGGCCGACACGTTGGCCGCCCTACGCCACGCCAAGTCGCTCGGCCAGACCAAGACGCTGGCCATCTGCAATGTGCCGGAGTCGGCCATCGTCCGCGAATGCGCCCTGCGCTTCATCACCCGCGCCGGCCCGGAGATCGGTGTCGCCTCGACCAAGGCTTTCACCACCCAACTCGCCGCGCTGTTCCTGCTGACGCTGGTTGCTGCCAAGGTCAAGGGTCGCCTGAGCGAAGAACAGGAAGCCACCTACATTCACCAGCTGCGCCACCTGCCGGTCGCCGTCAACAAGGTGCTTGAGCTCGAAGACGAGATCAAGGCCTGGGCTCAGCGTTTTGCCGACAAGCACCACGCGCTTTTCCTCGGGCGCGGTCGCCACTACCCGATCGCCATGGAAGGCGCGCTCAAGCTCAAGGAAATTTCCTACATCCACGCCGAAGCTTACCCGGCCGGCGAGCTCAAGCACGGCCCGTTGGCACTGGTTGACGAAGACATGCCGGTCATTTCGGTCGCCCCGAACGATCAGTTGCTCGACAAGCTCAAATCGAATCTCAAGGAAGTCCAGGCGCGTGGCGGCGAACTCTACGTCTTCGCCGACGCCGATTCGGAAATCCCCGAATCGGAAGGGGTGCACATCCTGCGCCTGCCTGAGCACTACGGCGAACTGTCGCCCATCCTCCACGTCATTCCGCTGCAACTGCTGTCGTACCATGTGGCGCTGGTCAAGGGTACGGATGTGGATAAGCCGCGCAATTTGGCCAAATCAGTCACCGTCGAGTAGGCAGGCATTTCAATTTTGGCCATTTTTTCCGGTTGACCGTAGCAATGAGCACTTACGCCATCGGCGACATCCAGGGCTGCTACGACTCGCTGCAGCGGCTACTCGAGCGTTGCGCCTTCGATCCGGCCAGCGACCGCCTGTGGCTGGTCGGCGATCTGGTCAATCGTGGCCCGCATTCGCTGGAAACCCTGCGCCTGATCAAGTCGCTGGGGCCGGCAGCAATCACCGTGCTCGGCAACCACGACCTCTATCTGCTCATGGTCGCCGAAGGCGGCGCCAAGTTTCGCGGCAAGGACGACACGCTGCAGGAAATCCTCGAGGCCCCGGACTGCGACGAGCTGCTGACCTGGCTACGCCACCAGCCGCTCTGCCACACCGAGGGCGAATACTGCCTGGTCCACGCCGGCTTGCTGCCGCAATGGACAGCGGCCCGGGCCCGCGAACTGGCCCGCGAGGTCGAAGCCGCCCTGCAAGGGCCCAATTTCCGTGAATTCATTCTCAACCTGTGGGGCAGCGAACCGGCTGGCTGGTCGGACAAGCTAACTGGCTGGCCGCGGCTACGCGTCATCGTCAACGCCATGACCCGCATGCGCTTCTGCACGCTGGATGGCGTCATGGAGTTCAAGGTCAAGGGCAAACTGGCCAACGCACCGGCCGGCCATGTGCCCTGGTTCGATCTACCGAACCGGAAAAGTGCCGACACCGTGCTGGTTACCGGCCACTGGTCGGCACTCGGCCTGAAAGTTACGCCGAATCTGCTGGCGCTCGACTCAGGTTGTCTGTGGGGAGGCCACCTGACCGCTGTCCGGCTCGAAGATCGGCAGGTGTTTCAAGTGGATTGCTCGCCAACGGAAGCCCAGCCGCCAAAGCGATAGCTTCGCGCGCCTCGGCCGCCACCTGCTTGCGGTCTTCACCATTCAGGCCACGCACCGGCGTGGTCACCAGCCGGGCAATCAGGCGTTTTCGGCCAAGGATGGCCGCCGTGCATTGCCCCATCGAAATATCGCCGTCGTAACGCGGCGCCAGACTGCGCTGGCCATCGAGCTCCCAGTACGAAATCGCCACTGGCAAGACCGGCCGCCCGGCACTCAGCGCCGGCTGAATCAGTGCGGCATGAAAATGCAGCAGGCTCCGGCCATCGGTGGTCGTCCCCTCAGGAAAAACGGCAACATGTTTTCCCTTGTCGAGAACCTCGGCTACCTGCTCGTTGATCACCTTCGCATGGCCACGGCTGCCACGGCGCAGGAATATCGTGTCGTTCTTTGCCGCCAGCCAGCCGATCAGCGGCCAGTGCCGGACCTCTTCCTTCGAGACGAAGGCCGCTGGCAGCGCGGCGTTGATGACGTAGATATCGATCCACGAAATATGATTGGCGACCAGCAAGGCACCCGGAACCGCATGCGTCAGGTCGGCCTCGACCTCGACACCGAGTGCATCGAGCAAGGCAGCCGCCCAACTGGCCTTGAGTGCCAGACGCTTGCGGTCGCTGCACAGAGGGAAAACGCACAGCGAAAAAAGCACCCCGCTGATTACCAGCAGGGTGATACGAAGTATCCGGAAAGCGCGAATCGCTAAATTAGTCTGGCTCAGTGTTCTTATCCCAGGTAGTGCTTGGCGTAGCGGCCGGAAACCTTGGCCATCGGCATCAGAATCGGCAGGTCAGCCGTGTTGAAATCAGGATCCCATGCCGGCTCGCCACAAATCCAGGCCCCGGCACGCAGGTAGCCCTTGATCAGCGGCGGCGTTTCGGCCGGCAAATCCTGCTGCAGGGCAGCCAAAGGCAGCGGACAACGCGGGAAAACACGGTACTCCTGCGGCCCGAGGTGATCGGCAGCCAGACGATTATACAAGCTGGCCGCTGCGTGGCCGCCATCGGCCATGCTGATCGAAGCGCAGCCCATCAGGTAGTCGTAGCTGTTCTCGATCATGAAATTGGCCAGACCCGACCACAGCAAGGTGATCGTCGCGCCAGTCCGGTAGTCCGGATGAACACAGGAACGGCCAATTTCGACCAGTCGCGAGCGCAGGTATTGCAGACGGGTCAGGTCGAATTCGTTTTCCGAGTAGTAGCCAACCTGACGGGCATTTTCCGGCGTCAGGATGCGGTAGGTACCGACGATCTCGCTGGTCTGCGTATCACGCACGACGAGATGCTGGCAGTACGGATCGTAAATATCATGGTCGACGCCCGGGATGCGGCTCGGCAGGTTGGCGCCCATTTCACCGGCAAAAACGCGGTAGCGCAGACGCTGCGCATCGAGGATATCGCTCTGGCTGCGGGCGAAGCCGACAGCCAGACTCTTCTTTTCGGGACGGCTGCGACCAGCCGCCTTATGGATATTTTCCATCTTTGTTCTCCTTGTATTCGTGGAGAACAAGTCTGGACGAGCGTTGTTACATGCACTTTGCCCGAAGATGACAGCGATGTTTCAGTCTATTGGATTACCAAGGCAATGCCCCGAAGGCCTTGCGGAAGCGCTCAGCGATTTCCTCGCGGCTCGGCTGATGATTCTGGCCACCGCGATGAGCGATCTTGATGGCCCCCATCACCGCTGCCAGACGGCCGGTCGTCAGCCAATCGAACCCGTTGGCAATGCCGTACAGCAGGCCCGAGCGATAGGCATCGCCACAGCCGGTCGGATCGAGGATTTCGTCGGCCGTGACACACGGGATGTCGTGACGAACGCCATCCGCGTAGATTTCTGAGCCTTCGCCACCACGCGTCACAATGAGCGCCTTCAGGCTGCCAGCCAGTTGTTCAAGGCTACGACCAGTCCGGTCGCACAGCAGTTTGGCTTCGTAGTCGTTGAAGCAGGCGTAATCGGCCAGATTGATGAAATCGAGCAGTTCGTCGCCATTGAACATCGGCAGGCCCTGGCCCGGATCAAAGATGAAGGGCACGCTGGCATCGGCGAAGTCACGGGCATGTTGCATCATGCCTTCGCGGCCATCCGGGGCAACGATGCCGAGCTTGGCGTTGGCGCTCTCAACCTTGTTGAGATGCGAAAAGCTCATAGCACCCGGGTGAAAAGCAGTGATCTGGTTGTCGTCGAGGTCAGTCGTTATGAAGGCCTGCGCCGTGAAGCTGCCGCCAACCTGACGGACATGGGTACGTGGCAAGCCAAGCTTGTCGAGGCGGTCGAGATAAGGCACAGCATCGTCGCCGACGGTAGCCATGATCATCGGTTCGCCGCCGAGCAGCATAAGGTTGTAGGCAATGTTACCGGCACAGCCACCGAACTCGCGACGCATTTCCGGCACGAGGAAGGCGACATTCAGAATATGAATCTGCTCGGGCAGGATGTGGTTCTTGAAGCGGTCCGGAAAGACCATGATGTTGTCGAAAGCCAGGGAACCGCAAATAAGTGTTGTCATGAGGGATCAGGGATAAAAGATGTAAAGGCGGTAGCCCGAAGCGCCGCTTTCCTTGGCTTCGATCCAGAGTTTGACGGCCATTTCGCCGTCGGCCGGAAAGGCATCGGAAGTCGTGCCGGGCGGCAAGTAATCAGCGGCATACATGACCCGCCGCGACACCACGGCATCGTTGGTATCGGTCAGGCTCAATTCGAGTGCCGGCCACGCCTGGGCATAGCCAGCCCGGTTTTTCAGCGTCGCTTGCAGGACGAACAGGCCACGAGCGTTATCGGCTTGCAGATCGGAGGTTTCAATCGACACCAGCGCCGAATTCCGCGGCAAGGGAATGTCGACCGCAGCAAGCTCATAGAGCCCCACCGTACTGGGGAAGCGCAGCGAAATGTCAGTGCGAAAATAGAACAGTAGTTGGCCTAGCAGACCGATCAACAGCAAAACAGCAACGAGGACAAAGGGCCAGACCGCCCGCTGAGTCGGTTCGTTATCAAAGCCACCCAAACCGTCGCTGGCCAGCGTTCCGGCCAACCAACGGTTGCTCGATGCCGTATCTGCCAGTTCGCGCGAGGCAACCAGCCCGGCCTGACGGGCCGCCTCGGTCGACTCCTCGGGAGATTCGATCAGGGGTTCGGCGAGCGGCTCCTGAATCAATTCCGGTTCAGTCGTAACAGGCTCCACGGTGGACTCGACAGCGATGGGCGAGAAATCCTCGGGAACGACATCATCAGGCTGTTCGGGCTCGTCGTTTGGCGATATTTCTGCTGCAGCGGTCTCGTCAACGACTTCAACCGGCAAATCTGCGGGCCACTCAGACTGCGGCGCGTCCGATTCAACTTCCGACGCCTTTATTTCCGGCTCGTCGAACGGAGCCTCAGGCTCCGGAAAACCGGACTCTTCGTGCGGAACCGGCTCCTCGACCGGCGGCTCCTCGACCGGCGGCGTCTCGATTAATGGCTCGTGATCCTCGCTGACCAATGCGTCGAAAGCGTTGAATACGGCCTGACAGTGGCCACAGCGAACCTTGCCTGCCCTCAGCCGCAACTGCTCGGTCGTCACACGGAATACCGTGCCGCAGACCGGACAGCGCGTCCGCATCAAGGCTTGATTCCTTCCAGACACACCCAGTCTTCGCGCGTATCGGCCACCTGCATCGGCAGCCACTGAGCGTAGATGGCAATGATTTCTTCGGCCTGCTCGCGGAGAATGCCGGATAGCGCCAGACGACCGCCGGAACGGACATGAGCGCAAATTGCCGGCGCCAGAACACGAAGCGGATTGGAAAGGATATTGGCCACGACAACATCATACTCGCCAGCGACCGGCATTGCCGAATCGGCGAATAGTGCAACCACGCCATTGCGCTCGGCGTTCGACCGGGCCGCCTCAACTGCCAGCGGATCGATATCAACGCCAGCGACGCGACCAGCCCCAAGACGGGCGGCTGCAATGGCCAGAATGCCGGAGCCGCAGCCATAGTCGAGTACGGAACAGCCTTCGGATACGCTGCGTTCAAGCCATTCCAGACAGAGTCGGGTGGTCGGATGCGAGCCGGTGCCAAAGGCCATACCCGGGTCAAGAATCAGATTGACCGCCGCCGGGTCCGGCGTTTCGTGCCATGACGGCACGATCCACAGGCGCTCCGAAACGCGGATCGGATCAAACTGGGACTGGGTCAGCTGCACCCAGTTCTGTTCTTCCACCGTCTCGACCGTGTAGGCTGGCGCTCCACTGAGGCCGATGGCCGCTGTCGCCTCGCCGAGCAGAGCATCGATATCGGCGTCCGGCTCGAGCAGGGCAACAATGCGCGAATGCGTCCAGCCAGAACTCGGCAGGAATCCCGGTTCGCCGAACAGCGGCTGCTCGTCCGGCGTGCCGGCATCGGCATCCTCAATGCTGGCCGACAGCGCGCCTGCTTCAAGCAGGGCGTCGCAGATCGGCTCGGCATGCGACGCGTCGGTCAGGAAACTGACACTTTGCCAACCCATCGCTTACAGCTTCACTTCGCCCTTGTCGGCGAGTTTCTGTTCGAGGTAATGAATGCTCGTGCCGCCTTCGACGAAACGGGCATCCTGCATCAATTCCTGATGCAGCGGAATATTGGTCTTGATGCCCTGGATGCTCATCTCGGACAAGGCAATACGCATGCGACGAATGGCCTGATCGCGGGTATCACCGTAGGCGATGACCTTGGCAACCATCGAGTCGTAATGCGACGGCACGGTATAGCCCTGATAAATGTGGGTATCGACCCGGATGCCGGGACCACCGGGTGGGTGATAAAACTCGATCTTGCCAGGACAGGGCACGAACGTGAAGGGATCTTCGGCGTTAATGCGGCATTCGATGGAATGACCGCGGAAGACGATGTCCTTCTGCTTGTAGCGGAGTTTCTCGCCGGCCGCGACGCGAATCTGCTCCTGCACGATATCGACGCCGGTAATCATTTCAGTCACCGGATGCTCGACCTGAACGCGGGTATTCATTTCAATGAAATAGAACTCGCCGTTCTCGTAGAGGAATTCAAAAGTACCTGCGCCGCGATAGCCAATTTTGCGACAGGCTTCGGCGCAACGTTCGCCGATTCGGGCAATCAGGCGGGCCGGAATATGGGGCGCCGGTGCCTCTTCGATCACCTTCTGGTGACGGCGCTGCATCGAGCAGTCGCGTTCGCCGAGGTAAATCGCGTTTTTGTATTCGTCGGCCAGGACCTGGATTTCCACGTGACGCGGGTTTTCCAGGTACTTTTCCATGTACACCGCTGGATTATTGAAGAAGCTGCCAGCCTCCTGCTTGGTCATCCCCACGGCATTGACCAGCGCGGCTTCGGTGTGCACGACGCGCATACCGCGACCACCACCGCCACCAGCGGCCTTGATGATCACCGGATAACCGACGGCGCGGGCAATCTTGACGATTTCCTTCGGATCGTCGGGCAATTCGCCTTCGGAGCCCGGCACGCAAGGCACCATGGCTTCCTTCATCGCGTTCTTGGCCGACACCTTGTCACCCATCAGGCGAATGGTTTCAGCCCGCGGACCGATGAAAACGAAGCCGGAAGTTTCGACGCGCTCGGCAAAGTCGGCGTTTTCCGACAGGAATCCGTAACCCGGGTGAATCGCCTGGGCATCGGTCACTTCTGCCGCCGAAATGATGGCCGGTACGTTGAGGTAGCTCAGCGACGACGAGGCAGGGCCAATACAGACCGACTCATCAGCCAGCTTGACGTATTTCGCCTCACGGTCCGCTTCGGAATGCACGACCACCGTCTTGATGCCAAGTTCACGGCAAGCACGCTGAATGCGCAAGGCGATTTCGCCGCGATTCGCGATAAGAATCTTTTCAAACATGGCCATATCAGCCAATCACATAAAGCGGCTCACCGAATTCCACCGGCTCGCCATTCTCGACCAGGATGGCCTTGATAACGCCCGAAGCATCGGCTTCGATTTCGTTGAGCAGCTTCATGGCTTCGATGATGCACAGCGTTTCGCCCTGCTTGACGGTCTGGCCAACCTGGACGAATGCTTCGGCACCGGGCGACGGCGAGCGATAGAAAGTGCCGACCATCGGCGACTTGACGATGTGGCCTTCCGGCAACTCGTCCTCGTCATCAAGGTTGACTGCGGAAGCAGCCGGCGCCCCCGGTGCCATCTGGGGAGGCGGCGCGTAATATTGCTGCGGGGCAGCGGCAACGGTGCCGTAATGCTTGGCGATACGAACCTTTTCTTCGCCCTCCGTCACTTCCAGCTCTGAAATGCCGGATTCCTGTACGAGGTCGATAAGTTTCTTGAGTTTACGCAGATCCATGGAGACTCCCTTCTGTGTTGCGCCCGTCGGGCACAAATGTCCGGCCTGAACCGGACTATTCAATATTAAGCTTGTTAAGCAGATATTCGAGGGCCAGCAGGTAGCCCTCATGACCCAACCCGCAGATGACACCGATGGCCAGATCCGAAAAATACGAGTGATGGCGGAACGGTTCCCGCGCATGCACATTGGAAAGATGCACTTCGACGAACGGAATCGCCACGGCCGCAATCGCATCACGCAAGGCTACGCTGGTATGCGTGTAGGCCGCGGGATTGATGATGATGGCGCGGACACCCTGTTCGCGAGCGGCATGAATACGCTCGATCAGCGCACCTTCATGATTGCTCTGGAACGCCTCAAGATCGACACCGGCCGTTTCCGCCATGCGCGCCAGCGACATGTTGATGTCCGAGAGGGTTACCTGGCCATAATGCTCAGGTTCACGGGTGCCAAGCAGGTTCAGATTCGGCCCGTGAATGACTAGGACACGAGGCTTTTCGACCGGCTTGGAAGCTGTTTTTCGCTTCGTCATAGCTGCAAGTTTGCCGCAAATGGCTGCAACTTGTCCAGTCTATTCCTTTAGTAAGGCGCGTAGCGCATCGGCCCGGATGCGTTCGTGCGGACGTCCATCGTGGTGTTTCAGGCTGACTCGCTCCATGTTCGGCGGCAGAATGATCAGGTCCGCATCGGCCGTGTCGGTTTCCATGCGCAGCACAGCCTCGACCCGCTCATTTCGCGATTCTACATGGTCGACGTCGATGGCGCGATTGAGCAGGAAGATCTCGACCTCTTTGGCGCTGTCGGCGAAGAGCAGGATATCGATGTGCGAATGCTCACCGGCCGTACCATCAAGGACTGACCCGGTCAGGTAGGGGTTGAAAATCGCCAGCAAGTCGAGCAGCTCGAGTGCCGTGTGGCGCAACATCCCGAGCAGCTCTTCATGCTCTTCGCCCTGATAGAGACTGCGATAAGCACGCAACTCGGCTTCGACCTCGGCGTTGTCCGGGAAGGCTGAATTGTCGGGCAGCCCCAGTTGGCGGGCCGCCTTCTTTTTGGCGTGGTGATAATCGGTAATGCCGTCTTCCGCCATCAGGCGGGCGGCGGCGCTGGCGATGCTGGCCCGGGTGCCGGGGCTCGTACGTTGCCGTTCATGACGGGCCATGGGGACTCGATCAAGGTAAAATCGCCCCCATTCTAACGGCTCGAACTGAAATGCACATTCACATTCTCGGCATCTGCGGCACTTTCATGGGCGGCGTAGCCCAACTGGCGGTCGATTCCGGCCACAAGGTCACGGGCTGCGACGCCAACGTCTATCCGCCGATGAGCGACCAGCTACGCGGTGCCGGTATCGAGCTGATCGAAGGTTTCGATGTCGAGCAACTGAAGCTGGCGCCTGATGTCTTCGTGATCGGCAACGCCATTTCGCGCGGCAACCCGCTGCTTGAAGCCATTCTCGACAAGGGCCTGCCTTATGTTTCCGGGCCGCAATGGCTGGCCGAGAACCTGCTGCAAGGCCGCTGGGTGCTTGGTGTCGCCGGCACCCATGGCAAGACGACGACAGCCTCGATGTTGGCCTGGATTCTCGAGGCCGCGAACATGGACCCCGGCTTCCTGATCGGCGGCGTGCCCCTGAATTTCGGCGTCTCGGCCCGACTGGGCGGCACACCGTTCTTCGTCATCGAGGCCGACGAGTACGACACGGCTTTCTGCGACAAGCGCTCCAAATTCGTCCATTACCGCCCGCGAACGGTCGTTCTGAATAACCTGGAATTCGATCACGCCGACATCTTCAGCGATCTGGCAGCCATCGAGACGCAATTTCACCACCTCATTCGCACCTTGCCGCAATCAGGGCTGATCGTTTCCAATGCCGCCGAGGCCAGTCTGGATCGCGTTTTGCAGCGCGGTTGCTGGACGCCGGTCGAGCGTTTCAACGCCCCGGACGGCTATCGCGTGACCGGCGACGACGCCCGTGGCGAACTGGTCTTGCACTCGCCCGATGGCAAGGTTAGGCGTACCGTCTGGGGGCTTTCCGGCGACCACAACCGGGCCAATGCCTGCGCCGCGCTGCTTGCCGCCCGCCATGTCGGCGTGCCGCTTGAACAGGGGCTGGATGCGCTGTCGCGCTTCGAGAATGTCAAACGGCGTATGGAAGTGCGTGGCGAAGTGCGCGGTGTGACGGTTTACGACGATTTTGCCCATCATCCGACGGCCATCGCGACGACGGTTGCCGGCCTGCGTCGCAAGGTCGGCAGGGCCCGCATTCTGGCCGTGCTCGAACCGCGTTCGAACACGATGAAACTGGGCACGATGAAGGCGCAACTACCGGACAGCCTGCGCGAGGTCGACATGGCTTTCTGCTACGCCGGCAATCTGGGTTGGGATGCGCGCGAGGCGCTGGCACCAATGGGCGAGCGCGCTGTCGTTGAGGATGACTTGGCCCGACTGGTCGACCAGATCGTCATCAACGCGCAACCGGGCGATCACATTCTGGTCATGAGCAACGGTGGCTTTGGTGGCATTCACGGCAAGATACTGGCCGGATTGACGGAGTAGCCTCCTTTTCGGCTGAACTTCCACGGTCGACCGGAAAAAACAGCCAAAAATGAAAAAGGCGCGGCGAGGTTTCCCTCCCGCGCCTTTTTGTTGCGCCGGGTTTAGCGCTCCATGGATTCCACGACAGCCAGCGCAGTCATGTTGACCAGGCGACGCACGGTGGCGGTCGAGGTCAGCACGTGCACAGGACGAGCCACGCCGAGCAGGATGGGGCCAATGGTGACGCCTTCGCCGCCGGTCATCTTGATCAGGTTGTAGGAGATGTTGGCAGCGTCGATGTTGGGCATGACCAGCAGGTTGGCCTCGCCCTTGAGCGGCGAATCCGGGTTGGCTTCACGGCGCAGGTCTTCATTGAGCGCCGAGTCACCATGCATTTCGCCATCGACTTCCAGTTCGCCGGCCGACATGGCCGAAACCAGCCCGGCAGCGACGCTCATCTTGCGCGCCGACTCGGAATTGCTCGAACCGAAATTGGAATGGGAGAGCAGCGCGACCTTCGGATGGCTGCCGAAACGCTTGACCTGTTCGGCTGCCATGAGTGTCATTTCAGCGATTTCCTGGGCGTTCGGGTTTTCGTTCACATGCGTGTCGCAGATGAACAGCGAGCGGCCCGGCAGCATCAGATAATTCATCGCCGCCAGCGTGCTGACACCGGGGCGCTTGCCGATGATCTGGCTAATCACGCCGAGATGGTGGCTGTACTGGCCGGTCATGCCGCAGATCATGCCGTCGGCGTAGCCGAGCTTGAGCAGCATGGCGCCGATCACCGTCGGCTTGCGCCGCATGGCTTCCTTGGCGATGGCCGGGGTGATGCCCTGACGCGCCATGGCCTTGTGGTAAGCCGTCCAGCATTCGCGGTAACGCTCGTCGGATTCGGGATTGACGACATCAAAATCGACACCCTGCTTGATGCGCAGCTTGGCTTTTTCCAGACGATGTTCGATCACGCCGGGACGACCGATCAGGATCGGGCGGGCGAACTTTTCCTCGATAACCACCTGAGCAGCGCGCAGGACGCGCTCGTCTTCACCTTCGGCAAAAATAATGCGCTTGCCCTTGGCCTGACGGGCAGCCTGGAAGATGGCGCGCATGCCGACACCGGTGTGATAGACGAACTCCGACAACTTGGCGCGGTAGGCTGCCCAGTCGGTAATCGGGCGGGTAGCAACGCCCGAATCCATGGCAGCCTGGGCGACGGCCGGCGCGATCTTGACAATCAGGCGCGGGTCGAAGGGCTTGGGAATCAGGTATTCCGGGCCGAAAGACAAGTCGGCGCCCGGATAGGCCATGGCCACTTCGTCGGTCACTTCGGCCTCGGCCAGCTCGGCGATGGCGCGCACGGAGGCCATCTTCATTTCTTCGGTAATGCGCGTGGCACCAACGTCGAGTGCGCCACGGAAGATGAACGGGAAGCACAGCACGTTGTTGACCTGGTTCACGTAGTCCGAACGGCCGGTGGCGATGATCGCATCCGGGCGGACTTCCTTGACCAGTTCAGGCATGATTTCCGGAGTCGGGTTGGCCAGCGCGAAGACCATCGGCTTGTCGGCCATGGTCTTGACCATGTCCTGCTTGACGACGCCGGCAGCTGAGAGGCCGAGGAAAATATCGGCGCCGATCATGGCATCAGCCAGCGTACGCATTTCGGTATTCTGGGCGTAACGCGCCTTGGTCTCGTCCATGCCACCCGGGCGACCGACGTAGATGACGCCCTTGGAGTCGCAAATGGTGATGTTCTCGCGCTTGACGCCGAGATCGCACCACAGATTCACGCAGGAGATAGCAGCGGCACCGGCGCCGGAAACGACGACCTTGACCTCGTCGATCTTCTTGCCAACGACCTTCAGGCCGTTGAGCATGGCGGCACCGGAAATGATCGCGGTGCCGTGCTGGTCATCGTGGAAGACCGGAATGTTCATCCGCGCCTTGAGCTTCTCTTCGATGTAGAAGCACTCCGGCGCCTTGATATCTTCGAGGTTGATACCGCCGAGCGTCGGCTCGAGGGCGGCAATCATGTCGATCAGCTTGTCCGGGTCGTTCTCGGCCAGTTCGATGTCGAAGACGTCAATACCGGCGAATTTCTTGAACAGGCAACCCTTGCCTTCCATGACCGGCTTGGAAGCCAGCGGGCCGATATTACCAAGGCCGAGCACGGCGGTGCCGTTGGTCACGACACCGACCAGATTGGCCCGCGAGGTATACCAGGCGGCCGTCGCCGGATCTTCGACGATCGCATCGCAGGCGGCAGCAACACCCGGGGAGTAGGCCAGCGCGAGGTCGCGCTGATTGGTCAGGCCCTTGGTCGGGCGGACTGAAATCTTGCCCGGGGTGGGCCAGCGATGGTATTCGAGAGCGGCTTCGCGCAGATCCTTTTCCACGGATTCTCCTGGGGGTTTAGGTATTAGGGAAAACCCGTTAGGGTACTCCAATCGTTGCCCCGCTGGAAGTGTAATTCATAATTACAGCGTCAAAATCGATGGCTTATGGTCAGGCGCAGGCTTCTCGGCTCGGTCGGGTGAATATGTCGGTCATCGACCGCCGCCCCTTCGGTGGCAAGCTGCGAGTCGTACCAGTATTCGATGTCATTCACCTTGCGGTCGAAAAGGTTGTAGATGTCGAGCGCCAGCTGCGTCTGCCGACTGAATTTGTAGCCGATGCGCAGATTGGTCAGCGCAGAGGCGCCGGAGCGGACCGAGTTGTCCTCGATCAGCGGCCGCGGCCCGAAGTAGCGCAGGCGTATGGCACCGAACCAGGGGCCGAGGTGATCCAGCGTCAGCCCGATGTTGGCGGTTGTCGTCACCGCCCCCGGGATGAAGTCGCCGACCAGGGGGTCGTGGTCGCGGAAGCGGGCATGCGACCAGGCGAGGTCGGCATCGACCGCCAGCCAATCAGACAACACGTAGAGATTGGTCCATTCGACACCGTAACGGCGCGACGGGCGGGAAGCTTCGGTCGTCCCGGCATCGCCGACAAATAGCAGTTCGGAGGCCGAATCGAGTTGCCACAGGGCGACGGTCGACTGCCAGCCCGGCACAATTTCCGAACGCAGGCCGAGCTCGTAACCCTTGGTCCGGACCAGCGGCTTGACCGCCTGCACCGGCGTTACGCCATCGGCCGGATTGACGCGAATGGTCGTGCCGCGCGCGTCGTTGGAATGAAAACCGTGGCCGTAATTGAGATAGAGCTCAGTCTTGCGCCACGGGCCGAAGATCAGCGCCAGCTTGGGCGTCACCATCTGGTCGCCGGCTTTTCCCGAATTTGCCGCCAAATTGCTGTTGACCGTGAAATCGTAAGTGTCGGCGCGCAGGCCTTGCACGGAGCGGAACCATTCGGTCCAATGCATCTCGTTTTGCGCCCACAGACCGAGGCTGCGCTGTGTCACCTTGTCTTCGCGCACCGTGCTCAGCGTTTGGCGGGCACTGGTCGCATAGAGACCAACCGGATTAAGGTCATCGATCCGCCCCTGCAGGCCGATACTGTTCTCTACTTCAAAGCCGCCCCAGCGATCAAACATCGCGTGCGAAACAGCGAAACCGCCGGCCTGCCGACGTTCGGCCTGCTTGAACTGGTCGCCCGGCGGGCAACCCGCATTCAGGCAATACTGGAAGTTGGACCACAGATCGAGGTCGGACTTCAGCCACCAGACATTGGCCTTGCTCTGCGCCTTTTCCCAGCGCTTCGCCCACTCGCCGGACAGGCTGAAACGATGCGTC
>Ga0209211_10003978_pt1 | contig 23473 bp, 31 predicted proteins | sample RifGroA2_FD_183992 | JGI IMG/M metagenome (GOLD analysis project Ga0209211, IMG submission 183992) | Groundwater microbial communities from Rifle, Colorado, USA - Groundwater A2 (SPAdes) (version 2) | ecosystem: Environmental > Aquatic > Deep subsurface > Groundwater | place: Rifle, Colorado...
ATCCAAACCAAACTTAACATCCAAATCTCGGGAGATTTTTTTACCAAGTAAAGAAAAATTAATTATTGGTCTGTATAATTTCATTTTTCCCACACTTAGCGTTGCAGGCATTAAAATTACCCCTAAAATTGCGAGTAGTACCGATAGAAGAAGTATATTTTTCATATCACTATTAATTAACCCAATAAATCTTCGTCACTCCCGATGATCATAATCCGGCTTTGAGCCATGATTTGCTGTAAAAACGGATCCCTTCTGACTTTTCTAAATTTTAATTCCTCTTCTGTCATAGGTGTGTAGTTTATAGCAGTGCCTCGCACTCCTTCTTCGGCTTTTATTAAAGCGCTTAGTTCGGGCATGGACACGTTTCCCACTACCAACAGATCAACGTCATTTTGATCCCGTCTTTCTAATCTTCTCACAAAGCGTCCGGAAAGCATAGCCACCCGGATCGTCCCTAATTTATTTTTATTTTTGATAAGAGCCAATCCCAATCCCGTATTTTTGGCAACTAAGCTAAGCAAATCCGAATAATATTCATAGTCATGCCGAAACCAGTAATACAAACGGTTTCCCCGAGGTTCTTTTTTGACCATACCCAAACTTTCCATACGCGATAGTTCGCGCCTGACAGCATTAATTTCATCTCCGGTCTTTCTTACCATATCCCGGACATGGAACATCTGGGTTGAATCAGTCAAAAATGTCTCCAGAAGCTTTACACGGGTCTTGGAAATAAAAAGATCTTTTAGCATCACCCTTAAGATAGCAAATTTTTTGGGTAATGCAAGTACTCAGTTACTTATTGTATACAATTTCGTTGCCGGCGGGGACAAATTCTATCCAGACTTGACCCCTGTTAAACTGTACTTCCTTTCCAGCATCGGTTACAAATTTGGTACGGGTAAATGGAGTAGTCTTGGACCAAGTACCGGTAACGGCTTGACCATCTAGGAAAAGAACCATCTTGCCTGTTCCGACAACGTCATACAACATGTGCATATGTTCATCAATGGGCCCGGTTTCTTTGACAAATTGAACTACTACATTTTTGGCGGCAATGGGTTGATTGTTGTTGAGATCTACAACCGGCTGTCCTCCGTTGGAACGCAGATACGAATTGGTAGCCGGATCGTATTTCCAGGAAACTGAATAATCTGGTTTACTTTTCCAAAATTCAAAGCTAATATCTGTCGTTTTACCCAGGTCAGAAGCTGTAGCATCCTCTTTAAATTTCCATAACACAAAATTTTTGTCCCAAGGGGTTTTGGCTTTGACATTCTCGTCAACATTGGTCCAACCTCGCTTGACTGCCACCTTATACAATTCATCAGAATAACAAGCCATGGTGTGTTCGTAAGCGACTTCCTTATCGGTGCGGTTGGTAAGCCGGTGACAAGATTTAAAGTCCAATCCGAACTGATCTAAATCTTTAATTTTATTTGTTTGGATAAAACACAAAGCTTTGGCCCGGTTATCAACCGTGGGATCGTCACAGTTACCAGCTCCACCTACGTGGTTGTATAGAGCGTCATATTCGGTTACCAGCTTAGTAAAATAGATTCGAGCACTGCGCACAGGTGCCAATAAAACATTTTCTGGTGCAGCTTCACAATAAAAAATTCCCATGTTGCGAGTAATTCCCCCTTCGGCCACGGCCTCATAAATGATATCGGCGCTAGAGAGACCAGACAGTGGGCGGGCATCTGCCGAATTTTCTATCATCACGGCAAGCGGCCGGCGGGTATTCCAAATATCACTTACAACCTTTGGGTATTTAAGTCCGTTTAATGGACAAACTTCAGTCCGGGGTAAAGAAAGGTCAAACTTAGGTTTTTTGGCATTACCTAGTTTACTTTCGGTAGTAGTCTGGGTAGTTACTTTACTACTCGGCTTTAAAAACTTCCCTCCCACTAAATAAGCTATCCCAAATGCCAAGATAAACAGACCAACTCCTCCCAATGCGTAAATCAGAACTTTCTTTTGCATTGGTTCATTCTATGATAATATCCTCGCATATGTCAAAGAGACGTTTGCGGTTTTCTAAAATTAAAGCCAGCCAGCAAAGGCAACAAAGTTCCGTATTAGAGGTAAAAAATCAAGGTTCCGTTCCCGATTTTGCCTTGAGGCTGACCATGATCGACTTGACAAGAACGATTATAGTGACTATTCTAGCCGTGACCGTGCAATTAGCCTTGGCGGCCTATTTAAACAAAAGTGATTGGCAAATTGTTAGAAAAATATTTGGAATGTAAACTGCGAGAGGGGGTGAGTTGTTAATGGCGTCAATGTATTGCGTAAAATGCCGTGCTAAAAGAGAGGATCCAGCTGCTCAGAAAGTAACCATGAAAAATGGAAAACCAGCTATGAAAGGTAAATGTCCTGTCTGTAGTACTGGAATGTATAAAATCGGTGCTGCATAAGCAGTATCTATCAAAAGCCTCGCCATCTGTTGATTGCTCAACCGGCGAGGTTTTTTGAGGGGATGGTATAATTTTGGAATGTTAAAAGAGTTAACTGTGGGCACCACAAATCCGGGTAAAGTTGCGCAGATCAAGGGAGCTTTGGGACCATTGGGAATCTCGGTAAGGGGTGTAGAAGATAAAAATCTTCTGCCAAACGTAGTCGAAGACGGAAAAACAGCAAATGAAAATGCTCATAAAAAAGCTATCGCGTATGCCGCCGCATTGAATGAAGTTGTTCTTTCAATGGATAATGCGTTATATTTTGACGAATTGCCAGAAAACCAACAACCTGGATTACACGTTAGAAGAATAAATGGATCTGACAACCGGGTTTCAGATAGCGAACTCCTTGCACATTTTGTCAGTGTCATCAAGAGTCTTGGAGGTTCAACCAAAGGCCATTGGGAATTTGGAGTATGTGTCGCTACTCCAAAAGGAAAATGTGCAGAGACAATTATAATCTCGCCACGTGTTTTTATTGATCAACCCAGCTCCAATGTAGTAGAAGGGTATCCCTTGGAATCAATACAAACAGACCCAGCGACCGGAAAAATAATTTCAGACATGACTCAATTGGAACAAGATGAATTCTGGCAAAGAGCGATTGGTCAACAGCTTCAAGTATTTGTTTCTTCTTTAGAGTTAGATTAACTTCTTGAATATCTCGTAGGTGGCGCGGATGTCGGAGTCGGGTTTGTGATTGTCGAGCGGAATTTTGAAATATTCAGCCACCCGTTTGAGATTGAGAAATTGGACTTGAGGATTTGAATATAATTTGGCAAAAGCCAAAGTACTAATTTCTAACAGGTGGTGACTGTAAAAATAAGGCAGGTTGAGACGAGACAGATTGGCGTTTAAAAAATCCCACTCATTTTGCACTCCCCAACCTGCCAATAGACAGTCTGGGGCCAGAGCTGAGACCTCTGTGAGAGCTTGTTTGGCAGATATAGCGTCGGACCAGGCCGGAAGTGAATAATTTATAATTTTTAGAGCTTTTGGGTCGGCAGTTTCGATATGTTCCGGAGCAACTTTGGTGTAGTAAGAATTAGTAATTTCAAAATTGGGTTGGGAAACTACTAGAGCGGCAATTTCTACAATTTCATGAACTGCCGGATCAAGACCAGTAAATTCAAGATCGATAAACAATATTGGCCGAGTTTTAAAACTGATCGGGGCTTTGTCCAAAAGATAAGGCATCTATTTTAGAAAGGGAAGTATAGCGGTCAAACCTGTGATGATGAAATAGAAAGCGATTAAATAATTTAGGAGTTTGGGAAACATCAATACTAAAACTCCAAAAATCAAAGACACCAAACCCTGGAAGGCGGTGCGGTTGGTAAATAATTCAGCCGGAATAGTCATGTCTATTTGATTGTATCAAAAATGCTGGAGAAGAGTAAGCCAGATTCTGTTCTAGTGACAATCTATCTAATGCCCTCAAGCTTTAGGGTGTAGAGGATAGCTACTCACCCAATTCGGAGGTTGCAGCGGGGAGGATTGCCCGTTTCACCCCCACTTCGCCTTGCGGCTTCGCGGGACTCGTCTCTGTTGCTCTGACTGGCGATCACTCGCTCCCGATATTATCGGGACACCCTGCTATCTGCTGTCTGGACTTTCCTCCACGTTCAGTGCTTGCGCATGAACGTGGTAGTCACCTTTCTCCAGCCAGTAAATTATAGGTTGTTTCAATAACGATTACCAGGGGAATGGCTAAAACTGCCCCTGCAGCCCCAGCCAGCTTAAAACCTACCAATAATCCTAGTATACTTACCAGAGGGTTTACTCCCACCGCCTTACGCATCACATTGGGCACCAGTAAATTATTTTCCAAAAGTTGCACCAATAGATACATTAAAGCTGTAAATGCGGCAGTGAGTGGATGAATCGTTAAAGCAACAAGTATTGCCGGCACGGCCGAAACCACTGGCCCTATATTTGGTATAACCTCCAACAATCCGGCAATGATGGCCAATGGCAACGCAATTTCTACTCCTAAAATAGATAATCCTACATAGGTCATTATGCCAATCGAAAACATCAAAATCATCTCTCCTCTTACCCAATTTCCTAAACGCGACTCTATAGTTTGGATAATTTTGGATGCTTTTTCTTGGTGCTCGTGACCAAAAACCGATCCTAAAACTTCATCTAAATTTTTGTGCTCCAAAAGCATGTAAAAGCTAATCACCAGTGTGGTAAACACCGAAAGTAGGTTGCCAAAGATTCCAACGACGAACTTGACCAAGCCAGTTGGAATAGTTCCAACTCTGTTGAGAAGTTGGTCGGTAATAATTTGTTGGTTATCACTAAACAAACTAATCCGGCTCAGAGCCGCAGGAAGCAAGGCAATCAGGTGACTGGTTTGATCAAATAATGGACGAATAATAAGAGTAAGAATCCCCCCAATTAATCCCCAAATAACTAAATAAACCAAAAGAATAGCTAAACCGCGGGGAATTTTTAACTTTTGCAAACGATCAACCAACGGTTTAAGTGCAGACATAATGATAAAAGCTACAAAAACGACAAAAATTACGTCAATTACTTGAAAAAGTAACCACAATCCAGCCAGAAGTAACACTACAAAGATAATTGTGCGATGGGAGATTTCAATCTTCCTAGGCATATGTTGATTATATCATCCAAGCTCAAGGTTGAGATGTCGATCCAGTAAATATCGGGTTGTTTTTTGAACCAAACCAGCTGTTTTTTCATAATGTTTATTTCTTTGGTTTCAAAAGAAGCATCGAGTCCCCGCTCTCTAACTCTCTGCCTTATTTTTTCTTCTAAATATTCTTTTGGTGCTGTTAAACCTATCTGGATATAGCTCACTCCCTCATAAAGGTCATAAAGGGGACCCCTTTCAAAGCTGAAAGGGGTCCCCTTTTGAATCTCTATTGCTCTTATCAATCTTCTGGGATTTTTCTTATCAGATTCGTTTAAGGAAAGTGCTTTTTGTAAATTTATACTCTTTAAATAATTAAAGAGGTTTGTTGCTGATTTATTTTCCAGTTCTGTTCTTAATTTCTTGTCATATGGAACATCTATGTCTGGTAAATCCTGTACTAAAGATTTTATATATAATCCCGAACCTCCAACAACAATTGGCAGTTTATTACGTGACAATATATCTTTGATTGCATCTCTAGCTAATTTACGCCATTGAGAAACACTGAATTTTTCACTGGAATTTACTACATCGTACAACCAAACTTTTATACCAGAGGCTCGAATTAAATCCAAATCTTTTCCGGTTTCTATATCATTACCTACATAAACTTGCCGAGAGTCTGCGGAGATCAATTCGCCATCTAATTCTTTAGCCAATTGAAGTGCCAATTTGGTTTTACCGGTGGCCGTTGGGCCACAAATAATGAAGACATTTTTCATTGAGTTAATTCCAACATTAATTTTCTTATTTGACCCCTGGTGGAATCAACAAGATATTTTACGATGGGTTTATTTTTATCTGCTAAAAAGTTATCGATAATAAGTCCAGCAATAGCTCTCTCGAGGAGGGCCGCTTTGACTAATGGAAGATCCGGTAATTGGGATAACCAAAGTTCTCTCTGTTGCTCTATTTGATCCGGCGTAATTCCCCTGACGTTTCCAAGTTCATACATAAACCAATGATAACCAAAGACTGTATCGTAAAATGGATATTTCCATTTCCAAAAAAGATTTGAAAATAATACTACTTCGTCTCCCTGATAAATGAGATCTTCTACGGAAAAGTGACCGTGGACAAATTCTAGTTGAACTCCGTGATACATTTTGGCCAATAATGAAGCCGCTTTTCTGGCTAGAGTAAAGTCTTCCGAATCACGCAACGGATGATCGGGATACGCTTTTTGAGAAGTGGTGATGAGTTTTTCCATAGTTTCTTCCCAATTTGGAGTATTTTGTTTAGGAAGCCATGGTTTAGTTGGTAAACAGTTTTCTCTGTATTCAAGATAACAACTCATAAACTTTTTTATGTTTTTTAGAGTTTGTAGCTGTTTACTTGCAAGAACTTTCTCTCCAGAAACATGTTCCATTATTAACGCTTCGTATTGTTGTTTGTCTTCCCATGGAATGGTATAAAAGATCTTTGGTGGTCGGATGATACGACTTCTGTTTTGAGCAGCGAACTGTTCGATCATTAATATTTCACTTATTTCTGGCTTTACGCCTTGGATCTTAAGAACAACTGGTTGGTTTTCAAATTTTCCCAAATAGTGGACGGCCCCAATTTGGTTTGTGCCCCAATAACTACTACGCCAAATAACTTCTTTGGGAGAAAATCCGGTTTTGGCAACAATATCTTCTAAAATTTCCGTCTCCCGGGCGGACATGTCCGATCCACTAGTAAATGCTTTTTGCAAATCGACTGCTTGCGTTCTTGAATTAGATTTCATGCCAGGTCTTTTCCAGTGAAGACTTCACGGATGATGTCTTCGATTTGAGCTTCTTCGATGTTGAGATCAGCGACAGGAAAGTTTTGTAGAAGTTCGGCGGCGGCAGAAGAAGTATTGGATCTCTTGACGGAAATGACAGCTCTGGGATATTCAAATTCTTTGATAGTGCCAATTTTTTTAAGATCTGCTTCTTCTACTTTTTTACTAAAAACTACAGTCAAAAGTTTATGGTTAGCAAATTTTTTGATAATTTCGTCCAGAGCTCCGTCAAATAACACATGGCCTTTGTCGATAATAATGACCCGTTTACAGAGCTCTTTGACATCATCCATGTAGTGAGAAGTAAGAATAATAGTGGAATTGAAACGCTGATTATATTCTTTGATAAAATCACGCATTTTCTTTTGCATGACCACATCCAAACCAATCGTCGGTTCATCCAAAAATAAAATGCGGGGAGAATGAATCAGGGCGGCAATGAGTTCCATTTTCATTCTTTGGCCCAGAGACAATTTGCGGACTTGAATTTTGAGCTGGTCTTTGACTTCCAAAAGATCGACTAGATCGTCCAAAGTTTTTTTGTATTGATCATTGGGAACCTCGTAAATTTCTTTATTCAGGATAAAAGACTCGATGGCGGGCAAATCCCACCAGAGTTGGTTTTTTTGACCCATGACCAGGGAAAATTGTTTTTGAAAGGCAGGTTTTCTGTCCCAAGGAGTGTAACCCAAGACTGAAACGTCACCCGAAGTGGGATACAGCAGTCCCGAAAGAACTTTGAGAGTGGTGGTTTTGCCGGCTCCGTTGGGGCCGATAAATCCGACCAACTCCCCCGCCTCGATCTCAAAACTGACATTATCAACCGCCTTAACATCGTAGTATTTTCGGTGAAACAATGATCTGACAGATCCAGAAAGTCCCGGCTCCTTCTGATGAACCTTGTAGTATTTTTTGAGATTAGAAACAGAGATAACACTGGACATGGTTTTATTTTAACACCTAATAACTCCCTCTTGCATCTCCCTCTTAATCTAAGAGGGAGACCTTTGATAATTATTTATATACTACGAACTGGCAGAGGAGTAGTGACGGAGAGAGTATAATAGGTGGGTATGCCAAAAGTATTAAATTTTAAAGTCATCGTAGAGCAAGACGAAGATGGGGTATTTGTTGCCTCCGTACCTGTTATTCCCGGGTGTCATACTCAAGGAAATACATATGAAAAGGCTTTAAAAAATGTGAGAGAAGCGATTGGAGTATGTTTGGATGAGGCTAAAGAAAACAAAATGTACAGGGATCAAATTACCTGGCCGGACAATGAAGACCGATCAAAATTTTTGGGGATTGTGGATTTGCCAATTAAAATTCCTTCTTTTGCATGAGTAAACCCCCAGTTTTGAAAGCTAAAGAATTAACTAAAATTCTTTTTAAGTTGGGCTTTGTAAATACCAGAAAAAACGGTAGCCATTTCTTTTTTAGACATAATGACGGGAGAACAACGGTAATTCCGATGCATTCAAGGAAAACAATAGGATTAGGATTGATGCGGAGTATTCTAAAGGATATAAAAATTTCCGTGGATGAATTCAATAAATATTTATGACGAGGCGGAGGAGTAGTGACGCAGAGAAGACATAAAGACCCAACGACTGAAGATGAAAAGTATTATCGCTGAAATAATGGATCCCGTAATCCAGATCCAATCCCAACGACCAAAGAGGATTTCGGCAGGAAGAGAAGAGATAACGGCAATGGGAATTAAAAGTGTTATGCCAATAAGACCGATACCCTTGATGGCCTTGGCTGGATATTTTGAAATGTTAACAATCGACCAATAAAAACTGGCAACAGAATCTACTCTAATTAGTTTGAAAGCGAGAGACTGGATAAGGGTAAGTAAGGAAAAAAGAATGATCATCCCACTAATGAATATTGGGATGAATCCTAGTATGTTTATAAGTAAGTGAGATGGGTGAAGTTTCCAAAGAGCATAAGCGATAAGTAATAATGAGTTGGGAACGACAACAAAATCTTCAAAATCTACAAAATTAAAGGCTGACTGGTAAAGAATATCTAATGGTTTAATCAGACGCATGTCTAAATCACCCTCATCTATATCCCGTCCAAAATTATACATAAACGGAAAAAAGGTTAACGATCCTAACCCTGTCACTAAAGATCCTATTCCCAAAACTAACAATGATTGATATTCGGTCCAGCCATTAATACTGGAAGTTCCGCCGTAAATAATCTTAAAAAAGATAATCATGGAAATCAAACTCATAGAATGAATAATAAGCCAGGTCCAAAAATTTTCCCGATTGATCATTTCACTCATTGCGCTTAGTTTGAAAACTCGTATATATATTTTAAAATATTTTTTCATAAGTTAATGTCCTGCGGAGTCGTATTGAGATAAACCTTTTTTCCAAAGTAATTTGGCGATAAAAATGAAAACAGCAAGCCAAATGATCTGGACAGCAAAGCCTGAGACGATTTCGGACGAATTAATTTTACCTAAGATTATTTGCACAGGGAAAAAAGCTAAAGATCTGAATGGAAGATAAGCAGAAATTAGAAATAAAGTGTGGGGTAAAAGATCGACCGGAATTAATTCTCCTGAGAATAGGCCGCCAAGATTCCAAAAAAGAGAGCCGAATCCATGCACACGCCTAAACCAGAAACCCAAGCCCCCGAGACTTAGAGCTATATAAAATTTGCTGAGAATGGTCAAAAAAGTTGAAATGGCAAACAGGAATATTTGAAAAAGACCGAAGTGGATAGTTATTCCCAAAGAAAAGAAAATTATAAGTGCTAATGAAAAAACTAAAGACTGGAGAATTTTATGAGGAATAAATTGCACAAGCTCTTTGAGAAAGAAGTTGTAAGGTCTGATTATTTCTGCGGATAAATTCCCACTGTTGATTAGATTTGTAAGCCGCCAGTAATTGGTATTGGAAATTACACCTATAAAAGTTATAAACAGGTAGTAAAAACCGATAGAAGTGTTGGTATAAGAGGTGTTTATAAATCCTGATCCAAGAATGGCTACCCAAAGAGCATACATCATCAGCATGTTCGTCAACGAGCCAAAAATTTCCCATAGAAAATTCACCCGATATTCGATCAGGTTGAGAAACGAAATCCAGGAAAAAAGAAAATATTTCCTCATCCCCTAATTTTACCCCAAAAACCCCGCGAGTGCGGGGTTTAACATTTATTCTTCGGTTCTTTTTGTTTTATTTAACGGCTTTTTTGAGATTTTTGCCGGGAGTAAAACGGGCGGCCCGATGGCCTTTAATCGTCTTCTTGATTTTGGTTCCCGGAAAAACTACATCTTTATCACGAACACTGACGACCTTAAATGTACCAAAGCCGGAAAGAACGACTTTTTCTCCTTTGGAGAGAGCTTTTTTGATTTCTTCAAGCAAAGTCTCGACTGCTTCACGGGAAGCTTTTTTGGTCAAGTGAGCCTTTCTGGAAAGAACATCAAACATTTGTTGTTTTGTCATTTAGTTATTGCTCACCACCTTTCTATAAATTATTGCTATATATTGGTGAAATTACTACACAAATTAAGAAGTGTCAATAGAGAAGTTTTTAAAAAAACTCTACTTCGCCTTAGTAATGTCCGTCGCCCGGACTTCGCGGATGGCGGTGATTTTTATTTGGCCGGCGTATTGAGCTTCTTTTTCTAGGCGTTGTCTGATTTTAGAGACGAGAATGGTTAATTCAGAATCTGAAACTTCTTCGGGTCGAACGATGACCCTGACATCGCGACCAGCTTGAAATGCAAAAACTTCACTGACACCTTTGAAGTCGCGACCAATGGCTTCAATTTGCTGCATGCGCTTAACGTACGAATCATGCGGTTCATAACGGGCACCGGGGCGGGAGCCGGAAATAGCGTCGGCTGCCCAGACTACCCGGGAAACATTAGATGAAAAAGATTTGTCTTCGTGATGTTCGGCTACAGCACTAATAACTTTTTCTGGCAAATTGTATTTCTTGAGTAGATCGACTCCTAATTGAACGTGGGTACCTTCCTCTTCGGTAATAACCTTGCCTATGTCGTGCAAGAGACAGCCGTAACGGACATGTTGAATATCTTCATCGGAAAAACCTAACTCGCTGGCGATTTGCACCCCAATTTTTGTTTCTTCAATAGTATGAATCCCCAAGTTTTGACCATAAGAAAAACGGAAACGGAAGCGGCCAATGATTTTAATAAGATCCGGGTGTAAATTGAATACTCCACAAGCGGTACAAATCTTGTTTCCTTCTTCGATTAAAACTTGGTCCAATTGTTTGCGGGTTTGTTCCACTACCTCTTCTATTCTGCTCGGTTGAATCCTTCCGTCACGAATCAAAATTTCCAGACTTCTCCGGGCCACCTCTCTCCTTAGAGAATCAAAAGACGACAAGCGGATAGTATTGCCCTCTTCAATTTCCATTTCTACACCAGTCGCTTTTTCAAAGGAGGCGATATTGCGGCCACCTTGGCCGATGATTCCCCCTTTTACCGACTCGTTGGGAAGAGTGATGGTGGAGACCGTGTATTCAGCGGTATATTCGGTAGCGCCATGCATCATGGCGTCGATGATTATATCCTGGGCCTGTTGCCCTGCCCGGAGAGTGTAATCTTCACTGGATTGATTGAGGCGCTGAGCTAAATCGTCCGCGGCATCTTTTTCAATTTCTTCCAGAAGAAGTTTCTTGGCTTCGTCACGGGTCAAATTAGCGGCTTTTTCTAGTTTTTTTAGATAGTCTTCACGGGGATCTGAGGACATAAAGTTGTAGAGATCTTAGTTAACATGGGGTTAATTATATCCTTTTTTGACTGTTTTTTCAATTACCTCCCAGGAAAAACCGCGGCTTGCTAGAAAACGCATAGCTTGTTCCCTGGTTTTTAAATTCTTCTTTTTTTCTAGAGCTTTCTCTGCTAGTTGATTGTCATTCATGGTCATACAATTGTCATTCATGGTCATTACGATACCCTTGCGTTTGAGCTCGAGGGCGATGAGTTTTTGCGACCGGGGTTTGGAACGGATTCGTGATTCAATATAATCTACGGCGTATTTTTCGTCATCTATATACCCATAGGATTTTAATTTGTTAATTATCTCTTCGGAACAAGCATCGCCAAGCTTATCCCTAATTTCTTTTTCGGTTCGCGGACGGTAGCTGAGAAAACGAAGGGCCCTGTCTAGTGGGGTGTTACTCTTTTTCTGATTCATCAATTTCGCCTACTTGTTTGGGCAGAATTTTTTTTCCTTCTTTGACACTTTTCCAAATCGCATCTTCAATTTGTTTAGAAAGCTTTGCGTTTTCATTTAAAAGAATGCGGACTGCTTCCCGTCCTTGGCCCAAAATTTCTGCTCCATGATAAATAAAGGCTCCTTTCTTGGTCAAAATTCCCAGTTCCAATCCAACGTCTATGAGTCCCCCCGATTTAGATATTCCACCATTGTTTAATATATCAAACTCGGCTACACTAAAGGGCGGAGCAACTTTGTTTTTGACAATTCTGGCCCGGTGCCGGGAACCGATGGGCTTATCTCCGTCTTTGAGAGTTTCAATTTTCCTAACATCAACGCGCACCGAAGAATAAAATTTCAGAGCCATGCCGCCTGTCGTAGTCTCCGGATTGCCAAACATCACGCCTATTTTCATCCGCAATTGATTGATAAAGATAACGACGGTTCTGGATTTGGAAATAGCACCAGTAATTTTTCGCAAAGCCTGAGACATAAGCCGGGCTTGAACACCCATGGACGAATCCCCCATTTCGCCTTCTATTTCGGCCCGGGGAACTAGGGCGGCTACCGAATCGATAACAATCACATCAAACGCTCCGGAGCGGATTAAGGTCTCAACTATTTCCAAAGCTTGCTCTCCGGTATCGGGCTGAGAAATATACAGATCGTTAAGTTTAACGCCGATGGCTTCAGCCCGAGCAGGGTCCAAAGCGTGTTCAGCATCGATAAAGGCGGCTTGGCCACCAATTCTCTGGGCTTCGGCGATGCAATGTAAAGCCAGAGTAGTTTTACCCGAGGCTTCGGGTCCGTAGATTTCTGTGACCCGGCCGCGGGGAAAACCGCCAACTCCCAGTGCTAAATCGATAGCGATGGAACCCGTAGAAATTGTCTCTACAGTAAACTTGTCATTCTTTTCACCCAGCTTCATGATCGATCCCTTACCAAATTGTTTTTCAATCTGTTCCATGGCAATTTTAATTGCCTGCATCTTCGAATCGTTTACTGCCGTCATAATGTAACCCAACTATACTAACTTTTCCCGAAATTTCAAGTGCCGGTTTTTGTACTTTTCAGAGATTGTTGAATTGATGTAGAAACCTCTTCAAAAAGATCGGTGTAAATTTGCTTGTTTGATGAAAAATTTTGAATAGTTAAACTTAGCATAAAAATATTTACAAACATTATCACTATCAAAGACAGCAAGCCTATTATCCATCCGCTTTTACGTACTAATCTGACGTAAGTGTCACTGGCTAAATCGTGCCAACCCCGGTGATCTTTATCAATAAATATCCAAATAAAACCAAGCCACAAAAATATTCCGGAGATAACATATCCCACATAATTTCTAAAAACGGCTTTCCAAAAAGACAGCCTTTTACTAGCAGTACTAACTATCTCTATCCCAGTGATAATTTTTCCAAGCGAACCACCAAACTCAGAAATCAATAAAGGAGTGATTATCGCTTCTATCAGGAAACCCGAAAAAATGGAAAAGATAATTATCCACAGGAGTAGACTCATAAATTGTTCAATCGTATTTGACTTGGAAATATACATCACCCAACCCAAAGTTATTCCCAATTTTATAAACAGGTCAATAAGAAATGCTATAAACCTATGTAGATTTGGCGAAACGTCTTTCATAGTTGTTCCTCTTTTAGAGCCTGATCCATAAATAAATTCCAGTTGCTGTAATTGAAAACTACAAACAAAGCCCTAAAAAGAAAATTAAATTGAACAAAAATAAATATGATTATCCCTGAACCTACCACAATTCCAGGAGTAACTCCGGCCAACCCTTTGGAAAAGATGGGCATGAGTAATATCAATCCAGGAATAGCTAGCACTATACCCAAAGCTAAAGTAAAAAGGCAACCAGAGACACAGCCTACGATAGAATTGATAATTCCCATAACCACAATTGATAAGAAACTTTTTTTGGTAAGGGAAAAACTTTTTTTCCAAGCCAACCAAGATGAATATCCATGTAGTACGATCAACCGGTCGGCATAAATTCCCACCATGGAAAAAATAACCATGAAGATAATAAAAGCAATAACTAAAGCTATTCCCAATAACGCCACCAATATTATGGCTACTATTTTGGAAAAAGACAAGATAAACCACAACACTGCCAGCACCCCGCTCCCCAATCCCAATCCAGACAATAACAACATAAACAGTCCAAATTGAATCAGACTAAATTTAAATAAAGGCTTAATTTTTCCCATAGCTTGACTTGAAGTGGAAGGCAAATTTACATCTTTATCTTGATCTGCCTCATGTAATCCATAAATCAAGCCAGCCTTGGCCCAATTTACGATAACAATACTTATTGCCACTCCCACAATTATTAGTAAGATAACGGCCAATCCCAGCAAAATCCAAACACCGGGTGAAACATGGGCCGCCCATTGACTAATAGCCGTGGTGGCGTCTCCCAATACTTGCTGACCTTTTTGCTCTAATCCCTTGGTGTCTGTCGGAATATTTTTAATAAAATTGGAATTGGTACTATTACTACTGCTACCCCCCGAGCTACTACTACTTCCGCTTCCTCCACCTCCACCAAAAGCTGCTAAAACCAAACCATATACCCACAACCATTTATATTTATGAACCAAAAACCACGACCGCTTTATGATACCCCCATAATCGATGCTCACCGCCATGTTAGATTTTGATAACTATAGTCCCGGCTATTTTATCGTGCCACGTTTGTTTGTCTTTGTCCCACAACATCCACAAATAGCCTAATCCAAAAACTATTGCAGAAAGAAACTTTCCCACCACCTCACGCAAGAAAGCGGACATATATCCCGGAACTTGCATGGAATCTTTTTTGATAACTTTAATTCCCAAAGCCTTTTTTCCCAATGTCTGCCCATTCTTGCCGGTAAAGTATATATAATAACCTAGAGTCAGACCTCCGTTAACAATCTGTACAACTCCTCCTAAAATAGAGGTCGTCAAGTCTTTACTTGAACTTCCTGTTGCTACTAGTATTAATCCCACGATTATACCCATCACCAAACCTATAATCCCCCCAACCACTCCTACGATTACCCCATCCAACAAAGAAGCTACAAATCTGCGACCGAAGGATGCATATACAATTGACGGAGTAACGACAGGAGTTTGGGAAGCAACAGTTGGTGACACAACTTCATCCATAGTTCAACGATAGACTACTTATTTTGTTTTGGCAAGGGGGGAATGTTGTAGACCCAAACGAAAGAGTAAATAAAAAATACACCAAGATTGATTAGAGATGAGAACAGTCCGGAACTAAATAACGATAGCGCCGAAAGTAAGAAAGTAATCGTGGCCGCATGTACAGCAATTTTGAAAGAGTTGGCATAAGTAATTTTCTTATGCGCAACTGATGCAAAAATAAAAATAATCAGGCTAGATATCAAAAGACTCACTAGATTAAATACCCAATACACCAAGCTTCCTAAAATCAGTAATGCAACTGTTGTAATAATTAGAGTAACAGCTAAATTAATTTTATTTTTAGCCACTTGGGAAACTACTATTTGTTTGTCGATATTAAAATCCCCAAAATCTTTTAATTTATATTCTTGGGTTTCGTTTGCTTTAGATTTTGCAACAATTTTATCCCCGAGAATTATTAATCCGGAATCATAAGCATCTAATTGTTTGGGGTCACCTTTGGTGTCCAGAATGAACATGAATTTCGAATCCCCCATCAAATACGGCTGATTGACACTAGATGAAGCCTTACCATCTTTGACAGTTAGATCCAAATTAGGAAGGTTTTCGTCTAATAACCTAGCGGCTTGAGGCGTGTAATAAAACACTAATCCCAACGAAATTACAAAAAACAAAACTCCAACTGCAATAACATATTTACTCCAATACCAAATCGACTGACGGACAGTTTTTTTAACAATTTCCCGGCCGTAGGCTTTGGAAGACAAACTAAAAAAAGTTTCTTTGAGAGTGGCAATCACGTTTTCATTTTAGCCTTGAGTGGGGTAAAATACAATCTTAAACAGGGTGTAGTTCATCGGTAGAACGCTCGTATGGGGTACGAGAGGCAGAGGGTCCAATTCCCTCCACTCTGACTACAAGATATTGACTTCGGGTATAGTTTGGTATGTAATTTAAGTGTGAAACTCATACACATTCCGTGTGCAAAATGTGGCAAGGAGACAGAACGCTCTAAGAAGAGGATAAACGAGGCCAATAAATTTGGCTGGAAAACGTATTGTTCACAGCGATGTCAAAATATAACAAAAGATTTGCGAGTTGAGGTTAAATGTTACAGAGATGATTGCGGAGTGTTAGTAAAAAGACGTCGCGATCAATTCCGTAAATTTGGAGTTGTGTTTTGTTCGTCAAGATGTGCCGCTTTGGTAAATAATAAAAAATATCCGAGAGAACATGGAGTAACGAAGATATGCGCGCATTGTAGTAAATTATTTAAATCCCGCAAGAAATATTGCTCCAAGAGTTGCAAAGATAAAGCCGCTATCATTCCAAAAGAGTTATTAATAAAAATGATAAAAGATTTTGTGTTACGAGAAAATCGCATTCCATTTAAAAACGAACTGGGTTATTACCATGCTATCAGATCGAGATTTGGTTCTTGGAATGAGGCTATTAAAATTGCAGGATTCGAACCCAATCCCGTTATGTTCGCAAATAAACATATTGCAAAAGATGGACATGGATGTGATTCATTGGCGGAAAAAATAATTGACGATTGGTTGTTTGTGAGAAAAATAGAACATAAAAGAAAAATCTCCTATCCAGGTGATGGACGGCTAACTGCGGATTTTATGATTGGAGATTATTGGATAGAATTTTTTGGCTTGTTTGGTGAACACAAAAGATATGATCAACTTAGAAAACTAAAATTAAAACTTGCCAAAACTTACAATCTTAAACTCCTGGAAATATATCCTAAAGATCTTTTCCCAAAAAATAATCTAACCAAGGTTTTATCTATCTGTATTAATTAGTTATAATTGAAGGGTCGTGCGTGTGGAGGCAGTTTCCACCAGAGGCGGATCAGCCTTTGGTTGACAATTCTGCCCGCCCCGACCAATTCAAAATGCTATAGTAAAATCATGGTCGTGTCTACCATCCGGGTTGTTAAAGTTTTTCTCGTTGGAACAGTAATAATCTTCATACTTCTCGTTGGAGTTTGGATCTTTTGGAATAAAAATAAAACCCCACCCTCCAAACAATTTCCTCTACCACTATCCAACCAGAAGACCCAATCGGTATCAGCTCACGCCCTTGATTTGGCAAAAGAAAAGTTAAGGAAAAATAAAAATACATGGATCTCATACGCTAAATCTGAATGGACCAATGCAGGATACCAACGTCAAAGTGCATCTGGTATTTATGATGTCAATAAAGACATTGATATGTGGCTTGCCAATATTCCGGATTCTCAAGGGGTATTGAAAAAAGTTCAGATAATTGCACTAAAAGAAAAAAATGCGCAAAGTTTGTTGAACAAAACCGTCACGCTACTGCAAAACTCTGGCATACAAGTAATAAAAGTTTTGCCTACGGGATCCGGAGGTCCTTCAAAAGTCACGTTGCCGGATGGTACATTTGATTACAATCCCCTCGGCAGTGAAAAAAATTTGGGTGTATTTAGTAATCACACGATAAGATTTATTGATAACGAAAAACACGTTTTACTAGCACAAGCAGGCAGTGCAATTTCCGATCCCAACTTCAATCGTAAACCGATTCTATTTCTCAACTCTATTACAAGTGATCCTGCGGCGTCTTTTAAGACTCTTCTTCATGAATACGGTCACGCAGAAGAACAGCTGTACAGCAAATCTTTTACATATACTAATGGCCAAGGAAAAATCGTTACTGGACAACCAGACACAGAATTTATTTCCACGCTTTATGGAATACGAGCCGGAGAATTATTAGAACCCATCATTGATGCCGAAGCGGCAAGTGAGCTGATCCTTAAACAATTACTTTTGAATAGATGGGTTACTAATGGAAACCTAGATTCATTATAGTTTAATAAATACAGTCAGGCATTTTGCACAAATCTTCTCCTCTACTCCCCATTATATAAAACGTACCATCCTTGTTTTTTAAAAAACATCCATCAATAGGGCCTCTATCAACCATTTCTCCCCCACGAATTTTACAAACTTGTGTATATAAAAAGAAAAAAGGTCGGGATTTCCTAAAAGTTAGAAATAAGAGAAATATTCCTATGAAAACAAAAACCCACCCCTCAACAACAGCCCATTTTCCTATCCTATATGGCTTGCGTAAATCAGTGGTAATTTTTTTGGGTGTAAATAATTCAGTTAAACCGATGGTGGAGTAGGCTTTAGATCCAATAAACCAAGTAATTCCACCACTGATTTTATGTCTGATAGACATCACCCCAACCATAATAAAAATCAAACCAAAAATAAAAAATCCCGATCTCTCTACTAAGGAAATATTTTTAGTAAATACTAAAAAAATTAACGTGATCATAAAAAGAAGCACAAACGTATATAAAAGTATCGCCCATTCTCTCTTATATTTTTTAATATCTATATTTTTTATAGTCACTTTGTAATTATGCCAACAGTTTGAGTAAAAAAACAATAGATCTAAATATTGCATACGATTTCATTAAGTATTAAAGTTAATGACAGCATGAGGAAGATAAATTTCAAAATACTTATACTTTCGGTGGTAGTATTTTTAATTAACTTTCTTGGATCAATATTTTTAATAATAGTAGCAATGGGATCAACTGATATGTGGAATCCTCTAAACGTATACATGGTGAGCGGTTTATCTTATATCCTAAGTTTTCCCATAACCTTACTCGACATACATTTTTATGCATATACCAAAAACTGGTTCCCCGGAACTTTTGGATATATTCCGATGTTACTCAACAGTGTTTTATGGGCAGTATCGTTTTACTTTATTGCTAACCGTGTGATGCGAAAATATATAGGCAAAAAACCAAAGAAGATGCGACAATGAAAAATCCACTCAAATTAATTATTAAAATCGCTTTGACATTGATTATAGTTGTCTGGAGTGTAGTATCGCTGCTTGTTTTTTTTGCACTATACCGATATTCAACATCAGCTTTGAAAAGTGTTCCCAACACACTTAAAAAAAGGGTATTAATTTCAAATCCCCCTCATCCCGGCGAAATATGGCGATTCGATTATAACCCGTATACAAATAAGATTTATTACTTTAAGTTAGACCCCAACGGAGCAATAAAAATGGTATCGTATGATCTACAAAACGCAAAGGAAGATTACAACCGAAATGTTGGATTTGTTTCTAAAGGAGTTAGCACTACTTCTTACAGACTAGCTACGACTAAAGATGGTACTGTATATATCTATCGACCATTAAGTAATGAAGTTGAGGTTAGTAAGAATAATGTATTTGTTGAATCAATTCATATCGTAGACGACAGTGTATTGAGCAAGGGAGCGGAATGGCGGTTACATTCACCTCCAGGTCAATCGGATTTTAATTCTGAATACTACAAAAATAGACTGGATAGCTGTGAAAAAATGGCGAATGAGGCAAGAAGTATACAAAAAGTTGGCGGAAAAGCAGATTTGCTTATTTTTACCTTTGGAATAAAAACCAAACTTGCTGTAGTCGCAGATAATTGCTTATTTAACCCACAAGATGAAGCCACTGCTCAGAGACTTGGATTCAAGTCTGACTTTTTAGATAAATATAATCAAAAAGTTACACAGGAAACCGTGTTGTATGAGGACAACCATGAAGCAGAAAGTAAACGCTATAGTTATACGAAAAACTTAAATCCGGATGGAGAAATTAGATTTAACTCATGGAAATGCTTTGATTCTTGCGATAATCATAGATTACAAATCTTTGTTGATTCAGGTTCATATCAGATAGACGACGGTAAAAAATTCGATGATTATATTAGTTTTAACACACCTGTTTCCGAATATTTTGTTACAAATAGAAAAAGCGTTTTGTTGTTAATGAGAGAAGGAATTGTGGAGTTTTATAAATGATGATTGTGTTTTAGTCTAAATTGAAATAACATAGATATATGGAAGAAGTGCCCGCTCCAACTCCAGTTGTTCCTGCACCAGAGCCTCTCGTTCAACCTCCAGTTCCCCCAATATTGAGCTCCAAACCCAGAAGTTATACTAAGATTATTCTTTTGGGAATTGCGCTCGTTGTTTTGGCGGTAGTAGTAGTGGTTATCAACTTGCTGCTTAGGACTGCTTCAAAAAAAGTTTTTAGAGATACCATCGTTCCTCTGGCTTCCCAATCACCTACTCCCAGCATTGCTCCTACTTCTGCTCAACCAAAATTACCCACTCCTCCTACCAACTTTTCTTGGGTGGAATGTAAAAATTTGAAATCCTGGTTTTTGCAACCAAAAGGCTGGTACGTTTTTGAAACAAATAAAAGCGGCACGGAGGCGTGTTTTGTTACTAAAGAGTCTATTTCTCAAGACGGCTCTTTTAAAACTGGGCTAACAGTCAATTTAGTGACCAATGTTACAAGTAAGAGCGGCACAAAACCGTCTATTTATGCTAAAGATTTTATTCAAATAACTGAAACTAAATATAAGACTAGTCCCATGAATCCAATCAGCCTTAGGAATCTCCAGGGATATGGACGTGAAGTCGAGTCTACTGTCGACGGTCAGACAATTACATCGTATATGCTTGCACTGGGTAACGATACGAATGATACTCTGTATGTTATAAATTTCGAAAGTTATCAGATAAACTGGGCGAATGACTGGGCAACATACGGCTCTCCCATCATTAGTCAATTGGGTTTATATCAATAACCTTGTGTTTTGTTTTTAATTGAAATAATATAGATGTATGGAAGAAGTGCCCGCTCCAACCCCGGTTGTTCCGACACCCTCTCCCACTGCTCCACCCGTTCAACCCGCAGTTGTTGTTCCAGCTCCAGTCCCTACTCCCCCTCCGCCTGCGCAACCAGTTGATGTCAAGTCTGACAAAAAACCGATTTTTATTATCGTGGGTATTGTTATTTTGCTCGTAGTAGTAAGCTTATTAGTGGGATTGTTTATTAAGAGCAGAAAGACGGGAGTAAGGACGGTGGATTTGAGTAAGGGTGGAAAAAATCCCGCTTTAACTGCTTTTGAAGATTTATCCAAATATGATAAAGATACCGACGGGGATGGTTATCCGGATTTTGTTGAAGTCGCTGTAGGTCTAAATCCCAACGAATCAGAATTTATAAGGTGTGGGGGTGGAAAAGGTTGCAAAGATCCTACTTTAACAAATACCGGACCGGCTAAGAAAAATGTAATCATAATACTTGATTCCTCAGGAAGTATGGGGTTGAAAATTGGTGGCCAAACCAGAATGGATGCTGCCAAATCCGCTATTACTGGATATGTTTCCCAGGCTTCATCAGACAAAAATATTAGCATTGGACTGATGGTCTATGGAAACAAAGGTTCAAATTCTACTTCGGATAAAGCAACCAGCTGTGCTTCGGCTGATGTTGTTGCTCCGTTGGGTTCTGTAAATTCTTCAACCATTGGCACCTATCTTGCTGGTGTCAAACCCACCGGCTGGACTCCTATGGGTCTGGCTATTTCCAACGCCCAATCTTTGTTTCCATCTGGAAATGACGCCCAAAACCAAATCATTCTTGTCACTGATGGTGACGAAACATGCAATAGTAATCCCATAGGCGCTGCGTCTACTATTCATAATTCTTCGGCCAAAGTGACCGTTAATGTGATTGGTTTTGCAGTGACAATTGCCGACCAAGCGACTCTCACTGGAATCGCCTCTTCCGGAGGGGGGAGTTTCTCAGTTGCCAGTGACTCAACCGAACTTTTACGGGTTCTTAATCAAAATTTAGAAAATTGGAAAAAGATTGCCGATAAAGCCAGGTGTGACCTGACTGCATACGAAGCATTCCTACCTTGTGAAAGAGAGCATAACGATAAAGTTGTTAATTATGTAACCACGAAACGAAACACATATTACAAAAAAGATATATCAAAAGCTGAATACGATAAACTTAATTCTCTATACGAAGCAATCGTTAAACTGCACTCCGACCGGGTAAAAAATGGTGTAAATTCCACCAAGTAACGTTTGATGAACAAAAATTATTTTTTTAAAATGTTGGCTTATGTTCTCGTTTCTCCACGTTACTCTCTTTTAGATAAAATCATTTATTTTGTTCTAGTAATCTTTTCGATCTGCAGTATTTGCTATATATTTTTTTCTTCCCTAACTCTCATGGTCTTCAAATCTAGCAATCTATTATTTTATGTATCACCAATCGGAGTATTAATTCTCTTCTTAATAGTCAGTAAATTTACGAGTTCTTTTGTTAAAGAAAGATATACAAGATTTTTTTACCTTGATACCCTAGGAAAGGATTTAACTCCAGACGTTAATGGAGAAATTAACTATCTTACAAATGGTCCCGTGAAGGAATTTATCGAAACATCTCGTGGCTATAACATTGCGGGTCTGAAATCAGCTTTTACAGGATTAGTTTGTATCGTTTTATTCTTGTCAATTTTAATCTTTTTTAAAATTTCCCCAATCATTGCCATTTCTGTTGGCGCATTTTTATTTGTAGGGTGGGTTACTCTTAGCTTAAGAAGCTATCAATCTTGGTATGATAAAAAAATGAAACCATTTTTATCAACTATTAATAACCCTCCAGTTAAATATGCTCGTGAGGTAGCTGATTTTAAAAATGGGATATATATTTTTGCGATTGGGGGAATAGTATATGTAGTAGTGCTGACGTTAATTAAAATTTATATTTTTTGATACGAATATTGGACACAAATTACAATCGGTGAAAGAGAGCCAGATAGTTTAGAAAAAGCATAAATAAGATTGTACCGGGAATAACCGTTCCTGCTAAGGAAATAATCAACAACATCTGCCTGTCGGCTGGTTTTGCCTTTAAAGGGGGAACTAGGTCTCCCGGATATTTGGAGTAATGTCGAAACCCATAACCTTGAAAATATTTGATGAGACCGTGAAATTCATAAAGAAACATACCGGTCATCAGTAAGCCAAACATAAATATCCCAGCTAAAATAGTATCTGGACTAGCACCGGAAAAAATATCCGCCGGTCGGCAAACTCCCAAGTTGCATACCGGTTTAAAAGCAAAAGCTAATATAAATCCTGTTATTGATATTGAAACAAATGAAAATATAGAAAAGTCTGTTCCCATGAAAAAATTATAACAAAGTTGAGTAGGACCTGATACATACAGAACGGTTGAGAAGTAATGTCAGGCAGATACAATGGCTGCTATATGCGGCTTTTCAAAATATTACCCGTGGTCTCAT
>Ga0209211_10003979_pt1 | contig 23469 bp, 30 predicted proteins | sample RifGroA2_FD_183992 | JGI IMG/M metagenome (GOLD analysis project Ga0209211, IMG submission 183992) | Groundwater microbial communities from Rifle, Colorado, USA - Groundwater A2 (SPAdes) (version 2) | ecosystem: Environmental > Aquatic > Deep subsurface > Groundwater | place: Rifle, Colorado...
TATTTCTTCCCGTATTTGCTGAACCAGCCTAAAATCTTCAAATGTCTTGAAGATATCCTTCGCAAGCTCAGGACTATAGCAAGCTAATTGAGCGGTTACTGCGAAGCAGCAAGGTTCTTGAGCGAAGCGAAAGGTTCTTATATTAGAGTTACGATTCTCGAGCAAAAATAAGTTAGCCTAGAAACAGAATAACCCTAACAGTTCTAAATATAACCTTACGCTATTAACCTTGTGTATTCTTTCCCTGCTTCTTAGTCGAATCTCGATGTTCTACTTTAAGAATTAAATTTGCCTTAACTCCCGTTATTGCTGGTAACAAATGATTCAGGACTTGTTCCGCTGTCATTCGAAACTCCTTGCCTCGTGCTGAAATCTTTAACCACCCCTTTTTGTCTTTGTAATACTTCTCGGTAAAGTTCTTAGTGCCCATATAAATCACATAGCTGTCGTTTTTAAGATTCATAGTTAAATTTTAACATGATGTGTTTTTCCTCATTATTTTAAAGGCGGTTAATAAACTGCCGAGGGCTAAAGCCCTCGGTTCTCTCGTCCGTCAGCCGACGGACTCGACAGTTTTTTCACTCCACAGTTGTTATCCGTCCAGCTAAGCGGAACGGTTTCGCATAGTTTGAATAAACTTATTCCTCTAAATATCATTCTCCACCTTACAAAACAAACTAAATACCTCTAACAAGTCTCGAAAAAAGTTTCATGCGCGGGGCCAATTGAGAAAAACCATCTTTAAAGTTTTACTTTTTTTGCAGAATGCTATACTAAATATATAAAAGATGGTCTACAGTTTTAAAAACCATGCCAATTAAGAAATCATTCTTAGAGCAAAAGTTGCTTTATAGGATTACAAAAGTAATTTATTTGATCCTCCCACTCCTGGCCGCGGTTGTCCTTTTTTTAAAGGGATATCTAAAAATTCCAACTCTGTTTCAAAAAGGCGTTCTTGATATCTCACAAAAAAACATTCTTGACCTGTTACAGAAAAATGGTGTTTCTCTTGTTTATGTAGCAGTAGGTTTGGTCTTGTACTATTTAATTTTACAAGTACTTTGGAAGAGTTTTCTCTACATTGCATTTGGGGGCTTAGAATATGATACCAAAAATACAGTCAGCGGACAGCCGACACCGCTAAGACAGGAACAAGCCCAAACAATGCAATTGATTCCTCTGATAATTATCCTTGGCGTTATCATAATTTATCTGTTATCCGCAATGAAATATATCAAGTTGCCCAAAATAGATCTTAATCTTGGACAGCCAACTCCTACTGTCAGACAACCAACTCCTGTTCCAAGTCATCCATATGGCGCATCTTGCACCGATAGCAAAGGCAAAACTGGCCTATACGGTACCAATGGAACTTGTTATACCTGCTCTGGAAGCACGGCAGTCACAAATCCTATAAATAATAGTAACTGTTCCAACGGTATCGCCGGGGTTTACTGTTACGATGATGGGAAAAAAACTGACAAATGTATCTCCACGGGATGCGGTTCCTGGTGGTATTGTTCGGGAAGTTATTATCTATCAGGCGTACAAATTAGAGTTACCGGCGGATGCTTTCCTTCAGGCTTGCGCCCCAGCGAAATCTATTCAGGCTGGTCAGGTACGTGCAGGCAATGTCCTTAATTTTTTACTACTTATCAAAACGATATCAAGAATAAGGCAATCAGCACAAAGGAGGGACTCCTGCGCTCTGCTAAGTGAATGACGAATCTGATTTTTTTAGATGTTTAGATTTTACGGAGAGTAAGAAACCTTTTCGGATAAAACACCATCAAAAACCAACTTGTTATCCCCAAAATAAGCCTTTTTGGCGTAAAACTTTCCAAAATCCAGAGAGAGCCGATCGTTGATATAATTTATGATTAAAGACCTTTTATCTTGTAATTTTGATAACTCCTGCGTCATATCATCTAAACCTGCGGCATAGGCCTCTTTGATTAACTGTGGTCCTCCGAAAGAAAGAAACAGACTCAAAGGCATTGGAATTTTGCCAATTTCAAAGGCTAAAGGCTCAAAGGTTGTTACTTTGTTGTTAGTTAAAGCAGCATTCATTTTGACATAAAAGACCGGATCAGCCGGTAAATATTTCATGGCAAAATCAGCGGCTTGTGATGGAATACCAATGGCCGCGGCATAACCCGGAACCTTACTTTTAACCAAGACACCGGAAATTTCACCAGTTCCATCGGCGTTAAATTTAATCTGCACATCTTTATAAGGCCAATATTGCCAAGGTTGGTTGTTTAAAGTTGCAGTTATTTCTTTAGAGGAAAACTCCGCCTGAACAGTTCTTTCGCCTATAAACTCACGGCTTTGGGAAGGAATGGAAGTTGGAGGCAAAACCGCGTATTCAATCTGACTTTTAGAACGGCACGAAGCTAGGTCGGCCGAAGTGTATGTTATTCCTAAGTTTTTAGGCTTGTTAGCACCCAATAAGGTTGACAATCCCGGCACAAAACCTAAGAACCCCAGACCTAAAATTACGACCAGAATCAAAAGAAGAAGGATGATTCCCAAAACTTTTTTCATTAAGATAATTGTAACGAGATTTAAAAAATATGCAATCCAAAATTCCCTATATCGTGATAGAATTACACCATGCCCGGGATACAATACAAGCTTAGTTGGGATGAATATGGTCAATTAACAGCTGACCTTTGGAATAATCTTGAAAAGAAACTGCAAGAACTAAATTTAAAGATTGACGCAATAATCGTCATCTTAAGAGAGGGTGTTTTTACCGGTATCCCCTTGGCTTACAAATTAAATACTTACAAAGTTATCCCCATTCAATTCAAATACATGCTTTATGAAGGAAGAAACGAACAAAAACAAATAACCAAAATCCCGGAAATTCTATATAAACTGCCTGATAAGCCCACTTTTCTTCTTTGTGACACATTTCCTGCCGGTGGCAACACCAAAAAGCTTGCCATCGAAGAATTCAAAAAGGTTTACCCCAACTCCAAATTTGTGATGTCCTCTTTGATTGAAGATAAATCAGCCGACAAACTCCCAGATATCATTTTAAGAGTTCATGCGGTTGATGTTGACAACGAATACAACACCAATCACCCAATTTATAAAAGGGCGGGAGTAACTAATGTTTTGTATACCTTGCTTCCTTGGGAAAATGAGCAAGAAGAGTTGGCCGGACCAGATTATAAAGAATGGAATTACAATTAACCCGAAGAATACAACTGGATTTTAGAAATATCAATTCGTAAACCTATCCCACTGGTATAAATATCTCCCCTCAAACGTCATCGGCAATGGTGTTTTCTCTCCGGTTAAGGCGTTGGTGGAGTAAGCCTGAATGTGCAAATGAGGACCGTCCGAGTTTCCACTGTTGCCAACTTGCCCTAGTTCTTCTCCAATCTTAATCTCATCGCCCTCCTTAACCTTGATTGAGTTTTTCTTGAAATGACCCATCATCACGTCAAAACCATTGCAGGATACAACCACAGTATTACCAGAACCTTCAGCCGGGTTTTTGATACCAATTGGTTGATCAGAAACGCCTTCTCTGACTATTTTTACCTGGCCTAAGCAGGGGCTAAAAATTGGGGTGCCAAAGGTGACATCCGACTCCAATCTTGTATCCCTAAATCTAAAAAAAGAAGCCAAGGTGGGAAACCTCACAATATCATCGGCATGTTTTTCCAGCGGAGTTTTATGCGCAAGCCAAGTTTTGCCGCTTTGAGCAATCCAAAAAGTACCATTTTTCAAAGGATATTCCAAGGAAACCGCGCCATTGGGGACGGAACGGCTATTGAGATAAATCTCATAAAAAAAGACGCCAACAATTACCGCTATAATTATCAAGATTAAAAGTTTTTTCACTAATTTTAGTATACAATTTTAATATGAATAAAATAACCGCATACATTTCTAAAAAAAGAGCTCTGGCTTCCGCAATTATTTCTTTACTTTTTGTGTTTTACGCTTTTAACTTTGTACCCAGAAACATCAATCTTTTAGAAACCAGAAGTTTGTTAAGGCAATTGCTTGCTTTTGGCTTAAACTTCGTTCTTTTCTTTATTGCGAGCTACCTGATTTTGACCCTAATCGCCAGCCTTATTCCCCATTCTAAGAGTGCAGAGTAATCTAATTTTCTTATTGTTCATATCAACGCCCGCAGAGCCTTATATCCTATAGATTGACAAATTACGAATTATAGAGTATAATGGGCCCATTCAAAAGACGAAAAAGGAGCAATAGAGATGAACGCGTTTGAAAGAATGTTGCGTGAGAGGTTCGGACTTAAAGAAGCATACGAGATGGCTCTGGTAACCTTACTAGAACAAATTCTTGGTCCGGCTGATGAAGAAAAGGCCAGAAAACTTATTGCTGCGATCATGGACAAGAAGAATAAACTACTTTTGTCAGTTATCATTGATATGGGCGAAACCGCAGTCTTAACTTATTGTAAATCGCTGGGCTATTTAGGCGGGGTTAAAGACATGCTTATTAAGGCAGCAGAAATTGTCAAACAACAAGAGAGATAGAATTGAGAAATGGCGATGTCTAAAAACGGCGTCGCCTTTTTTATGGAGGACAACATCCCAACTCTTAATTACATCTACCCATTGGTTAACATGATGGTTTTTGATATCATTTTTTAGATGCCGGCAAACGCCATTTCCATCCAAAACCTTAAAAAATACTTTGGCCAAACCAAAGCCGTTGATGGAATTTCTTTAGATATTGCTCCAAGCGAAATCTTTGGCTTTTTGGGGCCAAACGGAGCCGGCAAAACCACCACCATTCGCTGTTTAATGGATTTTATCCGACCAACCAGTGGTTCCATCTCTATCCTGGGCCTAGATTCTCAAAAAGACAGCGTCAACATCAAAAAAGAAGTAGGCTTCCTTTCCGGCGATGTCAGGCTTTATGATAACTGGACTGGAACTGAACATTTTAGCTTAGTTGAAAACCTAAATGGCAAATCAGATATTCTGTTAAGTCTGATTGAACGGCTTGATTTTAATCCCAAAATAAAAGCCAAAACCCTATCCTCTGGTAACAAACAAAAACTAGGGTTAATTTTAGCCCTAATGCATCAACCCCAGGTTTTAATCTTGGACGAACCAACCGTGGGCCTGGATCCCCTTTTGCAAAACACCATTTATGAAATTTTGCGGGAATTCAGAAAAAAAGGCTGCACCATTTTTATGTCTTCGCATAACTTAAGAGAAGTTGAGGTAGTTTGCGATAGGGTGGGTATCATCAAAAACGGCAAAATGGTTGCCCTGGAGACCATTGCCAACCTTAAACGGCTGGCCTTGCATAAAGTAAAAGCCTATTTTGAAAAACCAATTGACCCCGCTCTTTTTGACCACCAAGTTGATATCATAAAATCAGCTGCTAACTTTTTGGAAATGCAAACTAAAGGCGATATTAACGCTTTGATCAAAACATTAAGCCAACAAAAATTGCAGGATTTGGAGATTGAAAGAGCAAGTCTTGAAGATATTTTTATGGAGTATTACCGTAAAGAAATATGACTGCCTTAATTTTGCGAACAATAAAAGATCGGTGGCTTTCGGTAGTAATGCTAACAGTTATTAGCATTTTATTAACTAGCGTCTATGTTTCAATGTTCCCAGAGCTGCAAAAACAGGGCGATAAAATGCAGGAGTTATTCAAAGCCTACCCCAAAGACATGATGAAAACATTTGGCATTGAAGTTTCAAGCTTGGCCTTTTCAAAAATAGAAAATTTTATTGCCATGGAGCAATACTCTTTTACTTGGCCAATTTTAGTCATTATTTTGACAATCGGCTGGGCAGCTTCTACTATTGCCGGAGAGGTTGAAAAGGGAACCATTGAATTCTTACTTTCTCAACCTATCTCAAGGCTTAAAATATTTTTGGGAAAATATCTCTCCGGAATCGTGGCTTTAATCCTATTCACGGTGTTTTCGGTTTACTCCCCTATCCCTTTGGCTAAATTGCTTGGCGTTTCCTTTCAAACCGCCAATTATACTTCTATGGCTATAATTGGTTTTTTATTTGGATTAGCCGTTTTCAGTTTGAGTATGTTTTTTTCCGCCCTCTTTTCTGACAAAGGAAAAGTTTACTCGGCCGGCGCCGGGATTATTTTAATCATGTATGTTGCAAAAATTATTGCCAACTTAAAAGAAAGCTGGAACGGTCTAAAATATCTGTCATTTTTCCATTACTTTGACTACAATACAGCCTTTCTGAACAATAAAATTGATCTTTTAAACGTTTTTGTCTTTCTAGGAGTGGCCATAGTATTTCTTTTATTGGGCGCGATTGCCTTTATGAAAAGGGATGCTAACACTTAATTTTAATTAGAATGAAAAAAACTACCATCGTCATTTTTTTGATTACCTTACTGTCCTTTACGGTTTGATGTCGGCAAGCTTGACGCCCGGCTATACAAACTTGCAGCACTTATCGTTTTGACAGAAATGTTTTTTAAGGGTTATGCTATCTATAGGTGTCACATTCCAAAGACGTACTAAAAGTTCTTTGTGACATCTTCATAGAGCTTACCTTAGTCCACTTATGAGATGTGAGCTCTATATTTTATAATTATTCCAGCAATCTTAGCCCTCCTTGTACACTACCTGCTACTCTTATTCCGAATATCAAAAAGAAGAGGCGAATTTTTCATAGTATAATGAATCGGATTTGGAGGAGTCACCTAGCGGCTATGGTACACGCTTGGAAAGCGTGCGGGAGCAATCCCTCGCGGGTTCGAGTCCCGCCTCCTCCGCCAGTTGAAAAAAGCGTTTAAGCCGTGGCAAAAACCGCTAGAGGGCTTGGCTTTCAATCGAGGATTTACTCAAATGATATGACAGATTATTCAATAAAAAGATTCAATCGCTATTCGAACGAAGAACTGATTGAAGCCGCTAAAGAATTGGCAAAAAGTTTGAACGCCGAATATCTTTCCGGCAAGGCCTTTCAGAAAACTACTAGTATTTCTCCAACTACTATAGAAAATAGATTTGGAACTTGGAGCAACTTTTGCCATAAAGCCGGACTTAAGCCAGTTATCAATTTCAGTAATAAGTCGGATGATTTATTTCAAAATCTCGATCAAGCTTGGGAAAAGCTAGGCAGGCAACCGAGAGCGAAAGAAATGAAAAAGCCTTTATCTGCAATTTCTTATGCTCGCTATCAAAGAAAGTTTGGTGATTGGTATAAAGCGTGTTTGGAGTTCCTCGCGTGGAAATCTGGTCTTTCTGCAAAGGAAATTGCGGACGAAGCTAAGCCCTCGCTGGTAGATAAAATTCAGGAACAAAAAACACCACGTTCAATTTCTTTATCGCTTAGATATGAGGTTTTGAAACGGGACAATTTTAAGTGTGTTCGCTGTGGCAGAACGCCAGCGAGTAATCCGGGGATAGAATTACACATTGACCATAAGCTTCCGTATTCAAGAGGTGGTGAAGCTACATTGAATAATTTGCAAACTATGTGTTCTGAATGCAATCTTGGTAAATCGAATCGACATTCTGAATAATCACCAAGGAAAAGGTGGCAAAGTTATAATTATGAAAACAATTCTAGTTGACGCGGTAGACGCATTTATCATCGAAGGTCAAGGCATTTTTAAGGAAATGCATAATTTGCTTGAAACTTTTCCAAACAAGAAAATTATCCTCACTAATGCTGACTACGAAAAAGACAATAAATATGGCTTAAATGACATGCCCTATGAGGTCTTTACCCTCAAGCATAATCCCGAAAAAACCGATCCCAAATATTACGAAACAATGCTCCAGCGCTTTGGTTTAAGCAAAGAAGATGTTGTCTACTTTGAACACAACGAAGCCGCCGTAAAAAGCGCGCAGTCAGTTGGTATTAAGACTTATCATTACGACTCGGAGAAAAAGGACTTGACAGCGCTCCAGAATTTTTTAACGGAAAATCTATCTTAGAAGAGTTGGTTGCGAAAGGATAATGACCACCAGGCCTTGATGATTCTACAAAGCGAAATGATTCTCGCAAAGGTCAAATAAAAATCATTCTAAAGAGGTATACAATTAATTTATCAATGATCAAAAAAATCCTCTTTTCATTAACTACCGTCTTTTTACTGTCATTTGGCGCTAAGGCTTCTTTAGCTAAGGTTGATCTTCAAATCCCCTCAACTTCTCATTTAGTAATCAATCCCATTGAGCGTAATTTTAGATTTTTAATTCACGCCAAAAACACTGGCAACCAAAGATCAACAATAGCTTTTTCTGGCGGAGGCGGAATAGATCAGAGCGCGGGTTGGATTAATATTTTTCCGGCCGGAGCCATTCTTTTAGACCCCGGTGAAGAAGCAGAGATTATTGCTACTTTTGAACCAGTCAGCCAAACTCGCAAAGCGCAAGGTGAAACAAAATATGATTTTAAACTGTCAATTGACGGCCAAGAACAAACCATTCCTTTAACAATTACGTCAAAAACACTGGATCCTAAAACCTTAGAAAAAGCGCCGGTCAATATTTTGGTTTTAGACAAAAAAACTCAACAAAAGATAGAGGGCGCCAGTTATATTTTGACTCTTCCTTCGGGCATGGAAAGGTTTGGCGGTCAAATTGATTATAGTTTTAACTCCCCCATCTCCGGGACCAAAACCAGCATTATCAACCAGTATTACAGCCAAAACAATGTTTCGCTTTCTTTTACTAATTATTTTTTGACCATCGAAAAGACTGACTACAAAACAGCCTATTTAACCAATGTCCAAACCGAAGCTGCTTCCCAAACTGTGTATTTAGAGCCTCAGACTGAGTTTTTTGACTTTGAAAAAATAGCGGAAAAAAAGACGGAGTTTAGTATTTGGTGGATTAAGGCCTCGGCCGATCATAAATTCTTTGCTTTCTCAGCCGGTGCTCACCCTAATCCCGATATCAAACCACCATCCGAGGTTGGCATTTATTTGTTTAACGAAAAAGGAGAACAGCTTTGGCGTTATCCTGTGCCAGTTACCAATTATGTGGGGACTGATGTTTGCTGGGGTTTGGACATTTCTCCTGATGGTCAGTACGTAGCGGCTGGTTGTTATGATGGCTCGGTTTATTTAATTAATCAAAAGGGAAAACTGGCCAAAAAGTTTAAAGCCGGCAACATGGTCAGAGCCGTGACTTTTTCTCCGGACAGCAAATACTTGGCTTTTGGCCCAACAGAAAATGGCGATGACGTCAGCTTGATTGAGGTTGCTACCACCAAACTAATTTGGGGCAAAAAAGTGGGCGACTGGGTCAGATCATTGGCGTTTTCACCCGACGGACAATTTCTTTCAGTTGGTTCTTCTAATGGCATGTTGAATATGTTTGATTTGAGCGGCAATAAAAAATGGCAAAAGAGCAACGGCGGTTTGGTTTCATTTTTAAATAATTTTAGCGGTGACGGGAAAATGGTTGTAACCGGTGGTAAGGGCCGCGAAATTATTGCTTACAATCCTTTGAACGGAGAAAAAATTTGGGACAAAGTCATTGATCAAACCGCGGTGGCCGGGCCTAATAATACAGCTAGTGATGGTCGGCTAGCTTGTGGCACAGTTGGCGGCTCGCTTTGGTATTTTGATACCAATGGCGAACCGCGCTGGCGCTATGAATATGGCGGATTTGGTCATAATGGCTTGCATTTAACTAAAAATGGCGACTATGTTTTGGCTGGCGGTTTAAACCCCACGTTATTTGATCAAAACGGGGTGATTTTGTGGCAGCTTGATCCCAATGAAAAAAATAAGATGTACAGCGCCAAAGAACAGGTTGGCGGAGCCAATGTGGTTTGGCTTTCAGATGATGCCAGTCAAATGATCTTGGGTAAAGACGATGGAACGATTATCTTTCTATCCGGTAAAAAAGTGCAGCGTGAATCTTTGGTAAATCAGAAAGAAAGTGTCAAATCCAGCCTATCCGATGTTTCAAAATTACCATTGTGGGTCACTATTTTACTCATTTCGTTAGTCTTAACCTTTTGTACTTTAATAATTGCGGTAATAATATTTAGGATTAAAAGAATTTCCATAAGAGACTTAATCACTAAAACTTTTCATAACCTAGGGTCTAAAACAAAGCGCCCACCCGAATTAAACTAATTTCTCATCTAACCGTATCCGCCAAAAGACAACCGAAAAGAAAGCTCAAAGCAAAAACGCAGAAACAAACCAAAGTCTTTGTTGATTTAACCAAAAATTAAATCCCTCTTGCTAATTGCTTTTTTCTGTTGTTAAATAGTTCTATAGAAAAGTATGAAAAAAATCTGCTCTTTTCTTTTCTTAATTCTCTTTTCTTTAACCTTAGCCTCTCCTGTTTTGGCTGCCCAAAGCCAGCCGACCCTTATTGACCGTTTAACCTACGTCAAAGAATGGGTGGATTTAAATATTTTATCTTTTAGCAAGGAAGCCAAGGTCAAAACACTCAGCCGTTATTCTTTGGAATACGCTAAAAAAGTAGAAACAGCGCTAAATAACAACCAAACTGAAAAAACGAGCCAGCTTTTAGACCATTATCAAACCCTCAAAAACAACCAAAATCAAATTATTGAAACAACCAACCTCAAAGACGAAGTTCTCCAAACAGCCAAAGATGGCCTAGTCCAGGAACAAAAAGTTCTCTCTAACGTTAGGCAAAATATTGATGACGATGAAACCCAAAAAGAAATTGCCGGCGTTCAACAAAGCACTACTAACCAAGTTAAAAACGTTATTAACAACACTCAGGGTGGCCAACAGGCGCAGGATCTGGTTGATGAAGTTGTTTCTGTTTGGCGCGATCCTGAAAACCAAGCCACTGAAGAAAAAGCTACCCGCGTTTATGCCGCTGGCACCACTGCTTCGGGCAACAACGGCGTGGTTATTGACGGGGGAGAAGCCATGATCAAAGAAGACCAAAACAACAATGTCAAAATTGTCTACGCTGCGGGAACTGGTCCTCAATCAACAACAGCTGAAAGCGGTCAAAGGGTTTGGAAAATCCAGCTTTCTAATGGTTCAACCGTTGATAGTTATACTTCCGGAAGTCCGGTGGTCATTGGCGGAACTGAGGGAGTTAGTGGCAATGTTGTTGTTAATACTATCAATGGCCAGCAAACTTTAGGACCAACCACCATTGTGCTTACCTCTCAAAACGCGCCAGCCGGTCAGACAGTGCAGAATACTCAAGTAGTACAAACTACCACCGTTAACCAAGTTGTTACTGGTAGTCAGAACCAAACCGTTGTCAATACTATCAAGCCCTAAAACTTAAACGGCAGTTTTTGCGAGAAAAAATCAACCACTCCTTGGGGCAATTTGGGAACTAAATTCTCCAGCAGATGATTAAAGCTGGCGTAAAAATCCCTTTCTTTCTCTTCCTGATAAGGCAAATATTTTATCAGGGTCTCCTCAATCTTCTCTTGCTCTTCACTCTTTACAGCCATAGTTAAACGGTATGGCAGACTCAAGTAGGTTGAGATATGCAAGATTAAAGAACCATCTTCCCTCTTGACCCAAAAAGCCCTTAAATCCTTATACAAATAAAGCTTGTCCCCAACTTTCACACCAGTCGTCCAAATTTCATAGTGACTATCCAAAGGCGCTACCCGGCCATAAACCCCCAAAACAAAAGCCCCGGCTAAAACCACCAAAGAAAGACTAAACTGCCGCAATAACAGAAGGGGCACAATGATTAAAATTGCGACCAATCCCAAGGCAATTAAATAACTTAAACCCTTTTGGTTAAAAGCCCTCATTGGTGCTTCCCAACCAAAAAGATTTTTGGGCTTTTCAAAGGGAGCTTGAGGCTTAACAAACAAGGGGTTTTCCTGCGAACCGGACGGATTTTTGCCGTCAACCAAAACTTCAGGAACTGATGGCGCAGTTATATTCTCTTCCATAGCTTCATCTTAAAGATAGAAATTGCAAGTTGCAAGGGGGAAGAATGGTCAACGACCATGAGCGATAGCGAGCGTAGTCGAACCAGAGTCGATGGTCAACGACCATGAGCGAGCGAAGCGAGTCGAATGGCGGAGAGGGCGAGATTCGAACTCGCGTGAGGGAAACCCCCGCTTGTTTTCAAGACAAGTGCAATGGTCCACTATGCGACCTCTCCAGCCTAAATGTGCTATCATTCTAACATATCTCTTGGAGAGTATCCCGAACGGCTCAGGGGATGGTTTGCTAAACCATGCGGCTGTAAAGCCGCAGGTGGGTTCAACTCCCACACTCTCCGCCAGTTACATGGAAAACGCACCTTCTGTTTGTCCAACCTGTCATAGGGCCATTTCTTCAGAGGATTACTTTTGCCCAAACTGTGGCAAAAATCTTAAGGCCAAACCGCTTTCCGTTTCTATTGCAACACAGATTGGCATCTATCTTTTAAGTGTTTTTCTACCACCGTTGGGTTTATGGCCAGCAATAAAATATCTGAAAGAAGAAAAACCCAAAGTAAAACGGGTCGGAATTATCGCCATCGTACTCACCATAACCTCTTTGATAGTAGCTACTTGGCTAGCATTTACCCTTTTTGAAAATTATCTTAATCAGTTCAATTCATCTTTAAACGGACTGCAGTGATGAGAAGAAAAAATGTAGTGTGTTTTATGGAACTAATAAATAAACCGTGGCAAAGTGGGCTGACCAGCCGCCCAAAGAGGTATCCTCAAATCCTAAATCAACCCTTAAACCTTTAACAGCTCCACCGATATCCTCAGCCTTACAAGTTCCATAACCATCAATATAAAGCCAAGAACCTATGGGGATTACGGCCGGATCAACCGCGCAAACTCCCCGATGGACGCTGGTCCCGCTAAAAGTTTTACCGCTACAACCACGACAATTGCCATCATAAGAGGTAGCAAACATTCTAAAGATATCACTATAATGAAATGTATCGATGCCAACAGTTAAATCACGAATTACTACTTTTGTCCCCACCGCTTCAATTTGATTAACAGGCTCTAACCAATTTTCTTTTATTAACTGTCTGCCATACTCTTCGTTCCCCCAAAAAGTTATTTCAAAATCTTGGGTCAATAAACCGGATTTTCCGATCTGTTTAACCTCACGTTTACCCTTTTCTAGAGTGTCATCTTTTATTTCTTGAATAATAAATGGAATCGTTTTTGTAGTTTGAACCGTCTTTTTGGCAAACTGCGTCTTGGTTTCCGGGTCAATATAAAAAGAGACAACTGCTAAAACATTTTCGCGATTTTCGGAAACAACACTATTCCCTAAAACCTTAGAATTAATCTTGAGAATACCCAAAAAAATCAAAGACCCAGCAAAAACCAAAGCAAACAATAAAATCAGAAACGAGATGGCTTTTTTCATCAATTTAGGAGAGTTTATCCTATCTTCTGGGGGCAAATCTTTTAATCAAACGCCAGACTACAAAAACTAAAAGCAGGGCTGCAAAGGGTGAAGCAAAAACCAACCAGTAAATTGAACCATCAGCCACATTCTGCCAAAAACTGACTAACGCCCGTAAGCCCTCTTTAAAGGGAGTTAGGGGGGTCCACTTTTTCTCAACAATCGGCAGTTCGTTCTCTTCCGTAGCCAGATAAACGGTGATCGTTGCTAACTTCCCGCTTTTCTCTAAATACTGCATCTGGCCTTTGATTTGTTCTATCTGACCGCGGATGTTAGTTAATTCGGTAAAAACCGACAACACGTCCTTGGTTTCCTTGGCGTTTTTCATAATGTCAAATAACTGCGTCTCCGCTCCTTCCAAATTTTTTAAACGAGAACCTAAATCAGTGTATTGCTGGGTAACATCTTCACCGCTTGAAGACTCGCTGGTAGTTTTGATGGCTGTTTTTTTAATAGCCTCAAAAGCCTGGCTGTATTTTTCTGCCGGTACGCGAATAACAATCGTTGCCGTCAACTTATTTTTAGTCTCATCAATAATGGAGAGCGAAGAGGACGAAATATAGCCACCAAAAGTTTCTGCCAACCCCCCAATCTGGCTAACAGAGGTCCTAACTTCTTTAACTAAAAGGCTTAAAAGTCCGGTCTTAATGATTAAACGGGAGTTGGCACTGCCTGAGGCAGTAGTTGCGGTTTGATCTGTGGTTGATTTTTCCAAAGCAGTTTCCCCGCCAATTCCAGCCTCCGGGGATGAACCTGCATTGCTCAGCGAACCGGTCAGGGGACTGGAGGAAGTCAGAGGGTTGATGGGGTTTACGATTTTACCGTTTAACCAAAATCCAAGGATTAACCCAGCGGCCAAAAACCCTATTGTCTTTCTATTTTGCCATAACCATTCTTTAAACAGAGGTAAACTCATCATTAACCTCATTTAGTCATACAAAAATCCCGTTGTCAACAATTTGATTGCGTGATACTTTTAGAGTGTGGATTCAAAAATAAAAATAGCTATTAACGGTTTTGGACGGATTGGCCGCCAGTTTTTTAAGATTTACGCTGATGCCAAAAGAGCAGTCTACAAACAATCCGGCTCTTGCCGCATTTCACCGCGAGTCGATGTTTCAAATCTCGAGATTGTGGCTATTAACGATTTAACTGACCCCAAAACCTTGGCTTATCTTTTAAAACACGACTCCGTTTATGGAATTTATGACGGTGAGGTTTCTTTTGATCAAACACATCTTATTGTCAACGGAGAAAAATATCCCATTCTAGCCATCAAAGAGCCGGAAAAACTGCCTTGGAAAAATTATAAAGTTGACATTGTGGTGGAATGCACCGGACGATTTGAAGAATATGAAAAAGCCAAAATTCATCTTCAACAAGGCGCCAAAAAGGTCATCATATCAGCCCCAGGTAAAGGCCAAGAAGGTATTGGGGGGCAAACTTTGGTTTTGGGAACTCATGAAACAATGCAAAAACTGAACTCCAATAATGTAATCTCCAACGGCTCTTGTACCACCAATTGCATTTCACCGGTTATCCAACTTTTACACGATCAGTTTGGGGTAGAAAAATCCCTCATGACAACCGCCCATGCTTATACTGCCACTCAATCGATTGTTGATGGACCGGTGGCCAAAGATTTAAGACGAGGCAGAGCCGCGGGAATTAACATTGTTCCGAGTTCTACCGGAGCAGCTATAGCTACTACCAATGTGCTCTCTGATCTTAGGGGATCATTCGATGGAGTAGCCTTACGAGTACCGGTGATTGACGGATCAATCGCCGATATCACTGCGGTTTTGGAAAAAGAGGTAACTGTTGAAGAAGTAAACCAAGCTTTTAGAAAAGCCAGCCTTGATCCATTTTTTAAAGGACTGATTGAAGTTTCTGAAGAATCTCTGGTCTCCACTGATATTATCGGCAACCCGGCCTCAGCCGTTGTCGATTTGGATCTCACCCGCGTTATCGGCAATCTAGTCAAAGTCTTTGCGTGGTACGACAATGAGTGGGGGTACTCTAACAGGTTGGTAGAGATGACCCAAGAGATAGCCAAAACACTCCCTAAATGAAGTCACTCAAAACTCTTAATCTTTCTCCCGGTCAAAAAGTTTTCCTCCGCGCCGATTTGGATGTGGCTATTGAAAATGGCAAAGTATCCGATGATTTTAGGTTAAAAAAGATTTTGCCGACTATTCAATATCTTTTGGCCAAAAAAGCGCAAATCATTTTGGCCGGGCACTTAGGTAGGCCGCACGGAAAAGAAGATCCAAAACTTAGTCTTAAACCGGTAGCTGATTGGTTTATAAAGCAAGGCCTAAATATTGACTTCAGCATGAGGTCGCACCTGCTAAGAAACCCCGCTGTTACAGCGGGGGTACAGTCCCGCCTGGCGGGACCAGGTGCGACCTCCCCAGAGATTATCCTTCTAGAAAATCTCCGCTTTGACATCCGTGAAGAAGAAAACGATGCACAATTTGCCAAAGAAATGGCGGGTCTGGCTGATATTTACGTTAACGAGGCTTTTGCCGCCTCGTATGAGGAGCATGCCTCGATTGTCGGGATACCCAAACTTTTACCCATCTTTGCCGGATTGCAGTTTGAAAAAGAAGTAAACACTCTTTCCCAGATTTTTAAAAACCCCCAGCGGCCATTGATATTTCTTGTCGGTGGAGTAAAACCCGAAAAAGCCGCCTTAATTCCTAGTCTTGCTAAAATTGCTGACACTGTTTTAGTGAATGGCCAAATAGCTAACATCCTTGAGGTCGCACCTGTTAAGAAAGACCCCGCCGTGAAAGCGGGGTCATTTACCCCGATCTTAAATCGGGGCAGGTGCGACCCCTCCAGAAGGATAGTTTTTCCAATCGATTCTATTAACCAAATGGATTTAGGATCTCAAACTATCACGATGTATTTAGAGATCCTAAAACAATCCAAAACTACTGTCTGGAGTGGTCCTTTGGGCAAATACGAGGAACAGAATTACTCAAAATCCACAAAAGCCATTGCCGAATACCTTTTAAACCCTAACGATCAGTCCTTAGTTATCATTGGCGGTGGAGATACCATTGCCGCCTTGCACCAATTTAATTTACTAAATCAATTAGATCAAAAACCCAACTGTTTTATCTCAACAGGCGGCGGCGCCATGCTCCAATTTTTAGCCCAAGGAACTCTACCGGGTATTGAAGCCCTCTCCCCCAAGCGCTAGAATGTAGTCATGCCTAAAGAAATTACAATTGTTGCTAACTGGAAAATGCATAAAACTAAAAAGGAGATTGCACAATGGTTCGCAGATTTTAAACCTCAAATAGTTTCAAAAAAACGATTTTCCATAATAGTAGACATTTGTCCACCTCTCCCCTACTCCCAAGTAACCTATAGCTATATACGGCAGGGAAGTACCCCTATGGGTTTAACCATTAATCTGGGAACACAAAATGTTTCACAATTTGAAGAGGGAAGTTTTACCGGCGAAGTTAGTGCCAAACAACTAAAAGACCTAGAGTGTTCGACGGTCATTATTGGCCATTCTGAATGTCGCCAATACCTTCATGAAACTGACGAAGAAATCGCCAAAAAGGCCATGCAATGCCTTAATTACGACCTCCAACCGATCATCTGCATCTCAGAAATTAATCAAGTCCAAAAACTTAAGGAATTAATCACCAACAACTATCCCCCAAATCCTAGCCCCTATCCCCTTACTATCGCCTTTGAACCTCTCTTCGCCATTAGCCCGGGCCGTCCTGATACAGCCGAGGACGCCCAAAAAATGGCCCTTGAAATAAAAAGAGTATTAGGACAAGATACAAAGGTTATCTACGGCGGAAGCGCGGATTCTAAAAACGCAGTTGAATTTTTAAAACAACCTGATATTGAAGGACTATTAGTAGGAAAGGCGAGCTTAGATCCAAAAGAATTTTTGGCAATTATCAAAAGCGCTGCCTCCATTTCTCATATTGACTAACCGTTATACCGATCTTCACCATCTCAACAAAATACAATCGCGACCAATATCCGGCCGTAAACCCATTCATGGCAACAAATCTAGCCCTAAGAAGACTTGGTTAAAATCTTTCTTTTTAATTTTCTCTTTGGCTATTGTGATGTATGGCGGAAAGTTACTCTTAACCCCAGTCGGTCAGGTTTTAGGCGCCTTTCTTTCAACATCAGCCACCACCATTTCTTTGACTCTCTCAGGAAAAGAACTAAAAAACGATAACGGGGTAACCAATTTTCTGATTGTTGGTCTTGATCGCCGCTCCAATATGTCGGGGCCCAATAATACCGACACCATTATTGTCGCTTCTTTTAACAAGAACACCGGCTCTGCCTCGCTTTTATCAATTCCCCGTGATCTTTGGATCACCATCCCGGGTTTTAAAACCGTCCAAACCCAGCAAGGCCGTATTAACTCAATTATGGCCATAGGCGACCAATTTGCCTATCCCGGCGGCGGCATGGCCCTTTTGGCTAAGGTCCTGGGTCAAGATGAAAATGGCAAGCCTGGAATACTTAATATTCCAATTCATTATTGGCTGAGGGTCGATTTTAACGGTTTTGCCAAAATTATTGACGCGGTCGGCGGGGTCGATGTTTTGGTAGATAATACTTTTACGGATTACTTATATCCCATTCCAGGTAAGGAGAATTACGATTGCGGTGCCCTCGACCCTGAATATCTTTGCCGGTTTGAACAAATCAGCTTTAAAAAGGGATTGCAGCACATGAACGGTGAAACTGCCTTAGAGTTTGCCCGCTCGCGTCATGCATTAGGACCGGAAGGATCAGATTTTAGCCGCGCCAAAAGACAACAAAAAGTGATCATGGCGGTCAAAGATAAAGTTTTATCAGCTGACACTCTTTTTGATCTTTCCAAAATCAAAAACCTTTATAACATTCTTTCTGATAGCAAAAACGTTCTTTCTAGTGTTGAAACTTCTGATTTGCCGCTCTTTTATCTTTTAGCTAAAAAGTTCTCTTTAATCGAAGCGCAAAGTTATGTCTTAGATGACAGCAATTCAGAAAGCTTACTCTATCATCCTTCGGAAGATCTGTTTGGCGGGGCCTGGATTTTATTACCTAAAGGCGGAAACTTTAATAAAGTTAAGGCCTTTGTCCAGAAAATATTTTACGAATTACCTTCCCCAACCGCTTCTTTAACCCCTAGTAATTAAAACCGACACAAAAAAAGTTCCAAACGAAAACCGTACTTTAACTACGGCCTCATCTGGAACCAACTGAATTGGCAGACCAACCGGTAAAAGCAAAAATATTGCTACAAACTGAACCCTCCTCTGAGTCACACTCAATTTTTATCACTTCACGAGAAACTCTAATTAATGCAATATCCTCTCCCCATGAATCTTGAGGGCCAGAGAATTTTACCAAACTATAATAAACTCCAACTTTCTTTCCGTCAATAAAAGCTTGTTCCATGGGTCCAAAACAATAAACCGGAAAGGATTCCCGACCCGTTAGGTAATTGCATTCGGCATTGACTTTTATCCCCATTTCTTGGAAAACCAAATCCGAGGCAGCACCAAATGTCGTGGGGAAAATCTTCCTTACTGTGGCTCCTTGCGCCTGGTTCGGAGAGCCTAAGGGCAAAAGAATGCCTACAATCAAAGAATATAAATAGATCACCAAAGAGAAAATCGCGGCTCTAGCCAAAGACCGTTTGGGAAACATCGTCTCCTCCTTGTTCTTATAGGTTATTTTCTTAAATCAATTGTATACCCAACTTACTCAGATTTGCAACACAAATATGAGTTAGTGGGTATATAATCGGCTAACGAAGGTTGTAAACCTAAGTTAGACGAGGATATTACCGAAAAGCCCTCTTTGTTAAAAGTTCTTGGCGCTTCTTGAAAAATAGGCTGGAATGGCCATAATTGTTCTATGAATACACAGCTCCTTTTCTTTATTTTGGGCGGTGTCATTTTTCTTCTCCTGACGGTAATTTTTGCACTGATCAAAACGATTAAAATCTTGCGCCGCAAGAGCCTGACTGATCATTTAACCCAACTTCCCAACCGCCGCTATTTTGATCAAGAATTAAAGCGCCTCTTTTCTCACTCACAAAGATTTCAGGAATCCTTAAACTTAATTACCATGGATTTGGATTTTTTTAAAAAATATAACGATACCAAGGGTCATCCGGCCGGGGATCGTCTTTTACAAAAGTTTGCCAGACTGTTAAAAAATCATATTCGTCAGAGCGACTTCACCGCCCGAACCGGTGGCGAAGAGTTTATTATTATCTGCCCTCATACCGACATGAATGGAGCCAAGCTTTTAGCCGAACGAATCCGCCTTGATACTCAAAAAGAACTCGGCGGGATAACCGTCAGTTTGGGCCTGGCCTGTTTTCCCAAAGACGCCAAGGAAGAAAAGGAATTAATCGAAAAAAGCGATCAGGCTCTGTATAAAGCTAAAGAAAAGAGAAACTGCGTCGTGGTATACGGAGAAAATTAAATTACCTCAATCTTTGCCAACTTGCTATATTTACCGGATAAAGTTTTAACATTAACCCCAGTCATTCTGTTAGGATGCCCTGCATCTCTGACCCACGAAGCATCCACCATACCAGGAATGGCTGGCCGCCGAACCTGCATTATTAATTCATCGGCGCCTCTGGTCAAATAACCCGCTCTTATTAATCTGCCATCTGGACCAAACTCATCCCCATCAGCAATTTGCCAATCGCTATTCCCCAGATACGCCCAAACATTGACACGAATGTCATCTTTGGCCTTATCCAATTCTTCTTTTGACAAACCATTAAAACTCAACCGCAGTTTTTTGCCCTTCACAATTTCCGTCCCCTCTTTTCGTAAAAGATCAACTGCCTCCGCACCCAAGGCTTTTTGATCTTGAACAAAATCCAAAAACTTATTCAAAAAACCTTCGGCCTCAACTTCAAAGCTGCCGGCTTTACTACAAATCTCATTTTGCGAACGATAAACTTTATTTGCGGCATTGCTGACAAAAAAGGGATTTTCAGACAAACCAATAGTACTTTTGTCAAAAAGAAAATACTGGCCAAAGAGGTTACTGCCCAAATCTGCCAGCTCTTTTTTAATTCGCCCGATTTCTTCCGATCCCAACGCCGGTTCTATTTTTTCTTTGAGAATTTTGCTGAAGACCGATTCATTAAGTTTATCTGCCAACTCCTCTGGAAAAACTCTAAAATAGCGATCGCTTTTTATGGCTCGCCGGTTTCTGAATTCTTTTCCCAGCCAGCTTGAATTTTGGCAAATTCCGCTTCAACTCGTTGGTTAAATTCTGCCGCTCTTTCAGCGCGAGCCGATTCTGATATCATTGACTTTATCTTAACAAAAAAAGGCAAGGCTTGAAAGCCTTGCCCAAATATGTCTCCCTTAATCAACTGCTGCTGATAATTGCGGATCACGTTCTCCTTTACAACAGGCACAACTTGTGGCACTAGCCAAATTTACGCAATTACAAACAGCAGCATTCTCCTTAATAGTGCTCCAACGACTATAAATATCGTGAAAAGCCCCAGGCACCGGGCGCAGGCATTTCCATTTTTTAGCAACTGCGGCTGATGGCGCCACGATTGGGGCAGGTGGAACGATAGCTGGCATTCAATCCTCTCCTTTTTTTTGCATTTCGAGCGTAAATCGCGAGAAATTAATTTTTTTCCAAACCAGAGCCAAATGTTAGCACAAACTACCAATAACAACAAGCCGCCTCCGACTTGGTCGGAAACGGCTTGCGTAAAAGTTTCATCCCCCGCTAAGCGGGGGCCTAAAACTTAATAGCGTCTTGGTCTGTCACCTCTAGCTGCCTTGACTTTAGCATGACAATCACGGCATCTTAAACCGGTAACTTTCCCCGCCTCATCCTTTCGAGGAGCAAACGGCAAAGACTCTATAACAGCACCACAATCGGTGCACTTCCATGGCTCTTCACCCGCAGCTGGCGTAAATGAAGGTCTGGGTCCTTGATTATTATCAAACACTTGTAATCACCACCTTTGAAAACTTTGCTTTAGTTGATAGACTTGGAGGTTACTAAAAGACCAAAGAAGTCTACGGATAGGCCAAAAGGCCCCAAACTAAATGCTTTATATGTATATTTTATAGCACAATTTAACCAGAAACGCAAGCCCCCAATATATTAAGTATGTCGATCTGCCACTTTACTGGCGGCAAAGGAATCCGGTTTTATTTTTACCTCAAATCCGCTGCCTCTAATCATGCCAATTACTTCATTAATAATTGTCCGGGTTTCGCCTTTTTCGCCAATATCAACATGCACTTCCAAATGAAAATCAGCCAAAGAACCCTTTTCTTGAAATTGAACTACCAAGTCCTGACTTAATTTTAATGAACGATAAGCCTCTTCGTAAATCCGCTCCTTTAACGACCAAACTTTTTCTACTCTTTCCCTTTGCCAAAAATAAACTCCGCCAGCTCCCACCCGGTGGACCACAATAGCGCTGACAAAATCGGCAAATCTAATCCCGTTTTGGTGATCCTGCGAATCAGTGCCAATAATGACCCGATATTTGTATTTTGGCTCAGAGTGAATATAGTTTCCAACCTTTTCAACAACCCCGGAAAGATTCAATTCACCAAAAGTAGCGCTATAAAATATTGAAGTATCGTTCATGTATCGTTAAAGAAGAGGTTTAATCTCTGAAAATAACACCTTTTCGCAAACCAGGCCTTTATCGTGGAATATTTGCTCCAACTCCATCTGCACCTCAGCCTCAATTTCTTTTCTCTTGCCGCCTATAATCTCCTGCGCGTTGTAATGCGCCATAACTGCCCTCACTCTGGAGCGTGAAACCGGCCGCACTAGCTTGGAAACAAAATTTTCTCCCACATTTTCCCACAGCTGCGGCACCATGGCTTTGTCAATTCTAAAAAGAATAGCCCCTTCCACCTGCAAAAGTTTGTTATCCTGCGAAACGGAATTAATGGGCTCATCGCCAAAAGCTTCCAGATTTTTTAAATCAAAACCACTCCTAATGCTGTATTCAATAGTTTGAGCGTTAAAAATTTTGGCCACCTGCCAAAAAGGGATCTTCAAATGTAAGCCCGCTGACCAAGTTTTTGGCAACACTCCCCTGCCCCGATCATAAATACAACCAATATGACCAGGCGGCACTATAATAAAAAAACCGCCGATAATCTCATCTACCAAGATTGAAACGACTAAACGGTCAAATTCAGCCATAGTGAATTGAGTCTATCACTTCTTTAAGCTTTTGTCATCCACTCCATTGAGGTTTTTTTCCTGCTGTTTTGCCAGGCGCCTATCAATCCTCTGGTCTCCTTAAAAATCATTACACTCAAGGTAAACAAAAGGGTGGTAATAATAAAAAGTTTTTTGCCGGCCGGCATGCCGTAAAGATACAAAAACACGCCAATGGGAAAAATAAATTGCGCCCAGCGGTCTGATTGGGTTGGCGGAATAACTGACCACTGCAAATTTAGGGTTTCAATCACAAAAAGCAAAACGGCATTTAATATGTTCATGTTTAAATTCGGTTGAGCCAAATTGATATGTCCTAAGAAAGTTAGATTAAAAGCTTCGGTTGGAACCTTGACAAAAGAATACAATAAATTAAAGTCCGCGCCCTCCAAACCAACCGTAAAAATGCGCCAAAGCATTAAGGCAATCCAAACTTGCAAACCGACGTCAAAAACTTCACCCAAAAAAATATGGCGGTGTTTGGTAATAATTTTGTCCCGCTCTCTTTTGTAACGCAGGGGATCGGCTGACTTTAAGGGTTTAAAAAAACGTAAATTTTCTTCAATCTCTTGTCTTTCAGCCAAGCTGTGTTCCTCTCTCAAAGACAGCGGCAACAGGATAATGCGAAGAGCAATGGTAAAAATGATGACCGCCAAACCCATATCCGGCTTTAGACCAATAACCGCTAAATTCTGATAAATTATCACTAAAAGGTTAAAAAATGGGCGATATAAAACTTCTAAAAAGAGGAGATTCAGAGGGAAGGTATGGAAAAGAAAATTAAAGAGAAGATCGAGCACTAATGAAAATTTGAAATTTACAATTTGAAATTCAAAATGAATTTGAAATTAATAAATGTTCCAATTTGAAAACACGTTTGAAAATTTCAAATTT
>Ga0209211_10003980_pt1 | contig 23468 bp, 17 predicted proteins | sample RifGroA2_FD_183992 | JGI IMG/M metagenome (GOLD analysis project Ga0209211, IMG submission 183992) | Groundwater microbial communities from Rifle, Colorado, USA - Groundwater A2 (SPAdes) (version 2) | ecosystem: Environmental > Aquatic > Deep subsurface > Groundwater | place: Rifle, Colorado...
CCTCGGCGGCTTCCTCGTCCTCGCCACCTGCGGCCTGCTTGCCTGGCCGCTTGCCCGGCTGTTCGGCATCCAGCCGAAAACGCTGGTGCCGCCCATGCTCTTCAACAATTCCGGCAACATCGGCTTGCCGCTCGCCGTGCTGGCCTGGGGCGAGAATGCCCTGCCGGCGGCGGTCATTTTGTTCATGGTCGAGAACACCCTGCATTTTTCCTTCGGCGCCCGCCTGCTCGACCCGACGACCCGGCTGCTGACGCTGTGGCGCATCCCCGTCGTTTTTGCCGCGATTGCCGGGTTGACCGTAGCATTGCTCAAGATTCCGGTGTGGACGCCGCTGGTCATCGCCATCAAGATGCTCGGCGACGTTTCGGTGCCGCTGCTGCTCTTCTCGCTCGGCGTGCGGATGACCGATGTGTCCTTCAGTGAATGGAAAGTTGCGGTCGGTAGCGCCGTGCTCAGGCCGGTCGCCGGCATGCTCATCGCCGCCGGTGTCATTCAGCTGCTCGGCCTGCAGGGCAGGGATGCGGCGATGCTGTTCGTCTTCGGCGCCCTGCCGCCAGCCGTCCTCAACTTCCTGTTCGCCGAGCGTTACAAGCAGGAACCGCAGCGGGTGGCGTCGATCGTCCTGATCGGCAATCTCGCGGCCCTGCTTTTCCTGCCGCTGGCGCTCGCTTACGTACTTTGATTTTGGCCGTTTTTCCCGGTTGACCGTAGGAATGCCGGTTTAACGACCGTAACGATCCATCTGCCGCCGGTCGCGCTTGGTCGGCCGGCCATGGATGTCGGCCGCCGGGTCCTGGACGAACTGCCGGCTCTCCCGCGCCGCTTCGCGGGCGCTGATACTCTCCGGCGTTTCCTCGTAGAGCAGCCGTGCTTCCGGCGCCGGGCCGCGTTTGTCCGACAGGGCTTTGACCGTCACTTCCCAGCGCGTTTCGCTGTTGGCAATGTCCAGCCGGTCGCCGACCTTGATCTCGCGCGCCGGCTTGATGGCCGCATCATTGACCTTCACCTTGCCGCCGCTGACGGCGTCGCTGGCCAGGGAGCGCGTCTTGAAAAAACGCGCCGCCCACAGCCATTTATCGACGCGCAGGCTCACTTGGGGAGGAGGGACTCGCCGGCGTAAAGCTGTTCGACCGTTTCGCGTTGGCGAATGACGTGGATCTGGTTGCCATCGACCATGACTTCAATCGCCCGCGGCCGGGTGTTGTAGTTGGACGCCATGGCCATGCCGTAGGCGCCGGCCGACATCACGGCCAGCAGGTCGCCGGCTTCGACGGCCAGCGGCCGGGCCTGGCCGAGGAAGTCGCCGGTTTCGCAGACCGGACCAACGACGTCGTACTCGCTGGCAGTGCCGGCGCGCGGCACGACGGGCAGGATGTCATGCCAGGCCTCGTAGAGGGCCGGTCGCATGAGGTCGTTCATGGCGGCGTCGATGATGGCGAAATTCTTCGCTTCGCCTTCTTTCAGGTACTCGATGCGGGTGAGCAGCAGGCCGGCATTGCCGACCAGCCGGCGCCCCGGTTCGAGCACCACCTTCATGCCGCGCCCGGCCAGCTTGTCGAGCAGCGGCGTCAGGTAGGAGGCCACAGTCGGCTGCACCTGCTCGACGTTGTACTTGATGCCGAGACCGCCCCCGAGGTCGAGGTGATGGATGTGGATGCCTTCGGCCGCCATCTGGTCGACGAGGGCCAGAATACGATCGAGGGCTTCGACGAACGGCGACGGGTCGAGCAGTTGCGAGCCGATATGGCAGTCGATGCCGGCGACATCGATGTGCGGCAACGCAGCGGCACGGCGATAAAGTTCGAGCGCGTTGTCGTAAGCGACGCCGAATTTGGCGCCCTTGAGACCGGTCGAAATGTAGGGGTGTGTCTTCGGATCGACGTTCGGATTGACGCGCAGGCTGATCGGCGCCTTCTTGCCGCACTGGCCGGCAACGTCATTGAGGCGCTCGAGTTCGGCAGCCGATTCGACGTTGAAGCAGAAAATCCCGGCCTCGAGCGCCAGCTTCATTTCATCGGCCGTCTTGCCAACACCAGAGAAAACGACTTTCTTCGGATCGGCACCAGCGGCCAGTACGCGCTGCAGTTCGCCGCCGGAAACGATGTCGAAGCCGGCGCCGAGGCGGGCAAAGACATTCAGGATGGCGAGGTTGGAGTTGGCCTTGGCGGCAAAGCAAACCAGCGCGCCCTGGCCGGCCGGGTGCGCACCCAGGACGTCATGGAATTCGCGCAGCGAGGACTCCAGCGCGGCGCGGGAGTAAACATAGGCGGGCGTGCCGAATTGCTCGGCAATGGCCGGCAGGGCAACGGATTCGGCGTGCAGCACGCCGTTTTTCAAGGCAAATTGGGTCATGGGGCTTTGGGGCTGGGGGTCGTGCTAACATTCTTGGCGGCCGGCTTGGCATTGCCAAGCAGCGGTTCCGGCGCCGAGCCGGGCGGCCGTTCAAGCTGGCCTTTCATGCCGCAGGCGGAAAGGCTCAGGATAATCAGCAAGGCGGCGATTCTGGACATGTTCGGGGCGCTGTCAGCGAAGAGCGGGATGGTAGCACACGATGGATGACAAGGAATTCAACACCCTGGCCGACGCCACGCTGGCCAGGATCGATGCGGCGCTGGAGGCCAGCGGGGCCGATGTGGACTGCCAGCTGGCGGCTGGCGGCGTGCTCGAAATCGAATTCGACGATGGCAGCAAGATCATCGTCAACCGCCACGGAGTCGCCCGGGAAATCTGGGTCGCCGCCCGTGCTGGCGGCTTTCACTTCCGCTGGGATGGCGCTGCCTGGCGCGATACCCGCGACGAAAGCGAACTAATGGAAAAACTATCGCAGCTTGCCAGCCAGCAGGCCGGCGAAACTATCCAGCTGCGCTGATCAGTCGGTTGGTGGTGCGGTGAGGTCGGGCGTCGGCAGCGGAGCGCCTTCCTCGGCTTGTTCACCCGGCAGAATTTCCTTCTCGACATTTTCGGCGTAGATGTAGCTCCGCTCCCGGCCCTCGCCGGTGGCTACCAAACCTGCCGGCACTTCCGGCAGCAGCGTAGGCACATCCTTGAGGGCGAGGCTCATGTAGCCAATCCAGATCGGTAGCGCGGCGGCGCCACCGGTTTCCCTGTCGCCGAGTTTGCGGGGCTGGTCGAAGCCGATCCAGGCGCAGCCGCTGACGGTCATCTGGTAGCCGCAGAACCAGGCATCGAGATACTCGTTGGTGGTCCCCGTCTTGCCCGCCAGGTCATGCCGTTTCAGGATCGCCGAGGCCTTGGCTGCCGTGCCGTAGATCGTCACGTCGCGCAGCATGGAATCCATCAGAAAGGCGTTGCGAGGATCGATGACGCGGGCTTCTTCATTGCTGGCATCGGTCGCTGCCGACAGGGCCAGAACGCGGTTTCCATCGTCGCGGATCTCGCGAACGACAAACGGGTTGACCCGGAAACCACCGTTGGCAAAGACGGAGTAGGCGCTCACCATTTGCCATGGCGTTACCGACCCGGCGCCCAGGGCCATGGTCAAGTAAGGCGGATGCTTGGCGGCATCGAAGCCGAAACGTGTCGCGTAGTCCTGCGCGTAATTCGTTCCAATCGACTCCAGGACACGAATCGAGACCATGTTTTTCGACTTGGCCAAAGCGGTGCGCATGCGCATCGGCCCTTCATACTTGCCATCGTAATTATGCGGCTCCCAGGCAGCTGCGCCGGTTTCGCTGGCCGGGATGACGATGGGCTCATCGGCGACGATGCTATTGGGGGCGTAGCCCTTTTCCAGCGAGGCCGAATAGATGAAGGGCTTGAAACTCGAGCCCGGCTGCCGCCAAGCCAGGGTGACATGATTGAACTTGTTGCGATTGAAATCAAAACCGCCAACCAAAGCGCGAATGGCCCCATCTTTCGGGTCGACCGCTACAAAGGCGGATTCAACCTCCGGTAGCTGGCTGATCTGCCAGCTACCTTTCTCGTTCTTTTGCAGGCGAACGATGGCGCTTCGCTTCAGGCGCTTGTTCGGCGGTGCTTTATCATCGAGCATGCGGGCGGCGAACTTCATCGCATCGCCGGTCAAATTGACGATCTCTCCACCCTTGCGATACACCTTGATCAGCTTTGCATCGGCTGCCAGAACCAGCCCGGGAATCAGGTCGCCGGCATCCGGGATGTCCTGTAACGCCTCATCAATCGCCTCGTCCTGGTCGGATTTGATGTCCTTCATGTCGAGGAAGGATTCCGCGCCACGGTAGCCGTGCCGCCGGTCGTAATCGAGAACCCCTTTACGCAGGCTGTTGTAAGCTGCTTCCTGTTCAGCCTTGATTATGGTCGTGTAAACCTTCATGCCACGCGAGTAAACGTCTTCCGGGAAGCGCTCGGCAGTGATCTGCCTGGCCATTTCGGCAACGTATTCAGCGTGGACGGCGTATTCCGCCAGTTCACGCTTGATGACCAGGGGCTCCTTGAGGGCAGCTTCGTACTGTGTCTCCGTGATGTGCCCCAGTTCGCGCATGCGGCGCAGGACGTAATGCTGGCGGAGTCTGGCGCGGTTCGGATTGACGATGGGGTTATAGGCCGACGGAGCTTTGGGTAGTCCGGCCAGCATCGCTGCTTCGGCAATCGATATGTCTTTGAGGGGTTTTCCGAAGTAAATCTGGGCCGCGGCCGCAAAGCCGTAGGCGCGTTGACCTAGGAAAATCTGATTGATGTACAGCTCGAAAATCTGATCCTTCGATAGGTTGCTTTCAATCTTGAACGACAGAAGCGCTTCGTAAAGCTTCCGCGTATAGGTCTTTTCACCAGTCAGGAAAAAATTGCGTGCGACTTGCTGGGTGATGGTGGAGGCGCCCTGGCGCTTGCCACCACCAATCAAATTGGCTCCGACTGCCCGCACGACACCGGTATAGTCAATTCCTCCATGCTGGTAAAAGCGGTCATCCTCGGCGGCAAGGATGGCGTTTTTCATGACCGCCGGAACGTCCGCGATGGCCACGACGGCACGGCGCTCCTCGCCATATTCGCCAATCAGGAAGCCGTCTGCCGTGTATACCCGCAAGGGAATTTTCGGCCGGTAGTCGGTCAGCACCTCAAGCGATGGCAGATTGGGATAGGTGAGCACCAGAACGATCAGAGCCATGGCAACGCCAATGGCAATAAAACCAAGCAAAAATATGACGAGATAGATAACTAGGCGCAGCGCCGGAGGGAGTGATGGCACGGTAATCGGCTGGGAGAATTTGGAGTTGCGCGGATTATACGCTGGGCCAAATCGGCTCCGTGAAATTGCTTTACATGCCTAGATGTTGTTGTTAGCATCTGAAGTGAATTATTGGTTATTTTGCTAACTTCGCATTCCGTAAGGACTTTTTGGGGGTCTGGTGGGCTTCGATATCTCAGCGTTGTTAAATCCCAAGGCGCGCTCCTTGTTCGGTCTGGACATTAGCTCGTCAGCCGTCAAGATGGTTGAACTGGCGGCCAATGGGAAAGACGGCTATCGCGTTGAGCGCTACACCATAGAGGTGTTGCCCAAGGACGCGGTCTCCGATGGCAATATTGCCAATCTGGATGGCGTTGTCGACTGCGTCAAGCGAGCCTGGAAGCGAATGGGCACGTCGACTCGCAATGTCGCGATGGCCTTGCCGGGTTCTGCGGTCATTACCAAGAAGATAATCGTGCCGAATGGATTGCGCGATGAAGAGCTTGAGGCTCAGGTAGAGACCGAAGCCAATCAATACATTCCGTTTGCAATCGATGAGGTTAATCTCGACTACCAGGTGATCGGCCCGGCTCCTGCCGTCCCCGATGAGCTTGAGGTGCTTATCGCGGCTTCCAAGAAAGAGCGCGTCGAAGACCGGGTCGCTGTTGCCGATTCGGCGGGCTTGAAGGCCATGGTTGTTGATGTCGAGTCATTCGCTGCACTGGCCGCTTTCGAGTTAATCGAGCGCCAATTGCCGGATGCCGGAAAAAATCAGGTTGTTGCCCTTGTTGATGTTGGTGCCAATGTGATGAATCTGACGGTGTTGCGTAACAGCCAGCAGGTTTACGCTCGTGAACAGGCGTTTGGTGGCGGTTTGCTGACACAGGATATTGCTCGTCACTATGGCATGAACTACGAAGACGCCGAGGCTGCCAAGCGGGCGGGTAATTTGCCGGAAGGTTATGAAATAGAGTTGTTGAATCCGTTCATGGAAAATCTGGCCCTTGAGGTTTCTCGGGCGCTGCAATTCTTCTTTACCTCGACTCAGTTCAATCAGGTCGATCATATTGTTCTGGCAGGTGGCTGTGCGGTAATTCCCGGCATTGACGAGGTTGTCGCCACAAGAACGCAAGTTAATACCCTGATCGCCAACCCCTTCGCCAATATGGTGCTTTCAGATCGCGTTCGGGCAAAAAGTCTGCTCGCTGATGCCTCGTCGTTGATGGTGGCCTGTGGTTTGGCTCTGCGGAGGTTTGATCCATCATGATTCGCATCAACCTCCTTCCGCATCGCGAAGAGGCAAAAAAAGCCCGGCGCGAACAGTTTTTTGTCTTGGCCGGGTTGGTTTCGGTGCTGGCTGTGCTGATCGTGTTCGCGGTTTACACACTGATCGGTAGCACGATTAATGATCAGGACGATTCGAACAACTTCCTCAAGGGGGAGATTGCAGTACTTGACAAGCAACTTGATCAGATCAAACGGCTCAAAGAGCAAACCCAAGCTTTGCTGTCTCGCAAGCAGGTTATCGAAAACCTTCAGCGGGACCGTGGGGAAACGGTTTACCTGCTTAGTGAGCTGGTCAAGCAGGTGCCAGAAGGTATTTACCTCAAGTCGCTCAAACAGGATGGCCTGAAAGTCAACGTTACCGGCCATGCTCAGTCAAATGCAAGAATTTCGGCGCTGATGCGCAATCTGGAAGCCTCGCCATGGCTAGAGTCGCCGCAGTTGATTGAGAGTAAGGCTGCTGTGATCAACGGGCGCCGAATCAATGAATTTGGTATGACATTCATACTTACCCGGGTAAAACCTGAAGACGGGAAGGTGAAAAAGTGAGCGCCAAGACTATTTCCTTGCCGAATATTGATTTTCAGTCGATAGCTGATGATTTTCGGCTAATGAACCCGAATGATCCGGGTGCGTGGCCGGTAATACCGAAGGTCACCGTTCTGATTGGTTTGTTTTTAGCGATTCTCCTCGCCGGTTGGTGGTTCGTCTGGAATGATCAACTGACCGAACTGGAGACTAAACAGCGAGAAGAGGAAACGCTCAAGCAGCAGTATCTCGACAAGAAGCGCCAAGCGGTCAATCTGGACTTGTATATCCAGCAGCTAGCCGAAATCGACCGTTCATTCGGTGCGCTACTCAAACAACTCCCGGATAAGTCAGAAATTGAAGCCCTGCTCATTGAAGTGAACCAGGCCGGTCTTGGTCGTGGCCTCCAGTTCGAGTTATTCAAGCCGGGCCAGGAGCAAATCAAGGACTTCTATGCGGAACTGCCGATTACTGTAAAGATAAATGGCAGCTATCACGATTTTGGCGCCTTCGCAGCAGATATTGCCAAGCTTCCCAGAATCGTTACCCTGAATAATATTGCCGTCGCACCGGTCAAAGATGGTGGGCAGCTTTCCTTGGATGCAACTACCAAGACGTTCCGTTACCTGGACGAGGAAGAGGTAGCGAAGCAAAAGAAGGCCGAACAGGCAAAGAAGGCCGCGCAAGGAGCGAAGAAGTGAAAAAAATCCCGCTCATCGTCCTGTGTGCTCTCCTTAACGCATGTGCGAGCGGAGATCACGAAGATTTGAAGCAGTGGATGGCTGAAAACACAAAGGATATGCGTGGCAATGTGTCGAAGTTGCCTGAAGTGAAACCTTACGAGCCGGTCCCCTATGACGTCGAAGGTATCCTGGATCCCTTTAAGCCTAGCAAAATTGAGCCTGAGTCCAAATACAAGCAGGTGGCAGGAAAGGGTGGGGCATTTCAGCCGGATTTCGAGGCACGAGAGGTTCGAAATAGCCTGCTGGAAAAGTACCCGATTGAATCGCTGAAGATGATCGGTTACTTGAACGTTAACAAACGCCCCATGGCTGTTATTCAGGTAGAAGACAAGGTCAAACAGATCAAGGTCGGGGATTACATCGGGCTTGATTTCGGCATGGTGACGCAGGTTTCCGACACGGAAATCCAGTTGCGTGAATTAATACAGGATTCTGCGGGAGACTGGACCGAGCGCAAGAGCTCGCTCTACCTGCAGAGCAAGGAGGGAAGCAATAAATGAAATTTATAAATTATGCGATGGCTGTTGCCTCGGCTTGTCTCGCCCTGTCTTCATCCGTGCGAGCTGAAGTTCCGCTTGCGAATACAATCGAAGCGGTTAACGTTGCTCAGCAGGGAAATGAAATTGCACTTCGGATAGACCTGAAGGAAGCCTTGGCATCGCCACCACCGGGATTTAGTGTAGCCAATCCTGCAAAAATCGCTCTTGATTTCCAGTCGACCGCAAACGGCTTGGGTAAGACCAGCCAAGTATTCAACCAAGGGGACCTGCGCGGGATCAATGTTGTACAGGTTGGTGATCGCACACGAGTGGTGCTAAACCTCGTGCGTAACATGAACTACAAGACGCGACTGGAGGGTAAATCACTTTACGTCACGCTGTCACCGATTGAGCGTTTGGCTGATTCTGCCGCACAGCGAACAACTCGCTTTGCCGAGGAAAGTCTTATTGGTTCGAAGCACGCCCTGAATGATGTGATATTTCGTCGTGGCAAGGATGGTGAGGGACGGATAGTCGTAGATTTGAGCGATACCGGTACAGGTATCGATATTCGCCAGCAAGGCTCCAGCCTCGTTGTCGACTTCATGAAGACAACTGTGCCTGATCGTTTGCGTCGTAAGCTTGACGTTACGGATTTCGCGACGCCGGTGACTTCTGTTGAAACCAAAGCAGTCGGTGATAACGTTCGGATGACCATCTCGCCAAAGGGATTGTGGGAGCACAACGCCTATCAGAGTGACAACCAGTTCATTGTCGAAGTAAAGCAGATCGTTGAGGACCCAAACAAGCTGGTTCAGGGGTCGAAAGTGGGTTACCAGGGGCCGCGAGTTAGCATCAACTACCAAAACGGTGATGTGCGAGCCCTTTTGAGATTGATGGCGGAGGAGTTGAATCTCAATGCCGTTATTAGCGAAACGGTTACCGGCACGACCACGTTGGTCCTGAAAGATGTTCCTGCTGATCAGGTGATTGACATCATTTTTCAGCAAAAGGGCCTCGATATGCGAAAGAAGGGGAACATCATCATGATTGCCCCTCGCGACGAGATTGCCACTAGAGAAAAACTGGATTTCGAATCAAAACAGCAGATCAGTGAGCTCGAGCCGCTTAAACTGGAGCAGTTCCAGTTGAACTATCAAAAGGCTTCAGATGTGGCCAGATTGTTGGCTGGCTTGCCATTGACGGGAGCCGGTGCGGCCCCCGTGGCAGGGGCGAATTCGGCAGCCCAACGTATCCTGAGCAAGCGCGGTAGCGCGGTCGCAGACCCGCAGTCGAATATCATTTTCATCAACGACATACCTAGCAAGCTAGAGGAAATTCGTGGATTTATTCGCTCGATTGATACAGCTGCGCGGCAGGTATTGATTGAAGCAAGGGTTGTGGAAGCCCAGGATAGCTTTAAGCGCGAACTGGGGGCCAAATTGGGCCTCATAAATTCCAAATCCAGCGAAATTTTAGGCACCGGAATTAATATTGCTGGCGGGAAAATGACTCCTGCGGTTACCACTGGAACAACGACAACGCCGGCAACACTTATCCAAAACCCCATGGTAGGAGTCAATTTGCCAACTCCCTCTACGGGCGGTGCGCTGGCATTCTCGCTGTTTAATTCGTCCTTCACGCGCATCCTCAACTTGGAGCTGGCGGCACTGGAGGAGGATGGGATCGGAAAGATTATTTCCAGTCCGCGGGTTATTACAGCCAATAATGTGAAAGCCAAAATTGAAGACGGCACCGAGGTTCCTTACATAACTGCGCAAACATCCAGCGGGGCATCGACCTATACCGTTGCATTCAAGCCCGCAAAGTTGTCTCTTGAGGTCACGCCGCAAATTACGCCGGAGGGAACAGTTCGGATGAGTCTGATCGTGAAGAAGGAAGAGCCGGACTGGACTAGAGCGGTTAGTGTCAATGGATTTCTGAATCCACCCATCAAGAGTTCAGTCGTTGAGACAAATGTCGTAGTTGAGAATGGTGGCACGGTGGTGATCGGCGGCGTGTTTATTACTGACTCGCAGAATACTGTAGATAAAGTGCCGTTGTTGGGTGACATACCGTTCCTCGGTTGGCTGTTCAAATACAAGAGTGACACGGGCAAGCGCCGTGAACTGTTGGTGTTCATCACACCACGCGTCATTTCCGACAAGATGCGCTTTGATTGATCGCGCCTAACCAAGAAATAACGGGGTCGGCGATGCCGGCCCTATTTTTTTGTGCTTGGTGGGTAGTCGGCTAAAATCCGAACGTGGAAAATCGTCGCAACATCTATCTAGTCGGACTTATGGGGGCCGGCAAAACTACGGTTGGTCGTCAACTGGCGAAGCGCCTTGCTCGCCCATTCTTCGACTCTGATCATGAAATTGTTGAGCGGACTGGTGTGCCAATCCCCACAATTTTCGAGATCGAGGGCGAAGAGGGGTTTCGGCGACGTGAGGTGCAGACCATTCGCGAACTAACGGAAACGGCCGGTATCGTCATGGCTACCGGGGGCGGGGTTGTTCTAAGTCCGGAAAACAGGCGACGTTTGCATGATACTGGCTGGGTGGTGTACCTGAATGTGCCGCCGGCATTGTTGTTCGAACGTACGCGACATGACCGGAATCGTCCGTTATTGCATGTTGCCGACCCGCTGGTTAAGTTGGAGGAACTGCATGCTTTACGGGATCCGCTGTACCGGGAGACCGCCCATTTCATCGTAGATGGCGGTCATCTGGTTGCCTCCGGCATTGTGCTTCACCTCCTGAGGGAATTTAACCATCAATGCAAAACATGATCGAAACGCTCGGTGTCGCCTTGGGGGATCGCTCCTATCCCATACATATCGGGAGCGGTCTGCTCTCGCGTCCAGAATTGCTTCTGCCATATATCAAACAAAAGAAGGCGGTCGTGATCACGAACACTACCGTTGCTCCGCTCTATCTCGAGCAGCTACGGTCAACACTGGAAAATGGTGGGATTTCAGTGTTGCCCGTGATCTTGCCCGATGGCGAGCAGTTCAAGACTTGGGAGACGTTGAATCTGATATTTGATGCCTTGCTTGGTTCGCGCAGCGAGCGCGGAACAACACTGATCGCATTGGGTGGTGGTGTGATCGGTGACATGGGGGGGTTTGCCGCTGCCTGCTATCAGCGCGGCATGCCGTTTATCCAGGTGCCGACCACATTGTTGTCCCAGGTGGATTCGTCGGTTGGTGGAAAAACGGCGATAAATCATCCGCTAGGCAAAAACATGATCGGCGCGTTTTATCAGCCGAAACTGGTGCTGGCCGATATTTCTACGCTGGATACCCTGCCGAATCGCGAATTGAAGGCGGGTCTGGCGGAAGTAATCAAATACGGTCTGATTCGCGATTTGGATTTTTTCGTGTGGTTGGAAGATAACCTCGAAAAATTGTTGGCGCGCGATGCTGCATCGTTGACCTATGCCATTCATCGATGCTGTGCCAACAAGGCCGAAATTGTAGCTGCTGATGAAAAGGAAATCGGCGAGAGGGCGCTTTTAAATTTAGGTCATACTTTCGGACATGCGATCGAAACCGGTATGGGGTATGGTCAATGGCTGCATGGAGAAGCGGTTGCTGCCGGCACGCTAATTGCTGCGGAATTGTCATTCAACTTGGGTTGGCTAGATGCCGTCTCGGTCAAGCGAATTGAACAGATATTTGTGCGGGCAGGTTTGCCTGTATTTGCACCAAAACTGGGTGTGGCTAGATATCTTGAGTTAATGAGCCATGATAAAAAAGTGCAAGATGGGAAATTGCGCTTGGTGCTCCTTCGTGGGATCGGAAAGGGCGTCGTTTCGGAGTTGTCCGACGATGCTCAGATTCGCGCCGCAATCGAGGATAGATGCACCTGAACAGGGAATGATTGATCCCGGGTGTTCATGGTTGGTGCGTCGCAGCATCTTGAATTGACAGGGGTTTGCCAGTATATTCGATGGTTGCCTCTAATTTTCCTACAGGCCGGAGCATTAAATATGCTGATCGGCTTTTTTCAACATTGGCCCGAGAGTGGCGGCCAAGTTATACGAAGGAATGCGTGTGATGGAACCGGGAGTACCTGAGCGGCAGGGTCTGTACGACCCAGCCAACGAGCACGATGCTTGCGGCGTGGGTTTTGTGGCCCATGTCAAAGGTCAGAAAAACCATAGCATCGTCGAGCAGGGTTTGTTGATCCTGAAGAATATCGATCACCGCGGTGCAGTTGGCGCCGATCCCTTGCAGGGTGATGGTGCAGGCATTCTGATCCAGATTCCCGATCAGTTCTATCGGGAAGAAATGGCTCGCCAGGATGTCGAACTGCCGCCTGCTGGTGAGTACGGTGTCGGCATGGTATTCCTGCCTCAAGAGGCGGCAGCCCGCCACGCATGCGTGGAGGAGATCGAGCGTTCCGTGGTTGCCGAAGGCCAGGTTCTATTAGGCTGGCGCGATGTGCCGGTGAACCGCGATATGCCAATGTCGCCGGTCGTGCGCGCTACCGAGCCGGTCATTCGCCAGGTTTTCGTCGGCCGAGGGTCGGATGTATTCGTGACCGATGCGCTGGAACGCAAGCTGTACATCATTCGCCGTCGTGCCGCCAACGCTATCAAGTCGCTCAATCTCAAGCATGGCCAGGAGTTCTACGTCCCGTCCTTTTCTGCTCGCACGGTCAACTATAAGGGGTTGTTGCTGGCCGATCAGGTCGGTGTCTACTATGTCGACCTGCAGGACAAGCGTACCGTTTCTGCCTTGGCGCTGGTTCACCAACGATTTTCGACCAACACGTTCCCGACCTGGGATTTGGCGCATCCGTTTCGCTACATCGCCCACAACGGGGAAATCAATACCGTGCGTGGCAACGTTAACTGGTTCAAGGCCCGTGAGCAGGCGATTTCCTCGCCAATTCTCGGCGACGACCTGAAAAAGGTGTGGCCGCTACACTACCCTGGTCAATCCGACTCTGCAGCCTTTGATAACGCGCTGGAACTGCTGGTCATGGGTGGCGGCTACTCGCTGGCTCAGGCGGTCATGCTGATGATTCCGGAAGCCTGGGAAAAGCACTCCCAGATGGACGAAAATCGCCGGGCTTTCTATGAGTATCACGCTGCCATGATGGAGCCGTGGGATGGTCCCGCTGCGGTGGCATTCACCGACGGTCGCCAGATCGGTGCGACGCTCGACCGTAACGGCCTGCGTCCGGCCCGCTACCTGGTTACCGATGATGATCTCGTCGTGATGGCTTCAGAGTCGGGCGTGTTGCCGATTCCGGAAAAGAAGATCGTCAAGAAGTGGCGCCTGCAGCCGGGGAAAATGTTCCTGATCGATATGGAGCAGGGGCGCATCATCGACGATCAGGAGCTCAAAAACTCTCTGGCCAACGCCAAGCCTTACCGGGAATGGATTGAAAAAATCCGCATCAAGCTCGACGAAGTGCCGGCTCCGAACGAAAAATGTTCGGCTCCCGCCGCTTCGCTGCTGGATCGTCAGCAAGCTTTCGGCTATACGCAGGAAGACGTCAAGATCATCCTTGAGCCGATGGTCCAGAATGGTGAAGAAGCGACCGGTTCGATGGGTACGGACTCTGCCCTGCCGGTGCTGTCGGCGAAGAACAAGACCCTCTACACCTACTTCAAGCAGTTGTTCGCGCAAGTGACCAACCCGCCGATCGACCCGATCCGCGAAGAACTGGTCATGTCGCTGGTGTCCTTCATCGGGCCGAAGCCGAACCTGCTCAATACCAACGACATCAACCCCCCAATTCGCCTGGAGGTTTCGCAACCAGTCCTGTCTTTTGACGACATGGAGAAGCTGCGCAACATCGAGAAGTACACGTCCAACAAGTTCCATTCCTTTGAGCTGGATATTTGCTATCCGGTGGCCTGGGGCAAGGACGGGATCGAGGCGCGTCTTGCGTCCCTGGCAGCGGATGCCGAAGATGCCGTGCGCTCGGGCGCCAACATCCTGATCGTTTCCGACCGCATGGTTGACGCCGAGCATGTCGCCATTCCTGCCTTACTTGCTACCTCGGCCATCCACCAGCACCTGGTTAAAAAGGGCCTGCGCACCAGTGCCGGCCTCGTGGTCGAAACCGGTTCGGCTCGTGAGACCCATCATTTCGCCTTGCTAGGCGGCTACGGTGCCGAGGCTGTCCACCCCTATGTGGCGCTGGAAACCATTGCCGGATTTGCCAAGGGTGACGCCGAGAAGGCCGAGAAGTTCGTCAAGAATTACGTCAAGGCCATCGGCAAGGGTCTCATGAAGGTCATGTCCAAGATGGGCATTTCGACCTACATGTCCTACACCGGCGCCCAGATCTTCGAAGCCATCGGCCTCCAGAAGGCCTTCGTCGAAAAGTATTTCACCGGCACGCCATCCAATGTTGAAGGGATCGGCGTTTTCGAGGTTGCCGAAGAAGCCATTCGTCTGCACGACGAAGCATTTTCGGCTGATCCCGTGCTGGCCAATATGCTTGATGCCGGCGGTGAATACGCCTACCGTATCCGCGGCGAAGAGCACATGTGGACGCCGGATTCGATTGCCAAGCTGCAGCATTCGACCCGCTCCGGCAAGTACGAGACCTACAAGGAATACGCCAAGCTGATCAACGATCAGACCAAGCGTCACCTAACCCTGCGCGGCCTGTTCGAATTCAAGCCGACCGGCTCCGCCATTCCGCTTGAAGAAGTCGAGTCCGCCAAGGAAATCGTCAAGCGTTTCGCCACGGGTGCCATGTCGCTCGGTTCCATCTCGACCGAAGCGCACACCACGCTGGCCATCGCCATGAACCGCATTGGCGGCAAGTCGAACACCGGCGAGGGGGGTGAGGACGCCAGGCGTTTCGTGCCGCTCAAGGCTGGACAGACGCTGTCCGAAGTCGTCGGTGCTTCGCGTATCGAACGCGATTACACCTTCAAGGAAGGCGATTCGCTGCGCTCAGCCATCAAGCAGGTCGCGTCCGGGCGCTTTGGTGTGACCGCCGAGTACCTGGTCAATGCTGACCAGATCCAGATCAAGATGGCGCAAGGTGCCAAGCCGGGCGAAGGCGGCCAGTTGCCGGGTCACAAGGTATCCGAGTACATCGGCTTCCTGCGTCACTCGGTGCCGGGGGTCGGCCTGATTTCACCGCCGCCGCACCACGACATCTACTCGATCGAAGACTTGGCGCAGCTCATTCACGATCTGAAGAACGCCAATTCCAAGGCCTCCATCTCGGTAAAGCTGGTGTCCGAAGTCGGTGTCGGTACCGTTGCAGCCGGTGTTGCCAAGGCCAAGGCAGATCACGTCGTGATCGCCGGTTTTGACGGCGGCACGGGCGCTTCGCCGCAGTCCTCGATCAAGCATGCAGGTACGCCGTGGGAACTCGGCTTGTCCGAAACCCAGCAGACGCTGGTGCTCAACCGCCTGCGTTCGCGTATCCGTGTTCAGGTCGATGGCCAGATGAAGACCGGCCGTGACGTCGTGATCGGCGCCCTGCTTGGTGCCGATGAATTCGGCTTCGCCACGGCACCGCTGGTGGTCGAAGGCTGCATCATGATGCGCAAGTGCCACCTGAATACCTGCCCGGTCGGCGTGGCTACTCAGGATCCGGTGCTGCGCCAGCGCTTCTCCGGTCAACCGGAGCATGTCGTCAATTTCTTCTTCTTCGTTGCCGAAGAAGTTCGCGAGATCATGGCTCAGCTTGGCATTCGCAAGTTCGACGAGCTGGTTGGTCGTGCCGACCTGCTCGACATGCGTGCCGGTATCGAGCACTGGAAGGCCAAGGGGCTGGATTTCTCGAAGATTTTCTTCCAGCCGAATGTGCCGGCCGATGTGCCGCGTCTGCATACCGAAGGCCAGGATCACGGCCTCGAAAAGGCGCTCGACCACAAGCTGATCGCCGAAGCCAAGCCGGCCCTCGAAAAGGGCCAGAAGGTCCAGATCGAAACCAAGATCATCAACGTCAACCGCACCTGCGGCACCATGCTGTCGGGCGAGGTTGCCCGTCGCTACGGCCATGCCGGCCTGCCGGACGACACCATCCACGTCAAGCTGACCGGCACCGCCGGCCAGGCCTTCGGTGCCTTCCTGGCCAAGGGCGTGACGCTGGAGCTGACTGGCGAAGGTAACGACTACGTCGGCAAGGGCCTGTCGGGCGGTCGCATCATCATCAAGCCGAGTCCGGATTTCCGCGGCGATACGCAGCAGAACATCATTTGCGGCAACACCGTCATGTACGGCGCGACCGAAGGCGAGGCTTTCCTCGCTGGTGTCGGCGGCGAACGCTTCTGCGTCCGCAACTCCGGCGGTACGGCGGTCGTTGAAGGTGTTGGCGACCACGGTTGCGAATACATGACTGGCGGCACCGTGGCTGTACTGGGCATGACCGGGCGCAACTTCGCGGCTGGCATGTCGGGTGGTATCGCCTACGTGCTGGATGAGGATGGCAGCTTCAAGCATCGCTGCAATCTTGCTCAGGTAGCGCTCGAGAAGGTCTTGCCGGCATCCCGTATTGCTGCTGGCGAGCCGCAGCATCTCGGCATCGCTGACGAAACCCAGCTCAAGGAACTGGTCACCCGTCACGTGGAATACACCGGTAGCGCCACCGCCAAGGCCATCCTGGCCAACTGGGATGCCTACCGCGAGAAGTTTGTCAAAGTCTATCCGCACGAATACAAGCGCGCCCTCACCGAGATGGCCGCTGCTGCACAGAAGGAGGCTGCATAATGGGCAAGCCGACCGGCTTCATGGAATTCGAGCGCCTGTCCGAGTCTTACGACCCGGTTGAACAGCGCCTGAAGAACTACAAGGAATTTGTCCACGCCTTGTCCGACGACGACGCCAAGATCCAGGGCGCACGTTGCATGGATTGCGGTATCCCGTTCTGCAACAACGGCTGCCCGGTGAATAACATCATTCCGGACTGGAATGACCTGGTTTACCGCGGCAACTGGAAGCAGGCTCTGGAAGTGCTGCATTCGACCAACAATTTCCCGGATTTCACCGGCCGCATCTGTCCAGCGCCGTGCGAAGCCGCCTGTACGCTCGGCATCAATGCTGCGCCGGTGGGCATCAAGTCGATTGAGCACGCGATCATCGACAAGGGCTGGGAAATGGGTTGGGTCGTGCCGCAGCCGGCGAAATCGAAGACCGGCAAGAAGGTCGCCATCGTTGGTTCCGGCCCGGCGGGTCTGGCTGCCGCCCAGCAACTGGCGCGTGTCGGCCACGACGTGACTGTTTTCGAGAAGAGCGATCGTCTCGGCGGCCTGCTCGCCTACGGTATTCCCGACTTCAAGATGGAAAAGACGCTGGTCGACCGTCGTGTTGCCCAGATGGAAGCCGAAGGCGTCACCTTCAGGACCAAGGTCGTGATCGGCGACAAGAACGTGCCGGCCGGCATCAACAACGATGCGACCGAGTTCGTCTCGGCCGAGCAGTTGAAGAAGGATTTCGACGCAGTGATTCTCGCTGCCGGTTCCGAAGTGCCGCGCGATCTGCCGGTGCCGGGCCGCCAGCTCAAGGGCATCTACGCCGCGCTCGAGTTCCTGATTCCGCAGAACAAGGAAGTCCAGCAAGGCAAGACCAACCCGATCAACGTCAAGGGCAAGCACGTCATCGTCATCGGTGGCGGCGATACCGGTTCCGACTGTGTCGGCACCTCCAATCGCCATGGCGCCGCTTCGGTGACCCAGTTCGAACTGATGCCGATGCCGCCAGAAGAGGAAAACAAGGAGCTTACCTGGCCGTACTGGCCGTACAAGCTGCGTACCTCTTCTTCGCACGACGAAGGTTGTTCCCGCGATTTCGCCGTTGCCACCAAGGGCTTCGTCGATGATGGCAAGGGTAACGTCAAGGCGCTCAAGGCCGTTCGTCTGGACTGGACGCAGGGCCAGATGAGCGAAGTGCCCGGTTCCGAATTCGAACTGCCGTGCGACAACGCCTTCCTGGCCATGGGTTTCACCAACCCGGTCGGCGGCCTGCTCGATGCCTTCGGCGTTGACAAGGATGGGCGCCAGAATGCCAAGGCGACGACCGACGGAGCCGGTTGCTACAAGACCAACGTGGACAAGGTTTTCGCCGCCGGCGACGTGCGGCGTGGTCAGTCGCTGGTGGTCTGGGCGATCCGCGAAGGTCGGCAGGCTGCTCGTGAGGTCGATGCCTTCATGATGGGTTCGACGACACTGCCGCGCTAAGTCGGATCGTTCCTCAAAAAAGCCCCGCCGCCTGAAAAGCCGGTGGGGCTTTTTGATTTTGGCCGTTTTTTACGGTTGACCGTGGGATTCGTATTTTGACTATTTTTCTCGTGATTCGGTGTCGAGCCGGCAAAACATTGTGTCTGTCGTGTGAGAATGGCTGCTGATTTCCAGGGGGGAAAATGATGACTGAACTGCAACCTGCCTTGCTCGTGACAACGCCAAGCGGCGCCCTTGACGGGCACATGCTGGTGATTCTGGGCATCATGGTCGTCGCCGGGGTTCTGGGTGGCACGGCCAACTACTTTCTGGCCGACCGGCGGGGCGATGCGGGCCGCCACGACTGGCTGAAATATCCGGTCTTCGGCGTTGTTGCGGCGCTCACCGTGCCGCTCTTTCTCAACATGCTATCGAGTACGCTGCTCGAAGGGGCGCGGACCAAGCCGATCGATCTCTACGTCTTTTCAGGGTTCTGCCTGATCTACGTGGTTGCCTCGCGGCGCTTTTTCGAGAACATGGTGCAGCGCCTTATGGCGCAGATCGACCAGGTTCGGCGCGACGTTGGCCGCATCGAACAGCAAAAGCGCGACGAGCCGATCGTGGTCGTGCCCAAAGCCGAATCCGAGACGCTCAAGGCCGTCGAGCCCGATCCCAAGGATGTCCTCTCCTACAACGACGTGGAAATCCTGCGCGCCTTGTCCGAGGGCGGCTTCGTTTATGGCAATCTCGCTGCGATCTGCGACGGTACCGGCCTGACCCGCGACTTTGTCAGCCAGCGCCTGACCGTCATGAAGGCCATGGGCGTCATCGAGACGCGGATCAACGACAAGAACGTGCTGCACTGGTTTGTCTCGACCCGCGGCAAGGCTGTGCTCGGTGACATTCTCGGTGGCCAGGAACAGAAAAAGAGCGCCTGATTTTCCCGGCCGTCTCCGGCCAAACGCCGCACAAAGCCCGCCGCCTGAAAAGCCGGCCGGGCTTTTGTTTTTTTAATGGGACTTGCGCTGGATCAAAGGGCGAACATGGCAAACGCTTCGCCGGCTTCGACAGTCCGGGCCGATCATGTGAAAATGCAAATTACCCAACCGCACAAGATTCTGCCCAACATGAATATCGTGATTCTCGCTGCCGGCCAAGGCAAGCGCATGCATTCCAACCTGCCCAAGGTGTTGCACCCGATTGCCGGCAAGCCCCTGGCGCAACATGTCATCGACACTGCCCGCCTTCTGTCGCCGGAAAAACTCATCGTTGTCTATGGCCATGGCGGAGAGGTGGTGCGCGCCACGCTGGCCGCCGACGACATCCTGTGGGCCGAGCAGGCGCAGCAACTGGGCACCGGCCACGCCGTCGCCCAGGCCGTCTCGCAACTGGGCGATGCGGCGCAGACGCTGGTGCTTTACGGCGACGTGCCGCTGACCACGGTTGGTGCGCTCAAGCGCCTGCTGCAGGCCGGCAAGGATGGCCTGTCGATTCTCACCGTTGACCTCGCCAACCCGACCGGCTACGGCCGCATGGTGCGCGATGCCGCCGGCAACATCGTGCGCATCGTCGAGGAAAAGGACGCGACGCCGGAGGAAAAGGCGATCCGCGAGGTCAACACCGGCATCATGGCGATCCCGACGGCGCGCCTGGCTACCTGGCTCGGCCAGCTCAAGAACAACAATTCGCAAGGCGAGTACTACCTGACCGACATCGTCGCGCTGGCCGTCGCCGAAGGCCTGCCGGTGCGCGCCGCGCAGCCCGAGGGCGAATGGGAGGTGCTCGGCGTCAACAGCAAGGTGCAACTGGCCGAACTGGAGCGTCAGCATCAACGCAACCTGGCCGATCAACTGCTCGTCGCCGGCGTCCGTCTGGCCGACCCGGCGCGCATCGACATTCGCGGTTCGCTGAGCCATGGCCGCGACGTCGCCATCGATGTCGGCTGCGTTTTCGAAGGCAAGGTCGACCTGGCCGATGCCGTCGAGGTCGGCCCCTACTGCGTGCTCAAGAACGTCAAGGTCGGCGCCGGCACGCGCATCGCCGCCTTCTGTCATTTCGAGGACGCGGTGATCGGGCCGGATGGCGTGCTCGGGCCTTATGCCCGGCTGCGTCCGGGCACCGAACTCGGGCCGGAAGTGCACATCGGCAACTTCGTCGAGGTCAAGAAGAGCATCATCGGTGCCCAGTCGAAAGCCAACCACCTGGCCTACATCGGCGACGCCGAAATCGGCCAGCGGGTCAACGTTGGCGCCGGCACGATTACCTGCAATTACGATGGCGCCAACAAATTCAAGACGATCATCGAGGACGACGTCTTTATCGGCTCCGACACCCAACTTGTCGCGCCGGTGACGGTCGGTCGCGGGGCAACGCTCGGCGCCGGCACGACGCTGACCAAAAATGCCCCGCCCGATGCGTTGACCGTATCGCGGGCCAAACAAATGACGCTACCCGGCTGGGAACGTCCGAAAAAGGTAAAGAAATAATGGATTTCTGGTTCACCGCTTTCATGCTTGTCATCGCCCTGCTCGTCGCAGTCGGCGGAGCCCTTTTGCTGGTCGGCTATTTCGGCACCTTGCCGGCCTCGTTTGCTTTTGGCTGGAAGAACTGGCTGCCGACGCTGACTTTGCCTATCGTCGGCCCGCTCTGGTTTGCCGGCACGCACTGGTCGGAATTTTCCAAGCCGGGCAAGCAGCTGATTTTCGGCGTGCTGCTTTTCGTCGTGGCAGTTGCCTTGCTCTACGGCTTCGGGCCGCATTTTGTCGATCGTATGGCCGCCAGTGGCATGTATCGCGAATAGATTTTATGCCGCCTCCAGCTCTTCGATTTCGGCTCACTGATGACCAGGCAGGCTACCGAAGTAAACCGATTTTTCGCTGAATTTTTAAGCTAAGGGAGAAGAAGATGTCCAAGTACACCACCGAGGCTCTACGTTCCGTTGCATTGGTTGGCCATGGCGCCGCCGGCAAGACCAGTCTGACCGAGGCCTTGCTGTTGGCAACCGGCGCCATCAATGCCAAGGGCAGCGTCGAGAGAGGCAATACCGTTGCCGACTTCGATGTCCAGGAAAAAGAGGCCGGACACTCCCTGACGTCTGCCATCGTCAATTTCGGTTATGAAAATACCCATGTTCACCTGATCGACACTCCGGGCTACCCGGATTTTGCCGGCCAGGCGATTGCCGCGCTGGCCGGCGTCGATACCGCCCTGATCGTCGTCAACGCCCAGACCGGCGTCGAACTGATGACCGAGCGCATGATGCGCTACGCGACCGAGCGCAAGCTGTGCCGGATGATCGTCATCAACAAGATCGACGCTGAAAATCTCGATCTGCCCGGCCTCGTTGCCAACATTCGCGAGCGTTTCGGCAAGCAGTGCATGCTGCTCGACCTGCCGGCCCACGGCGCCGCCGATGTCGTCGAAGTGCTCGAGCACGCTGCCGGCGACGCCGATTTCGAGTCGGTCGCCGCGGCGCACCGGGCGCTCATCGACCAGATCGTCGAAGAAGATGAAGACCTGCTCGCCCAGTATCTTGAAGATGGTGCCGATCCGACCGCCACCGCCCTGCATGCGCCGTTCGAGAAGGCGCTGCGCGAAGGGCATCTGATTCCCATCCTGTTCACCTCGGCCAAGACCGGCGCCGGGATCAAGGAATTGCTGCACGTGCTGGCCACGCTCGCGCCGAACCCGGCCGAAGGTAATGCGCCGCCGTTCTACAAGGGCGAGCCGGGCGACAAGACCGAGCCTTTCCAGGCCGAGCCGGATGCCGCCAAACACGTGCTGGCCCACGTCTTCAAGGTGGTGGCCGATCCCTACCTGGGCAAGATCGGCATCTTCCGCGTGCATCAGGGCACGATGAAGAAGGACATGCAGCTCTTCGTCGGCGACAGCAAGCGGCCGATCAAGGTCGGTCATCTCTACCAGTTGCAGGGCAAGGACAGCATCGAGGTCGATCAACTGCTGCCGGGCGACATCGGTGCCGTTGCCAAGATCGACGAGGTCGATTTCGACAGCGTCCTGCACGACTCGCACGATGAAGATCACATCCACCTCGTGCCGCTCGAGTTTCCCAAGCCGATGGCCGGTCTGGCCGTCGAAACGAAGAAGAAGGGCGACGAGCAACGCCTGTTCGACATCCTCGGCAAGCTGGCCATGGAAGACCCGACCTTCGTCGTCGAACGGCATCCGACGAGCAATGAAACGGTGGTCCGCGGCCTCGGCGAGATCCACCTGAAGTCCAAGCTGGCCCGCATGGCCGGTCAGCACAAGCTGGAAGTCGATACCCAGCCGCCGCGCATTCCGTACTGCGAGACGATCACCGCCCCGGCCGAGGCGATGTACCGCCACAAGAAACAGTCGGGCGGCGCCGGCCAGTTCGGCGAGGTCCATTTGCGCATCGAACCGAAGGGCCGTGGCGAGGGATTCGAGTTCGTCGATGCAGTCAAGGGCGGTGTCATCCCGGGCGTCTTCATGGCGGCGGTCGAGAAGGGGATTCGCCAGGGGCTGGAAGGCGGCGTCGTGGCCGGTTATGCGGTCGACGACCTCAAAGTCACGGTTTTTGATGGCAAGACCCACGCTGTTGACGGCAAGGAAGTCGCTTTCACGATGGCCGGGCGCAAGGCCGTCATCGAAGCGATTCGCGGCGCCAAGCCGATCGTGCTCGAGCCGATCGTCAGCATCGAGATCATCGTTCCGGAATCGGCCATCGGCGACCTGACCGGTGATCTGTCCGGCCGGCGCGGCCACATCACCGGTACCGACGGGCGCGGTCATGGCTTGTCGGCGATTAGTGGCGAAGTGCCGCTGGCCGAACTCAACGACTACCAGTCGCGGCTCAAGTCGCTGACCGGGGGGCGGGGCAGCTACACCATCGAATTCGCGCGCTATGCAGCGGTGCCGCCGAATGTGCAGCAGCAGCTGGCGAGCAAGTTCCAGTTGCACGACGAGGACGAGTGAACGTTTAGTCCCGGGGGAGTGGGTTTCCCGGTTAATTGGCTTGGGGTTCCGCCTTGCTGGCGGGCGTACTTTCTTTTGCTTCGCCAAAAGAAAGTAGCCAAAGAAAAGGCGACCCCAAGGTCGGCGCCCTGCGGGTTCCTTCCGCCACTCGGCGAGCCGGGCGGCTTG
>Ga0209211_10003985_pt1 | contig 23457 bp, 24 predicted proteins | sample RifGroA2_FD_183992 | JGI IMG/M metagenome (GOLD analysis project Ga0209211, IMG submission 183992) | Groundwater microbial communities from Rifle, Colorado, USA - Groundwater A2 (SPAdes) (version 2) | ecosystem: Environmental > Aquatic > Deep subsurface > Groundwater | place: Rifle, Colorado...
ATCCCTTAAGTGTTTTTGCAATATTGTCCAATACGCGATTGGTGAATTTGTGCTGTTTTTCATCATCAAGATTACAGTATATCTTTGTGAGTTCAACTGCTTCATCAATGACAATTTCCTTGGCTAAATCTGTAAACTTAAGCTCATAAACCGCTAATCTAATGATTGCACGGTCTAGAAATGACAATCGATATAAACTGTATTCAAACAAATGTTTTTCAATAATTTGATCGATTTCAGTTACATTTTCGATAATTTGTTGATAAATGGTTTGGGCTTCCTCAATTTCAAAGCTTGGAATGAAAGGAAGTTTATCACTTTTGTAAAGATCGTACTGATAAAGCACATTCATCAGCTCGATGCGTAATTCTCGTCTTGACACATTCATAATTTATACCTCAAAGATATTGTATCATATTTATATGATTAAAAAAATCTAAATCGTTTGAAAAAACGGGTTTTAAATTCTGTTTAATTATGTATAGTTAACTCCTAAAAAAAAAGATGATGGGGGATTCCCAACATCTTTAAAGGCTTCAGTATGACCTTATCTTCCTAACCATCCACCATCGACTGCAATTGTGTAACCATGGATGTAATTCGAGTTATCGCTCGCTAAAAAGACTGCTGCGCCTGCTACATCCTTTGGCGTACCCCATCTGCCTGCGGGTATTCTTTCTAAAATTTGACCAGCGCGTTTTTCGTCGTCACGAAGCGCTGCAGTGTTATTGGTTGCCATATATCCAGGAGCAATCGCATTCACGTTGATTCCATATTTCGCCCATTCATTCGCCATGGTCATCGTTATGCCCTTGACGCCTGATTTGGAAGCTGTATAAGAAGGAACTCTGATGCCGCCCTGATAGGATAGCATGGAAGCGATGCTGATGATCTTGCCGCCGTTACCTTGTTTAATGAATTGATTTGCAACTGCCTGGGAGAAAAAGAAAACAGTTTTCAAATTGATATTCATGACATCATCCCAGTTTTGTTCAGAAAATTCAAGTGTATCTTCTCTACGGATGATTCCTGCATTATTAACTAGAATATCGACATGGCCGAAATGTTCAACAGCCATATTCACCAAATCCTTCAAGCCCGTTGGCTTGATGGTAATCAGGTTTGCTGTAATGCTTAAGAATTTTCTACCCATGGATTCTACCATGACTTTTGTATCGTTTGAATCTACATAATCGATACCGACAATGTCTGCTCCTGCCTCAGCAAGCCCCAAACACATGCCTTGACCTAAACCTGTTGATGAACCTGTAACGATCGCTACCTTGCCTTTTAGGCTGAATGCATCTAAAATTGACATTTTTAATTTCCTCCTTATTTCAAATCAGACATTTTGACGAAATCCATATCGCCAAATGTTTTATTTTCACCGCACATGCCCCAAATAAAGGTATAGTCCGATGTTCCAACACCTGAATGAATGGACCAGCTTGGTGAAATGACTGCTTGTTCATTCTGAATGACCAAGTGTCTTGTTTCATTGGGCTCACCCATCAGATGGAATACTCTTGTATCTTCTGCCATGTTGAAATAGAAGTAAACTTCCATTCTGCGATCATGGGTATGGCAAGGCATGGTGTTCCAAGCGCTGCCTTCGCTTAATATGGTCAATCCCATCACAAGCTGGCATGACTGACAAACTGCAGGATGAACATATTGATAGATGGTGCGTTGATTGAGTGTTTTAGGATCTCCCCATTTGTTCGGATTCGCATTTTTAAATGGAATATGAACATTTGAATAGGTCATGTGTGCTGGAGCGCTGTTGATGTAGAACTTTGCAGGATTCTTTTGATCAGTTGATCCAAATACAACTTCCTTGACACCGCTTCCGATATACATGCCGTCTCTTTCTGACATGGTGTGGTGTTTTCCATCGAGTTTGATAAAGCCAGCTCCACCAACGTTAATCACACCCAATTCTCTTCTTTCCAAGAAATACTCAGTGCCTAAATCCTTAGTCACAGGAAGGCTGACTTCCTTCAAGACTGGCATGATTCCGCCTGCGATGATTCGGTCATGATGTGAATAGGTGAGTAGGATCTCATCAACCTCAAATATCTTTTCAATCAGGTATCTTTCTCTTAATAGAGATGTGTCATATTTCTTTGAATCTTCAGGATGATTGTTGTAACGAATGTCTAGTTTCATGAATCTTACTTCCTTTCTATTAAGTCTTTAATCAATTTTAAACTTTCAGGAATGTCAGCACCTGTTACACCTTCAAAAATCAGATAGGCATTCGGTGTGACTTCTTCTATGCGTTTGATGATTTTAGGATAGTCCATCAAGCCCTTGCCTAAGCCGACTTGTATGAGTTTTCCATCTTCGATGATGAAGTCTTTCAGGTGGTAAATCGCGATATCATTTTTGAGCAATTTGAGCGATTCTTCAAAGATTTCCATCCGTTTTTGATAGTTCTCAATCGATAAAAAGTTGAATAAATCTATGGTGACTTTTAGATGTTTGCTGTGGATGGCCTCAATTACCTGCTTGATCCGGAATGGGGAATAGCAAACATGCGCATATGCACCTTCAATAGCAACATAACTGTCATGCTTTTCAGCGGTTGAAACGAGCTTCCTAAAGATATCAATGACATGTTTCAGTCTTAAATCGTCTTGGTTTTCCTTGACGTATCCCCAGGGAGATCCCATCAGTGATCCTGTTTCGCTGCCTACATAATCCGCATGTAGTTCTTTAGCGATTTTTAGATGTTTTTCGAAGTATTCGACACCTTGGATCAATTCCTTGTAATCAGGGTGGACAGGATTGAAATATGCGCCAAGCATCATGATTTTCGTATGCCTTAAGCTCTCTTTCAGCTCAGATAAATGATTAAAATCCACCTCGTCAAGAAGTGCTTTCTTAAAAACAAGCTGTATACCGTCAAAACCAAGCGCATGAACAGTTTCTGACAGCTCTTTAGCTGACATTTTTCCGATATCGTGAGCCCTGATTCCGATTTTAAACATTAAAGTTTCCCATATATCCAAGTCTTCTTGAAATACGTTCTGCGATTTGTACGAATTCCTTGGCGATATCTGCTCTTCTCGATCCATCTGTCAACAGATCAGATGCTACAATGACACCGCAAACTCTATTTTCAAAGTTCCAAACTGGTGCTGCGATTGTGCAGATATGACTGTTATCATCCAGGCTGCTAAATACGTGTCTCGCTTTTTTGAGTTCTTCAAATCCTGGGATGTTCTTGTTTTGAATAACATGGTCAAAGACTGCATAGCATTGACCGATTGGATTGACTTCAAAGTCTCTGGAGACGCTTCCGATTTCCTGAGGCGTCACAATTTTTGAATTGGTCGGCTGATATTTGAAGACATAGACAATCTTGTCATTGATTCGTTTGGTGACAAACGTGGTTCTGCCGTATTTGTCTCCAAATTCCTTAAGTTCGAATTGAGAAGCTTCAATCATGTTGGAGTTCTTCGTGTAAACCGAACCGATGGCGAACATCTTGGATCCGATGACATAGTTCTTCAATCTCGGATCTTTGTAGTAAATGGCATCTGCTTTATATAATGTTTGCAGAAAATCATAAACAGTTGCTTTAGGAATCTCAAGAATTCGATAAATCTGGCCTAAAGTCAACCCCTCATCGTGTTTAGCTATTAATTCTAGAATCGCAAGAATTCTGCTGACTGATCTGTTTTCTTTCATCGTTGTACACGTCCTGACGCATCGCCTTCTGCAAGTGCTTCGACTTCACTGATGGAGGCTTGATTGAAGTCTCCTGGAATCGTATGCTTGATTGCACTTGCCGCAACTGCAAACTCGATTGCATGTTGTGGATCTTTCGTTAATAACCCATGAATTAGACCACCTGAAAATGCGTCTCCTCCGCCTACACGGTCAATAATCGGATCAATCGTATAATGCTTGGATTGATAGAAGTTCGTTCCGTCATAAAGAAGTGCGCTCCAACCGTTTTTTGTTGCGGAAAATGATTCACGCAGTGTGGTAGCAACCATCTTGAATCCGAATGTTTCCTTCATTTCCTTGAATATTTGTTTATATCCATCGATTTCCAGCTGACCGGATTGAACATCGGTATGCGCTGGCTTAAAGCCTAGAACAAGTTCCGCATCTTCTTCATTGCCGATACAAACGTCTACATATTGCATCAAATCCTTCATGACTGCCTGAGCTTGCTCTGGCGTCCAAAGTTTCTTGCGGTAGTTTAAATCCACTGAAATGGTTGCTCCGGCTTTTTTCGCCGCGATGCATGCCTGTTTGGTGAGTTCCGCTGCTTTTTTACCGAGCGCAGGGGTAATGCCAGACCAATGAAACCATGTTGCACCTTTAAAAATCTGATCAAAATCAAATTCCTTAGGTTCAGCTTGGCTGATTGCGCTATCCTTCCTGTCATAAATGACCTTGGATGGTCTCATGCTCGCTCCTGTCTCTAAGTAGTAAATGCCGACACGGTCGCCGCCGCGGACAATATAATCTGTTTTAACCTGATATCTGGAGAGGGCATTGACTGCGCTTTGTCCGATTTCATGCTTGGGAAGTTTGGTGACGAAATATGCCTCATGACCGAAGTTCGCCAAGCTGACGGCGACGTTCGCTTCTCCTCCACCGTAAACCACATTGAATGTATCTGATTGGATGAATCTTGATTGTCCTGGTGTGGAAAGTCTCAGCATGATTTCCCCTAAAGTAACTACTTTTGCCATATGATCACTCCCTATTTTATAATTTCACTTTAAATACTGCTTTTTCAACGATAATCCCAGGTTTATAAATCAGTTTTGGCATGTGTTGATCATCTGGTGTGACAACCGCGAACATGTTTTCTGATAAGATTATTTTTGTAAAATCTTTAATTTTGTACTTTTCAATATCCTTTTCTTCTTGATAAGGACTAGTCACTGTGAATCCAGGATTGCCAAGATGATGATATCCAAAGTATTCAACTCCTTTTAATACGATTTGGATATCGAGGTATTTTTGATGTCCTTCAAAGAAACAGGATTCAATATCTTTCGGTTCATATGAGTCTCTTAATAAATAAACATTGGAACCATCGATTTCATGTTTTCCCAATGGGATGGATAATAAATCATGATGCTTGATATATTCAATCGCAGTTGCCATATTTCTATGCATGTGCGCATAAATTTCTATATTTTTTAAATGGTCGACAATCATGAGAGGATCCTCTTATGCGCGTGCTTTAGCAACAGCGCTGACAAAAGCTTTTGCAAGCTCGGTGACACCTTCATAGTCGCCTTTTTTAGCAGGTGAGGTGAGTTCTCCGCCGACACCGACTGCGACAACGCCGTTTTTAATCCATTCGGAAACGTTATCTAGGGATACTCCTCCTGTCGGCATGATATTCGCTTGGGGAAGCGGACCTTTCACTGCTTTGACATAACTTGGACCAAATGCGCTGCCTGGGAAAAGCTTGATGATATCTGAACCGGCTTCCATGGCTTTGATCATTTCAGTGATGGTTAAACAGCCGGGCATGTAAGGGATTTGATATCTGTTGCAGAGCTTCGCGGTTTCCAGATCAAAACCTGGACTCACGATGTATTGAGCGCCAGACAAAATTGCGATCCTTGCGGTCTCGCTATCTAAAACAGTACCTGCTCCAACAATTAATTCATCTTTAGTAAATGTCTTTGCTAAGCCTTCAATGACATAGGAAGCGCCAGGAACTGTAAAGGTGACTTCAATTGCGCTCACTCCGCCTTTGATGCAGGCTTTGGAAATTAAAACAGCAGATTCTGCTGATTCTGCGCGCACGACTGCGACGACTCCGACATCCGTTATTCTATTAATAATTTCATGTTTCATCATATCAAAATACCATCCTTCTCATAAACATCGTTTACTATTTCAAGCTTGTGTCTATAGAATCATACAACTATATTATAGTATGACGTTTTAACCAAGTCAATTTTTTATGTTATTCTTCCTTAAATACGTTGACATTCTCTAAAACCAGCATATTTTCTTGTACTTTTTCGATGGATACGTTTTTTAAATGCACTTGATTGACATATCTGAACTGCAAGCCTTGAGCCTTCATTGGATCTAGATAACTCATCATCGCAGGAATACCTTCTTGAGGGTTCTTTGCATATGTGAATTTGATGTTTTCTAGTTTGATCGATCTAATCGGTTGTTCAGGAAGTCCATAGAAAAAACCTGCGGCGACATGAACATTCTCACAAACCATGTTTTTGAATGTAAAATTCCCTAAGTAAGGCGTTCTTTGATCCACTGGAAGTTCCTTTTTGCTATAGACATATTCAGTCTTCCCGTCGTCATCGCAGTAATAATACATATTCATCACGAGAGGTGTTAAAACATCCTTCATATAGATGTTTTCAAAGGTAATGCCATCGATGACAGCAGATTCTCCTCTACCTCTTCTTGTCTTGATACGGAGACCTCTGTCGGTTTCTTTAAAGTAACATTGCGTCACGGATAAATCCTTGATTCCGCCGCTCATCTCGCTGCCTAAGACAACACCGCCGTGGCCATACGCCATCATGCAGTTTCTCACAGTCATATCCGATGTCGGTTTCCTATATTTCATACCCATTTCATATTTACCGCTCTTGATGGCGATGCAATCATCGCCAACAGAAAAGTCAACTCCGATAACACGCACGTGATCGCAGGATTCCGGGTCGCATCCATCGGTATTGGGTGAATCCTTGGGACTGATTAATTTCATATCGATAAAATCAATATAACTTGAAAAATACGGATGAAGATTCCATGATGGCGTATTGGTGACTGTCACACCTTGCATGCCGATATATTTAGAGTGGGATAAGAAGACGCCTTTTGGTCTCCAAGCTCCCCCTCGCTGGATCTTATGATCGATCCACCAATCGGAATTTTGTGCATTTTCATCAATGATACCCTCGCCGATAATCTTGACATTGGTAACCTCGATTCCAGTGATGATTGATGCGAAGGTTGGCGCTGCATTGCCTTCCCAGCTTGAAAGTTCAAGAACAGAACCATCTGATTTTGTCAAACGCGCGGGCAGTATCGGATATTCTTTTCGATCTCTGTGTCCTAAAAGGGTTGCCCCTTTGGAGAGTTCAATGGTTTGGTAGCTCTTTAAGAATAACGGACTCACATAATAGGTGCCTTCAGGAATGAAGACTCTGCCATCCTTCGGACATGCTAAAATAGCAGCTTGAATCGCTTTGGTGTCATCTTTGATACCGTCTCCTAACGCACCAAAGTCCTTGACGTCTACAACCGATGACTCCTCGTCCATATGGATTTCCAACTTATAACCATCAACATCAACTAAGTATTTTTGATCCGGATTCAGTCCGTATAATGAAAAAACGTTCGTTTTTACTTGCTTGAGCGCCAATTTTTGATCAACATAGACATCAAACGGGTGGCTTGCATAAAAGATTTCCTGATTTGATAGTTCTAAAGCAAGGCTTCTAGATGATTTAAAAATGACTTTGAACATGCTCTTCACTCCTTTGACTGATTTTTATTCTTAAAGATTACTTTATTTTTGACTGTCAAGTATATCCAGTCAACCACCCAGTAAAATAAACCGAAGGTGATTGGGTCGATTCCGACATAATCAAAACCGAACATCAGCATGCCGATGGATGGTATGCCCAAGCTCATGATTCCTTCAATCAGATAATAGGTTCCTAAAATCATGAAAAGTACATAACCCATGGTCGCAAACACGCTTTTGATGGATTTTCGATTGACATGATGCGGTAAATAGGATAATGTAGGAAACCTGTCATTATCCATCCAAACAATGACTTTGTTGATGATGTATTCAACTGCGAGCACCATCAAAAGATATAAAACAACCAGCAAATCGAGCGTATCAATCCTGAATGCGGTAAATGTTAAAAAAAATGCTGCTCCTGATACCCAAAACTTCAAAAACCCGATTTTCACTCCGGGTTTGATGTTGTTCAGCTTATCAATGCTGTAGGGATTGAACTCATTTGGCTTGTTTTCTTTATTATTCTTCAATTTTTACATACTTCCAATCCACGTAAAACCACGCAAATATGGTGGCTAAAACGTAAAATACTGCGCCAGTCATCATAACATTCATCGAAAATACTGCAAAATCAGGAATAACGAATCCATCAGTTCTTGTAGCAGCTTCAGTATAGAACACATTCACATATAAGTAAACCAGGAAAACCTGTAACATATTCAGAATGGTGAACAACATCAAGGATAGTGGCGATCTCTTCTTCGCATAGGCCATGCTATTCGCCAATTGAATCAGAGCAATCATATAAATACTGAATAGATAAAATCCAATAACCTTGTTCGTCAACACATTGATCGCTGAGATATGCGATTGAAAATCAATATCTCCAGTTCTGAAATCTAAGAATATTGTAAAAATCAATGTACCAATCACGGTGAAAATCACAGGAATGGAGAACTTATTATAATTATACCAGCGGATGTACCATTTTTCGCTATGGATATTGTCATTCATAAATACACAGCTCCGTTTCCTTATCAAAATAATACAAATGAGATACATCAAAGTTAAAGAGTGCATCCTCACCCGGATGTAATACTTCCCTTGCATTGATCTTGGAAATCACGCTCTTTTGTCCAATATTGAAATGAACTAGCGCTTCAGATCCTAAAAGTTCATAAAGTTCGATCTTTGTTTTATATCCTAAATCCGTTTCTTGATTGAACGGTCTTCTCAGGGTGATCGCTTCCGGTCTCACACCTAAAATGATATTCTTTCCAAAGTATCCTTTTTGATTCAGCCATTCATACTGGGGAGTATGCTTGATATCAACTTCAACATTTTCAATGACAACCTTGCCATCTGAAGTTATTCTAGCATCAAAGAAATTCATGGGTGGAGTACCGATGAAATTTGCTACATATAAATTCACAGGTCTTGCATATAAATCAACCGGTGACGCGATTTGAATGACATAACCATCCTTCATCACGACAATGCGGTCAGCAAGGGTCAGCGCTTCAATCTGATCATGTGTTACATAGATCATGGTAACACCTAAACGATTATGAAGCTCCTTTAATTCTTTACGCATCTGTCCTCTTAACTTAGCATCCAGGTTAGATAGCGGTTCATCCAGTAAAAAGACCTTGGGGTCGCGTACAATCGCGCGTCCCAATGCGACACGCTGGCGTTGACCGCCAGATAATTCTCTTGGCTTTCTATTTAAGTAGGGTTTAAGTCCAAGTATTTCAGCAGCCCACATGACACGTTCATGAATCTTATCGGATTCTTCTTTTCTGAGGGTTAAGGAAAACGCCATGTTGTGGTAAACAGTCATATGTGCATAAAGCGCATAGTTTTGAAACACCATCGCGATATCTCTATCCTTTGGAGCCATATCATTCACACGAACTTGATCAATTAATAAATCTCCGGATGTTATTTCTTCCAAGCCCGCAATCATGCGGAGCGTTGTCGACTTACCACAGCCTGATGGACCGACAAACACGATAAATTCACCATCTTTGATATCGATGCTGAAATCAAAAACAGCTTGGACGCCATTCATGTAAATCTTATTTAGGTTTTTAAGTGTCATTGTTGCCATCTTATTCACCAATCTCTTTCAAGTGTTTCGTTAAAACATGGTGACGTTGAATCGTTATAATCCCACCTAAAACAAGCAATCCTGCAGAAACAACCAAATAACCGACAATTAATGAAAATTGTCCAGCACTTAGCATATTTGCAATCAAAAGCTTTGTGGGAACATAAAAAATTCTAGCAATATGGATTCCTGCAATCACAAACAAGGCAATCGCCCAATTTAAACTGTAAATCTTACATTTTTCAGCAGCCAAAAAGGTTAATAACATCAACACGATGTTCACTAATATTTCAACTGCGATGCTGAAATCAGGAACTACAGTTGTAGGAATGATGATTGAAAAAAGTGCAACAATTGAAATCGCTAGCCCAAGTAAAACCAACGAATGCGCAAGCCGGTTTGTCTGATAGCGCATCTTATCCGCTTTAACGTTCATTTGCTTCCACCAGCCTTTCCAACAAGATTCCACGTTCTTTTTGTGCTCTTAATTTCTTGATTAAAAATATACCTAAAAATAGTGCTGTTACAATCATAAAGCCAGTGACATAATATCCAAGATCAAATACTTGATAACTCTTTTCACCCGCACCATGCGTAATGTATAAATATGCAGGAACTTCCGCTTCTGTGATTCTTTCATAAAGGATTCTTAAAACGCTATTATAATATAAAGTCAATGCTGCGTTGACAATCAGCATGATGATGGATAATATACTTAAAACAATATTACTCATATAGAATTTTTTACGGCTCATCGAACTGAACGCTAACGTTAAAAGTGTAATGATCAGTGAAATGAACCCCAATTGATTCATTAATCGGTTCGCTTGCTGCGAAGCACGGTAAAAATTCGTACCTCTAGTTTCACTGACAACCATCGCCCAATTTGAACTATAGCCCAATGTATACACAAAATAAATTGAGCTTGATAGAATCAATAACGCATAAACCAATACTTGCTGGTGCGTATGAATCCATTTAAAAATACTCAATATATACTGTATGGCCGCTTGTAGTATTCTTTTAAATATATTTTTTCCCATAGTGTAACATCCTTTGTCTCAAATCATCAAATGGAGGGTATCCGGGGGTGCATCCCCCGGATACCTGCAAATGATGTCATTCAATAAAATGAATTATTCTTGTACTCTTGCAATTGCGTCGTTTAGCGCTTTCTTATAAATTTCTTCATAAGTGTTCACACTAACTTCACCGATAACCTTAGTTACCATTGTTGTTAAATAAGTTTCTCTTGTTACGCTTCCGCCTGTACCTGTGAATCCATATTTGACGAGGATCGCAAGTTGAGCATCCGCCCAAATGTCATCAAATGTGAGGGTTGCGATATCAGCGCTTTCATCAGCAGTCAGTGCGAATAATGTTGGTACGAATTGATACCATGGATTTGTCAAGCTTTCTTCATAGACGCCAGCAAGTCTGAATGTACCCGCTTGAACAGCAGTATTGACTCTTTCGATACCTTCAATACCCTGTGCAGATAATGTTTGATATTCAAGACCTAAGCCTCTGATGTGACCAATTGGCATCGTTGCGCCAACATAACGTCTTAAGTAGTTAATCATGTTTCCTGAGGTGAGAGCAAGCATTTCTGTCTTAGCTGCTGCACTGATTGCAGGAATCATTTCACCGTTGTATTCGATTGCGCCATCAATATATCCTGTAGGACCATAGAGGTGGATGTTACCAATTGAATCATTAGAACTGTAATCATAAAGTTGATCGAATAGTGATAACACTCTTGCAAGCTTCACTGGATCTTCTTCAACGTGTGCTGGAATACCCCAAGCTTCAGCCTTAACTGCACGTGTACCTTCTGAGAAGTGGAAATATTCGCCATTTTGCATCCAGTCAACAACTGGAGGAAGAATTGCTTCAAACTTGAATGTTGGGTCTAATGCTGTAGCTGCTGTAACATATCCTTGTGGAGTTGATGACGCATTATAGTCATACGTCATGAATCCATAAGAACCTTGTAATAATACAGCTCTCCAGTCATAGTTTGAACCTTCATCAAAGTTTACAGGAAGTAATGAGTCACTATACATGCGTTGCAATTGATCAACTGCATCTAGGGTAACTGTTTGAACTCTAGCATCTTCGACAACGCCATCTTCATTGAAATATGCCCATTGGTAACGTGAGAACGCACCGCGAACACCATACATTTCAAGACCTCTGAATAGGTTTCTGATTCTTGAAGTCTGGCTAGTTCTAGCAAAGTAAACTTCAACTGCAGTTTTAGGAACTGCTGTTGTGTTAGTTCCTGTACCGAATTCTCTAGTCAGGAATTGTGGATTCGCCTTGACAACATACATCAAAGCAATCAGTTCATCTGTATCATAAGCTGCATCTGTTCCAACAAAAACGTCAGAAAGATTTGTATAGCCTTGGCTGCCATAAGTCGCTTGAATATAATTTCTAAATGCAGTACCCATTGTAGCGCCTGTCTTCGTTGGAAGAGCTGCTAAAATGTCAAGAATGTTTTGGCTGTGATTCTTCACAACGTTTCTGACAGTACCGTCAGCGTTTGCAACTTGAACCGTAACGTTCATGACAGCTGGAGTAACCTTTTCAACAGTCATAGTTCCTGTGTAAGCAGTTGTATCAAAGGATGGGGATGCTAAATCAAGGATATCTTGAACCCAGTCGATACGTGCTAAGAACATTTGTTCGATTTCACCGAATCCATCAAAATAAGGAGTATAGTAGATCGAACCGTTTGCTGATGTCATAGAAGCTCTGACTGAAGGATTTTGAACTAAGAACTTAGTAAGATTTGGCATGTAATTCAAATACTTGGATAAATCAACAAAGTTGCCTTGTACGCCGTATTCTGATAATAATGTCGAGGTCGCGTTAATGACATCTGCACCAACGAAACCTGCAGTTGCATAAGCCTGGAACTGCGCATTTGTTGTTGAAGTCTGTTTGACGTCAACAAAGTTAATGTTCATTCTATCGCCGATTGCTTCCCAAACTGGCATAATCATACCAGCAGTATATGTAGTTCCGTTTAAGGAAACATATGGGTTAGCTTCTTGATAGGTAATACCTCTACCTTCATAGTTGATTGCTGTATTGACAGTAACATCTGCAGTGGATTCAACAAGTGCAGAGCTAACAACAACAACGAAAGACGTAAGGATACCATCATGGTTGATTGTGATTGTCTTGTTTCCTGGAATCACGGAAGCGAATCCTGAAACTGTAAATTCTGTATCATCAAGTGTTTCAGATGCGCCGCTGTCGAATAATGCGTCAACAACTAAACCATCAAGCAGCAATGCTCCGCCGATACCATATAATGTTTGATATGGCATGGATGCGATAGATAAAGCAACAACTTCTGCTGCTTCATTGACAACAACTGTAAATTGCGCAGTCTTTGTCATGTAAGTCAGTGTAATCGTCTGTGAACCTGCAACGCTGCCATTAAATCCTGATGCGACTAAGGAAGCATTAGGAATGACTGCGGATGTGCCATCGCTGTATAAGCCGTTGACAACCAATCCTTCAAGTGATAATGATTCACCTAGATCATAAACGATTGCTGTTGGCAATGTTGCGATTTGTAATGCAAGCAATGTAACTTCAGCATCTGGATCGCTGACAACAACTGTAAACGTTGCTGTTTTAGTGCCTGAAGTCACGGTAATTGTTTGAGATCCAGCGACGTTCCCATTAAAACCTGTCACTGTATACTCGCTTGAAGCGATGACTGCGGATGTGCTATTGCTGTATAAACCTGTAACAACCAGGCCAGTCAAAACAAGTGATTCGCCAATTTCATAGATGACTTTGTTCGGCTGTGAAGTAATAGACAATCCGATGAGTGTGATAGCTGCACTGACAACAACATTGAATGTCGCAGTTTTGGTGCCTGCTGTCACAGTGACAGTTTGAACACCGGCAGTGTTCTGGTTAAATCCTGTTACTGTATACTCAGTACTTGTCAAAATTGCTGTTGAACCATCATCATAAATAGCTTCAACTTGTAAACCGGCAAGGTTTATTGCTGTACCAAGCTCATATGTTACCTGAGTTGGAGCTGATTTGACAGTGATTGCAACCAATTCTTTTTCAGTTGGTGTAGGTTCGCCTGTATCAATACAACCCACAAGAACAACTAGGGATAATAGTAAAACTATTAATCCAATGACTTTCTTCATTCTTTCTTTCCTCCGTTTTTTCTTTTTTTTATTCCTTAACCCCGCCAACGTTGACACCCTTTGCAAAATACCTCTGCAAATATGGATAAACAATCATTATGGGGATAATAGACATCACAATCATCGCATACATGTAGCTGTATGGACTGTAGGGAAGATCTGATATCGACGCATTTTCATCGGTTAGAAAGTCCGTCAAATATCTTCTTAAGTAAACCTGGAGCGGATGTTCGATGTTGTTGTTGACTAAGATTAAGTTCCAGAAATATCCATTCCATCTGGATAATGCATAAAACAGTGTTACGGTCGCTAACGCAGATTTAGACATCGGGAGATAAACATTTGTCAAAACCTGGAATTCATTGGCTCCATCGACGATGGCGGCTTCTTCTATCTCTTTGGACACCCCGCTGAAGTAATTCCTCAAGAGAATCACGTTAAACGCCTGTACCCCGAATCCATAAACGATACCCCACCTAAAGTCGACTCCGAACATCTTATAGTTCAAGAAGGATGGGATGAGCCCTGCAGAAAACCACATCGTAAAGACAATGATGAAATTGATCTGTCTCCTAAAGACGAGTCTGTCTTTGGATAAGGCATATGCTGCTGCGATGGATAGTCCCATGCTGAAGATGGTTCCAAAGAAGGTATAAAACAAGGTATTGGTATAAGCATTCCAGAATCCCTTATCGGAGATGACTGCGATCATGCCGTCCAGTTGAAAATCAACTGGAAATAAGACAACGTCACCGCGATCGAATGCAAGTCTGCCTGAAACAGCGGCTGAGATTGTATAAATGAACGGGTAGAGTGCAGCAAGTGCGAAGAGGGTAGCGACTGAATATGCGATAATCTTAAATATTAACTCTGAGCGATCTAATCTTTTCATGTGGCTTCTCCCCTAGAACAATGATGTGTCAGAGACACGCCTGCTGATGAAGTTAGCTCCAAGAACTAAGAACATGGCAATCACCGAGTTAAATAAGTCAGCTGAAGCAGCGACGTTTAGGATGCTTCCTGATGGATTCATGAGTCCGCCGACACGCGCTACGAATGTCGAGATGACATCCGCTGTAGAATAGGTATGCACATTATAAAGAAGAATGACTTTTTCATATCCGACCGATAGTATTTCACCGATTCTAAGAATCAGCATGATGGTTAACGTTGGAGCCATGCCAGGAAGTGTTACATAACGAATCTGAGAGAGTTTGGACGCCCCATCGATTCTGGCTGCTTCATAATTGGTCGGACTGATCGCCATGACAGCTGCAAAATAGACGATTGAACCATAGCCTGCACCTTCCCAGATGCCGGAAATGATATAAACAGATCTGAAATATTGTGGTTCAAGCATCATTCTGGTTCCTTCGGGAATGAGTCCGATGGTCATGAAGAGCTGAGCGAGAACGCCTGGAGCCTGATGGGGAGCATTTCCTCCATAAAGCATCAGCGTGATGATGGAAGTGATGACAACTGTAGAAATGAATTTAGGTAGGTAAGATAATATTTGGACGACACTACGATAAACCTCGCTCTTGATTTCAGAAAAGAATAAAGCGAGAATGATTGGAACAGGGAACCCGAAGATCAGACCATACATGCTGATGGCGAATGTATTTCTGAATGCCTGCCAGAAATCAGGGGCATAATCGCCAGTCATCAAGGATCTGAATGCATAGAACCCGGAATATGGGCTTTGACCGATGCTGACTGTCAAGACTCTCTGATCTTTAAAAGCGGAAAGAATGCCGTAAATCGGCATGTATCTGAAGATGAAGAAATAGATCAATACAGGAACAAGCATCGCGTAGAGCGGCCAATCCTTCTTCATCGTTTGGATGTAGCGGTGCCATTTGCTCTTTTCGATGTTTTCAAGGAATTGTTCGTGTTTGATTTCTTCAATTGTCATTGTTTCTAAGTCGCGATTGAATTTGTTATCCATCTTCTAAAATCCCTCTTTTTTTCTTTCCTCAATTTGCTTGAGCAGATAACCGTGCATGTCCACCATGAAATCCTGTTGTCTGGATGCGATGAACATGATGATCCATCCTAAAATGAAATTGACGCTGTGTCTGGCAATCAAGGTAATCCATTGTATCTCATTTGACATTAAATACTGTGTGAACGCTTGAATCATAAATAGCATGACATAACCGGATACAAAATATAATGTCAGTGTTAAAATTTCGTTTTTAATCTGATTCCTTGGAATCACTTTGAACCATAACATCACCAAACCGATTGACATGACAGATAATGCGTATCCAATCATCGGAATCAGTTCAAAATTCTTATAAAGGATGGTATAAAGGATGATTGATACGATATTGATGATCAGTCCCCTGTAATTCCATCTGATATAAGCAATCATCATGATGGGTGTGCTTAATGCGACATAGAGGAATATAAGTGCGGACTGGCTGGCGAAATACCCGACGACATCCACGATGACGGCAATCGTTGAAAGGACGATCAAATCGATAGTTCTAAATTTTTGGATTGTCAAACTGTCAACTCCTCTATATAATATACTTGAGCCTTGAAAGGAGCATATTATGATTTTGCTACATTTAAAACCAACAGACAACATCCAAGAGATCTTGAATGGTTATCCTTTAACAGAAGCTTTGGAGGTTCATCTTGAACCTGGCAGGTATGTTCAAAAACTTCGGATAAAGCATAGTCATTTCAAGCTTTTTGGATCCAAATCAAGTCCTTCTATCATCAGTTATGGAGATTACAGCTACAAGATGCATGAAGATGGACTTTTATACAATACATTCAGAACAGAAACCATGATGATCTTAGGTGACCATATAGAACTTCATGATCTTGTGATTGAAAATATGGCTGGGTCGAGTTTCACAATCGGTCAAGCGGTCGCTTTAACGCTTTATGGAGACGATATCAAGCTTTATAGCTGCAAGCTCTTAGGACATCAGGATACCTTGTTTTTAGGACCGTTGCCTGTTGATTTAACTAAAAGGTATGATCATTTTCTGCCTATTGAGGAAAGGCATACCAAGCATGTTCATCACTTCTTTAAAGATTGTTATATCGAAGGAGATGTAGACTTTATCTTTGGAAGTTCAACTGCGCTATTTGATCACTGTGAGATTGTCGCATTAAATAAAGGATATATTACAGCACCTTCAACTTTTGAAAAATTTGAATATGGCATGATCTTCAATCGCTGCTTAATTATTTCAAAGTCTGGTCAGGAAGATGTTTTACTGGGAAGACCTTGGAGAGAACACGGATCATCGGTGTTCTATCAATGCACGTTTCAAGGATTATTCGATATCAAGCGTTTTCATGACTGGGATAAAAAAAATTATAGGTTCTCTGAGTTTCCATACCATGATTCACCATTCTCTAAGACCATTGTTGAGGAGGAGATGGAGCAATTAAAGATTTATGTCGAAAAGCACTTCAATTGCTCCATCAAATGATTAAAAGTTGAAATAGTTTTTCGCATTTCCATATGAAATGTCTTGAACCATTTTTCCTAAAATTTCATAATCTTCTGGATAATATCCCTTTTCTACTTCTTCTCCGATGATATTGCATAAAAGTCTTCTGAAGTATTCATGTCTGGGATAGGATAAAAAGCTTCTTGAATCTGTTAGCATACCGACAAAGCGTGAGAGTAACCCATTGTTACCAAGCGCTTTGATTTGTTTTGTCATGCCGTCGATCGTATCTAGGAACCACCAAGCGGAACCGAATTGAATCTTTCCAGCGATTCCTCCGCCTTGAAATGCCTGCATCATGGTGATTGCAACTTCAAAATCTCTTGGGTTTAACGTATAAATGATTGTTTTTGGAAGTTCGCCTGTTGAATCAAGCGCATCAAGTAGATGACTGAGAGGTCTAGCGATCAATCCATCGTTAATGGCATCAAATCCGGTATCAGGACCAATTTCCTTTAACATCCGTTCGGATAGATTTCTGAGTGCTCCGATATGATACTGTTGAACCCAACCACGTTTGTTATACTCTTTGCCCAAGAATACAAGGAGATGTCCTTTATATTTTCTGATATCATCTTTGGATAATTGTTGACTCTTTAATGCTTTTTCATAGATATGGGCAACTTCTTCCGTTGTTCCATGCTCATACATCACAACATCAAGCGCATGATCAGATAATCTTGAACCATGATCGTGAAAATATTGAATACGTTCGCTTAATGCTTTTTCTAAACATTCGAGCGTGTTCAATTCATAGCCGACAACTGAAGAAAGCTTTTCAATCCAACCTTTGAACCATGAAAGTTCTATATTGACTGCCTTATCGGGTCTGAATGCTGGTAAGACTCTTGTCGAAAATGTTTTATCCTTCGCTAGTTTTTCATGCCATTCCAAATTATCTGTTGGATCATCTGTTGTGCAGATGGTTTCAACATTGCTCATTTGAATCAATCGACGTGCAGATAAAGTCTCTAGTTTTTGATTGACTTCATGGTAAATGTCAGGAGCTGATTTTGGACTGAGGAGCGTATCGACGTTGAAATATCTTTTCAATTCAAAATGTGTCCAATGATATAAAGGATTACCGACAAGATGGGGTAGAACCTCCGCCCATTTCGTAAACTTATCATAGTCACTTTGTTTTCCGGTGATAAAATCTTCTGTCGTACCGTTCGCACGCATCAAGCGCCATTTGTAGTGATCACCTGAAAGCCATGCTTCATATAGATTTCTAAACTTCTTATCCTGGTATATTTCTTTAGGATCCAAATGGCAATGATAATCAATAATTGGCATCTGTGCTGCGTATTCGTGATATAGTTTTTTTGCAACATCATTTTGAAGAAGAAAATCATCATGTATGAAAGGTTTCATATGGATCTCCGTGTGTATTCTGATCAAAGGATCGTCTAATCTTTTAAAAATTGACATAGTACTTTTCTTTTGTAGGATTTTAAATGATTCAAATTGTTTTTTGTCTTGTTCTAGACGTACTTAAGAGTGTTGTTCATGAGTATTCGGTAATGATGGTATAAGCGAATTGGTTATAATTATTGTTTGATTATTCATGGATGAAGCAATCTTATGAGTTGGTCGTACGTATATACGGACACCGTTTATTAACATCATTATTTTACCACGATATGAAATCGTTGTCAATACTTTTTTGACAAACGCTTACATAAGAATAGTTTGCATGATAATGAATATATTTCATAGTACTGCACTGAGATTGCTCTTAATGTTCGAATTGTAGGTCCATATAGCCAAAATTCCGGATTTTTTGGTAGAAAAACGCAAGAATGATGAAGCCAATGACCATGGTTGCGAAATTCGAGATAAACATGACATAACCAAGCGCTTCATATCCAAAATTATAGTACTGCATGATCCAAAGAACCGGTAGTCTAAACACAAACAATCTCACGACGTTTAAGACAAATGCTATTTTTGTTAACTTAAAACCGATGAACAATCCGGTAATGACTGCGATTGAGGCTGAAGTGAGAACACTAAACTTCTCCCAGAAGTAAATGTCTAGTATCATTTTTTGAAATGCGGGATCTGTATTTGTAGTGAAGATTGGAACGAGTGAATCAATAAAACTACTCACTAAAATCAACCCCAGTCCTCCTACTAATAACGCGTACACATGTGAGATCACATAGGTTTTCATCGCTCTATTTAATTTTTTATTTCCGATGTTTTGACTGACAATGCTTGTTTCAGATTCTTCAAAGATCACAGAAATTGATCCTGGACCTCCTCCAAGTTTCATTGCGATACCAAATGCAGCAACTGCAAGAGGACCATAAACAGCTGCCATGCTATTCACGAGAACCTTCCCGAGACTGAAAAGAAACTTTCCTGTAAACACAGGTATTGATAAAGATAAGATGGGTAGAATATATAGTTTTCTCAAACTGAGTTCTTTTAACTTGATTTGAAATGAATTATTGGGATCAAACATAATGATGAGTGCAACAACCATGAGCAATCCTTGCGCAATCAAGGTCGATAATGCAACATATTCAGCACCTTTGCCCAAAGCGAAAACAAACATCGCGGATAATGCAAGTTTAATTAACATCGCAATGATGTTTAAAACCAAAATACGTGATGTATTTCCTTTCGCTTTCTCAAGACCGATGAAAACACTGTTCACAGCAATCAACGCTGTTGAGATCATTTGAATGTTGAAATATCCAAGTCCAGCTTGAATGATTTCTTCAGGTGCATTTAAAAGTCTTAAAAGTTGTCTGCTAAATAGCAACGTCATGATAACAACCAAAGAACTGACTAACAAGGCTAAGCTGAAGGATGAACCCGCATTTCTTCTCGCTTCATCGATGTTTCCTGCGCCGTAGTGTCTTGCGACAATAACCGTACCGGCTGCTGCTATGCCTCCGCCGAACGCCATAATCGCGCTTTTGATTTCATCAATAAAGACAACGGAGGCAAGTTCGTTGCCGCCAATTGTTGAAACCATGACTAAATCAAAAAATCCATAGAGGTAATTGAATAAACCGTAAATTGCTAATGGAGCGCTTATCGATAAAACAACCTTCCAAAGGTTTCCATTCAATATATAGTTACGTCTTTTTTGTTCCTTTGGAGAAAGCATTTTTTCAGTCATTGTTTTACCTGGTCTCTATGATACATACATAGCGATAAACACAAACAATTCATGTTCGTCTATAATATCGGACAGTGTATATTCATTGCAACCATATTTTATATGAATTGTCAGATTAACGCAATAGATTTCCAAGCTTTTCATTTGAATCAAAATACTGTACTGTTAATAAAACTGTCCTCAGTAGCATGCATTCATCAACAAATGAACATCACGATATGATATACTATACTTAATGAACAAATTGAACTATATATCAAGGAGATATTCATGTTAGAATTAGCTCTTCAACTACAAAGAAAGAAAAAATATGTGATTCAAGGACTTATATTCTTTTCGCTATTCGTTTTAATCTACACGATTGTAGATCGTTTGAACATGACTTATGTTGAAATGATTGCTGAATATGGTTTGTATCTAGTTATCTTAAATATCACACTAAATGTTGTGATGTCATTCATGAGTGCAGCATTGATGAATTTAAGTACAGCGATGGTTGAACTGAAGGGAAAAGAAGGCAAAGCATCAACATTTGGGACAGTATCTGTCTTATTTGGTATCTTGACCTATGGGTGCACATCATGCGTTATCGCATTCTTTGCAAGTCTTGGTATAGCCTTCTCTGTGATTGCATTACCTCTAGCAGGTCTTCCTTATAAATTGGTATCGCTTCTTCTTTTGGTGATTGGCTTGGTTTGGATTACAAAAGAGATAGAGCACGGGAAGTGCAAAATCTAATCATCTTGACATTCATCCCGCTCAAGCCTAAAATATAATCGTAGGTGTGAGAGGGAGAGAGAAAAATGGAAAAAAAAGGATTTGAAACTCCTGATGATATCAGAAGAGAATTCCGAAAAGTTAGACAGGAATCATTTATGAATCCTGAAAACATGCGTCGTTTCATGCATCCAAGAACAGATTATGAAGTAAAATTATTCACAGATAAAAACAAGATGGTTGAGTATGTCAATCAGCTGACAGGCATTGAAAATGTTGAAATTTTCAAAATTGAAGATCAGTTGTATAAGGTTCTAGTTTCGAGAAGACATCAAGAAAAAGAATGCTGCAAAGAGCATTCAGAAAAGTAAATTAAATCTATTCCACCTACAGGGAGCGTACAACCGCTCTCTTTTTTATTGACAATTTGAAATACAAGGCCTATAATATAAATGTGACAACCTTGTCATATGGAGCGTAGAATGCCTAATCAAACATTTTTCAACCTACCAACTGAAAAACATGACCGCATCATGGATGCCATCATCAAAGAACTCGGCATCCATACCTATGAGCATGTGAATCTCTCTAATATTGTCCGCGATTCAGGGATTCCAAGAGGAAGTTTCTATCAATATTTCAAAGATAAGGATGACCTTTATCAATACTTCATGTCCCATATTGCGAATAAGAAGATGGAACATTGGGGTGCATTATATTCAAACGAACTTAGTATTCCATTCTTAGACAGATATTATCAAATATGTTTAAAAGGATTCACTTTTGCAAAAAAATATCCTGAACTGATGAAGGCAGGTCAGAAAATCATGGATTCTGATTATTTCAAGAATAGTGAACTGACTAAATATGCTCTAAAGACTGCAAACTTAATCTTTTCATCCTTCATCATCAAGGATCAAGAATTGGGATTGATTAGAAAGGATGCCAATCCATCCATGATTGCCGCACTCCTTCTCGATTTCATGAACCGGATCACCTTAGAGGAATACATGAATACAAACGTAGATTTACCGAGCATTGAAGAAAAAATAGGTCAGTTGATCGAGATATTCAAGAAAGGAATCGAATAATATGTTTAAAGTTGAGAATTTGAGATTTACATATCCAAAAAACAGTACAGAAACCATTCAGGGAATTTCATTTGAGATTGCAAAGGGCGAGATTTTTGGCTTCCTTGGACCAAGTGGAGCAGGAAAAAGCACCACGCAAAAAATACTGATCAAACTTCTAGACAAGTATCAAGGCTTGATTAGCTATAATGGCAAGAATATCGCTGAGTTAGACCATTCATTCTTTGAAGAGATTGGCGTCAGCTTTGAAATGCCAATTCATTTCTCGAAGATGACAGCAATGGAAAACATCAACTTCTTTTTAAAGCTATACAAGAAGAATGCCGATGTTGAGCAGTTGATGAAGCGTGTCGGCCTTTGGGAAGATCGCGATAAAATGGTTGGTGAGTATTCGAAAGGTATGAAAATCAGGTTGAATTTTGTGCGTGCGATGCTAAACAGTCCTGAAATGCTATTTTTAGATGAGCCAACAAACGGACTTGATCCATCGAACGCCATGGTGTTAAAAGATATGATCCGCGAGTTCAAAAAGGGTGGAGGCACCGTCTTTTTAACAAGTCACATCATGACAGATGTCGATCAGCTCTGCGACCGAGTCGCTTTTGTGGTCGAAGGTAAAATCATTGAAATCGATAGTCCTAGAAATTTGAAGATCAAATATGGAAAGCGGACCATGAAGCTTGAATATAAAGAAAATGGAAAGACAGTTACTGAAGAGTTCTCGATGGAAGATATCGGTCGTAATGAAAAATTCATTTCGCTTCTGCAAACCAAAGAGATAGAAACACTCCATAGCGGTGAAACAACACTCGAAGATATTTTCATCCATGTAACTGGTGTAGGTCTCAATCATGAAGAATAGACTTCTGATTTTAACGAAGGGCGAACTTCAAAGACTGACAAAATACAATGTGACAACCATCAGTTTCGTCGTTGCTGTTGTTTGGTTCCTACTTCTATTCTTCATTGATGACATCGATATCTTCAGTTCCATGCTACCATTCATCGTCATTGTGGATGCCACAATGCTCGCAGTTATCTTTATTGGTGCGATCATGTTCTTTGAGAAGACCGAATCAACCATTTCAACCATGCTGGTCACTCCTGTTAAAAACAGTGATTTAATTCTATCTAAAGCAATCTCAAACACCATTCATACTACAATGTCAACATTGCTTATTATCATTGTTTTCTACTTTGTTAAAGATATCGAGGTTGTCTGGTACATCGTCATAC
>Ga0209211_10003986_pt1 | contig 23457 bp, 28 predicted proteins | sample RifGroA2_FD_183992 | JGI IMG/M metagenome (GOLD analysis project Ga0209211, IMG submission 183992) | Groundwater microbial communities from Rifle, Colorado, USA - Groundwater A2 (SPAdes) (version 2) | ecosystem: Environmental > Aquatic > Deep subsurface > Groundwater | place: Rifle, Colorado...
TATAAAGTTTGGATTTCAAAATTCCCATCGCTCTTTCTTTGTTTTGCCCTTGTGATCTTTCCGCGTCCACGTGGACGGCGATGCCGGTGGGAAGATGGACCAGCCTGACCGCCGTTTCTCTTTTGTTGACATTTTGCCCGCCCGCTCCGCCGGATTTCATCAAGTCCACTCTCAAATCTTTTTCGTCTATTTTTATCTCTTCCGGCGCCACAAATCTTGGTATAACTTCAAGAAGGGCGAAGGCGGTATGCCTTAATTTTTTGGCCGAAAAAGGCGATATTCTCACCAGCCGGTGGACTCCGGCTTCGCGCTTCAATGTTCCGTAAGCATTTTTTCCTTCCAAATCAAAAGTTATATTTTTGTAACCTCCGTGCTCGCTTTCGTGCTTATGTAAAATTTTTATCGTCCAACCCTTTCTGTCGGCAAACTTCCTATACATTTCAAAAAGAATCCTAGTCCAATCTTCCGCGTCGTCCCCTCCCGCTCCGGCAAAAATGGTCAAAACCGCGTCCCCTTTGTCGTATTTTTCTCCTCCGGTCAGTCTTTCCTTAAGCTCGCCCAATTCCTTTATAACCTCTTGCGCTCTTATCTTATCGCCCCAAAAATCCGGCCTTTGCATTTCCGTTTCCAGCTCCTCTATCTTCTTTTTTATCTCCTCCATCGCCCTTGATTATACCCGATAAAAATTTATTGGGCAAAGAAATAACCTTAGCCTTCTATAAATTCAAAAGAATCTAATATTTGTTTGAATATCTTTTCTCCTTCAGAGTAACTTTCAGTATCGTAAGCAAATCTGATAAGATAATAATTGCCTTGATGGTTGGTATGAACATCTCTTAGCTGCCCTAAAAAAGTTGGTTCTGAAAAACGATGGTATTCGCCGTCCACTCCTCCTCTGAAATTAAATTTTGAAGTTTCAAAAATATTGGCATTGCCATGATCAATTTCTCGATTGCCTTTTATAACCGTTATATTTAGTGTTGCTCCGCTGTCATATTTTTTTCGTGAAAAACCATCATTATTAACCATATGGGAACGAAAATCTTCAGTTTCCAGAATGAGTTGGGACACCTGCCCGCCCAATGGCACATTTCCGGGGGCGACAACGGAACTCCTGATACGCCAGCCATCAATTTTTGCAAACTGATAGAGACCGGAAGTGTCCACTATTTTATCTAGAGAAGAAATTTTTTCTTCGCTTAAATTGACTTCCGGCTCATCGTCATTCTCTTCTAAAGTCATACTTTCAAAATCTTCGTCATCAGAAGATAAGGACTTTTCAATCGACTTTTTGGGAGTATCTTTGGGCGGCCATAATTTTCCGTTCACATACACATTTTTTAGAACCGCATTCCCGTTTTTATCCAAAACAACCTTGGCAAAAGTATTTTGTCCATTAAAATTTACATTTCTTCCGGAATTTTCCGGAATGAAATATTCTTCAATTCCGTACGAAACAAAAACTTCATCAAGTGAATCACCTTTCTGTCTAATATCGTTCACTGCGCCTTTTATAAATATGCCCGTATCCGGTTTGTTTTTGCTAATGCGGTTAGTGGCGACATGATAATTTTTTCGTTTTAATAAAGGGATATAGATTTTATCTCCATACTTAATCTTTTCTGACGAATCAAAAAGACTTCCTTTTATTCGAGAAATGTCGTATTGAAATGTTATATAGTCTCCTCTAAACGGATCTCGCGGATCTACCGGCCTGATTTTTAGAAAAACTTCCTCACCTCCGCTCAAAATCAGCAATTTAAACAGAATGATGAAAAAAAGAATAGCCGTTTGGATGGCAATTGCGATTATGAATTTGTTCCTTTTTGAATTAATCATAAAATATTAAACGGCGACCTTACTTGAAGAAAGCATATACCTTCTTCCTTTCTCCATAAACCAGCCTAAAACGAGAAGCAATATTCCCGCGCTGATAAAGAAAACGCTTTTGTCCAAAAAATCAAAAGCCCAATCAAAATATTTGACAATAATAAAAACAAAGAGAGAAAGAGATCCTAAATTAATGAACCAGTCTTTTTTCTTCAGATAACCGGCAAAAAGCAGGGCAACTAAATGAATCAGCAAAAAAATATTTAAAAATGCCGCTAAATAAAGACTTTTGCTAATGTCCGGCAAAAATACAGAGAGGCCGAAAACAGCTCCATATATGAATAACACCGCCCCTTCAACAGGTCTGGCAATATTTTTCCCCAGAGAATAAAAAATACCACCCGCAAAAATCGCCCCTCCTAAAATGTAAGAAAGTAACAATTGCCATGAATTAAAAATATCCGCCCCCACTGTCATTTCCTCTAAAGCTTCTATACCCAACTCCGTAGAGACGAAAAACAAAGCAACTGTGATGGCAATAACGGGCAAGACATTATAAACCGCCGCGTATCTTTCAAATTTTCTATTTTGTCCGTGAATTAAGCCTATAATGTAAAGAAACAAACTAAAAAGCAAAGGCAAGGAAAACAATGACAAATCTTTTATGTCTGCGTCTACGGCTTCCATTGGGTTTTCTAAAATGGTCCATTCTGAAGCTTTTAAAAACCACCAAGAAAATAGCCCGATCAAACTGACAGGAAGAAGCAACACTCCCTTAAATCGATAGGAAAGAAAAATACTGATAAAAGAAGATGAGAGGATTACAAGAGGCCATTCTATAACATTTCCCAAATTGCGACTAAAAGATATTGCGGTAATGGCTAGAAAAAAGACAGATAAAAGAAAAAATAGTTGACTTAATGTTTCTTCTGAAGAAAAACTGATTCTGAGATTGGAAGCGGATGATATCGTTTTTCTTCTAAAAATACGCGACACGAGTATGCCAAAACCCGCAATGACACCTAGTGCGATAATTATTGCTATGATTATTAGAATTTCAATATTCATATCTTTAATAAATATCTCTTGGAACCGCTTTCTTGTAAAAAATAATTCCAAAAACAAAAGTAACGATTGTGGCGGTTAGCAACACAACGGAAGAAGTAAACAAAAACCTGTCTTCTGCGAAGTTATTAAAAATATCAAAAGGATGACCAACGATCGCCACAAACCCCACAGGAACGGCAAAATAAAAAATAACAAAAGAATCTAACGCCAGTCCTAGGGCAAGCAAGCCGAACATCCACAAAATAAAAGCATCAGGCCAATTAGCCCTTATGTTAAACATTTGGCCTATTAGGAAAATTCCGGCACCATAGATTATTGAACCCAATAAAATCAAGGCTTCTCCAGTTTTTACCCGATGATATTTTTCCTTCAAAATCCACCCTCCGTAATAACTAGATAGCATAGAACATAAAATAATCAGAATTTTGTAAAACTTTCCAATCTCCTGCCAATTCGCCGCGACAAATGAAAAAATGCCGGCTCCGACAAGAATGGCGCCGATAACAGCCATAATAGTTGTAATCCTTTTTTTAGAGTCTTCTTTTTTGTATTCTGTGGTCAGCAAAGAAAAACCTTCACCAATGGAATTGATTGTTTGTCCTCCAGCAAGCAAATCCTTATAAATATCCTCCTTTGATTTACCGATTGCTAAATTTTCTCTTATATAATCAATTGTTTTTTGCTCAACCATACCAATCTTTTCAAAAGATTCTTTAATTTTAACACAACAAAAACAAACCGCAACAAATTGAATTTTTATTTAGAAAAATCATTGGGCAAACATAAAGGCTGTGGTATATTGTTAGAAATTATGCCCGAGCAGGAAATAAATAAAAACAAGCGCTTGATGCTGTCCATTTTAGTTCTTTTTTCTTTGCTTGTTTTGATTTTAATGAGCAAATCATTTTCCGCGACAGAAATAAAACAACACGAAGAACCGGAATTTAATTACGCGCCAGCGTATAAACAAGGATCACCCGAGCCGGAAATTTCCACCCTTTCTTACCTTGGCGCGTATCTCGGCGAAGACGGTCAGCCGATGATTCTGGCCGAGAAAAATTCGGAAGATTTATTGCCGATGGCCAGTCTCACTAAGCTGATGACCGCCGTCGTGGCTTACAAAAATTACGATTTAGAAGACGAAATTACAATAGGGCTGAAAGTAAACGATTGGCCGGACAGTTCCAAAAGATTCATCCCCGGAACAAGTTTCAAGATAAGCGAATTGCTCCGCGCTTTGCTGATAGAGTCAAACAACGACGCCGCTATGGCGCTGGCCGGCAAAATGGGGCTGGATAATTTTTTATCTGCGATGAATAATGAAGCCAAAGAACTTGGCATCATTACAACTTATTATGATAATCCAGTAGGACTTGATCCGACTTCCCAAAAAGAAATCATAAATTATTCCACCGCCGAAGAATTGCTCATTTTAGCCCGAGAAATAATAAACAATTATCCGGAAATTTTGGAAATAACTTCCCTCCCGCAATATGACATCAAAAAGGCTTCCGGCGGATACAATCACACGGCCATAAGCACCGACAAATTTCTCACGGGCGAAAACGAAAAACTTTTATGCCAAGGCGAACCTCTTAAAATTCTGGGCGGCAAAACCGGCTCCACCGACTTGTCCAAGAAAAACTTGCTTCTGGTAACCGAACCGCCAAACAAAGTCGGACATCTAGTAACCATCGTTCTCTCCGCCGACGACAACTTTGAAGAAACGAAAAAACTAACGGATTGGATTTGCGAATCTTACGACTGGCCCGAGCCCATTGAAACTACATCGGGCGAACCGGAGCCGGAAATAAATCAATAAATTTTCCTTAATTTTTTTGAATGGAAACTATTTTACCATCGTCAAGATGAATCACTCTTCCCGCCATTTTGGCGTATTGATCTTTGCAAAGCTCCAAGTATTCGCTTCTCACCCCGCCCGCCCTATGCGCGCACAAATCCCCGCCGTTTTTAGGAGATATTATAAAACGGCAGGGATAGCTCCCTTATAACTGATATTTCGATTCAGACTCTTCAACAATCTTTTTAATGATTGATTCTGATTGCGCCAAAATCCTATGGTGCGAATTATCTAATGAATAATTACAAAATTTGAAAAAAACCTCTTTCAGTTTCTGAATAATCGCAATGTAATTGCCCAAATATTCTGGCAAGGTATAGGCGCAGGTAAAATCTGAATGTTTAAATCCTAAATCAATATGCGCAAACACCTTGTGTCTCAAGGATATTGACAGAGCATTTTTAAATAATTCGGAAATGGCACTGATTTCTGCCTCAAAATTATCCAGTTGTTTTTCAGGATAGGTTTCTGTATAACGCTTGAGATAATTTTTGATTGACAATTCGTTTCGACTGTTTGAGGCCAATAAACTATGGAGTGCGATAACACCTTTAGAAAAATTGAGGTTGTAATAAAACGGCAAAAAATCACTCCCACGCCCGGGAATTACCGGAACCGATTTACAAACATCAAAGCAGATTTCGCTAATCAATATTTGATGTACGATTTCATCTTCCAAATCGGATACATTACGCTGAACATTACTACTCGCAGTTTTTGTCATCTGTTTTATGCGGCCAGATTTTGTTGCCTAAGTAACCAAACAACAATCCGAAAATTAAACTACCCCAAAATATCACCGTATTTGCAGGAGAAGGTTCTCCACCGAAGAAAAACCATTTTCTTAACTCCGTCTTTATCAAGAACACAAAAGCTACCCCCGCTAAAATGTAAAACAGAATAGCGAAGGATTTTCTAATCAACGTTTGTGTTTGTGACTCCATACATTACTGGCTAATATTTCCTGTTTCTTTCCCTTTCTTAAAAAATAAAAAGAGGGCGAATAGTAAAAGTGGGATACCAAGAACGGCGCGGGCAATCGAAACAGGCATACCATACATAATGCTAAATTGACTAACTTCTGGAGCACCACCAGCAACTAGTCCGTTCATTACGATATAATCAGAAAAAGCTCTCAGCTCTGCCAACATACCGGCTTGAATATAGGTCAAAATATTCAATGCGAAAATCAAAATGAACAAAATGATCTGAAACATTTTCGCATTTGTTTTTGGCGTGATATCAAGAAATCTTTTTGTATACCAAGTTGCAACTATATAAGACGCAATAAGAGCTATCACCCCTGCCGCAATAAGGTTGCTTCCTCCAAGCAGAAAAGCCAGCCCTGCGTTGAATACAAGAGCAACGATGGCAATAATCAAAAATCCAAAGAAAAATTCTTTACGCCCGATTGGTTTCGTTGGGACAAAAGGCGGTCGAGTAATCATTTCTTTCAGTCCTTCTTTATGTTCCATATTTCAATATTTTATTAGCGAATAAAGTATTCCAGTGATTTACCATAAACCCTCGCCAACTCTGCTAATTCTACCGCATCAACTCCACGCTCGCCTCGCTCTATCTTGGAAATATACGCTTGGGGTTTCCTTAATAGTTTTCCTGCCTCTACTTGCGTTAAACCTGCCTCTTGGCGAGCCGAATGGAGTTTTGCGGTAAGTTTTTGATATTTTGCTTGGTATTTCTTCGACATATAGATATTAACATAATGTAGTCGAAAGTGGAATATACCATTTTAGATTATTGTGATAAACTAGATTTATGATAGCGGCGAAGCAAAACTAAAAATTTTCTTTCCATTTTTTTCTTGCGGAAGCACCCCATGCTTTCTCACCTCTCACACCTATGCCTGTGGCGCAGGCATTTCCCTACCTTTCGGATTCGGAAGAAATGAAAATCTCGTAAATTGGATTTGCGAATCTTACGACTGGCCAATCAATGATAAAAACTTGACAAAATAGCTTTATTTAAAGCCATATTATCACTTTTTCTGCTATCGCATTTTTTTGATAATTTAGAAACTTCTGACTTTTAAAACGGCGGGGATTGCTCCCTACAACATATCTGAATACTCGGGGTAGTTTTCTTTGATTACTCTTTTCCAGTTAGCGGTTTCATTTCCGCCACCGAGATCATTTTTACAATACACAAGCAAAACACAAACTTTGTTTGTGTTTTTATGTTTAGCTACGATACACCTATTTCCTGAACCATGTCTTGATTCTTGTGTTCCTGAAATTTTAAATTCTGTTTTGCAAATAACTACATCCGCATTTCTATCGGTAATTTCCTCTGCAATAGTTTTTTCTAAAATAACATCAAAACTTTGAAATTCTCGAACAAGAGCAGAAAGAGTAAAATCCCATACTTTCTTGTATTTTTTAGCAAAGGTTCTTATGTAATGCCTATCGGCAAATGGTTCTATGGTAACTGCATAATTAGTAGACATCGCCTGGATTTTCTTGAGTTATCAATTCATACGGGATAATTTCATTATCCAAACAAATAGCGTATGGAAGTTGGTTGTGAGTAAAAGTAACAATTTCTTGAGTGTTTTTATCTTTCCATTTTTCCGAGATACTTTTTATAAGTTTCTCTTCGTCTTTACTAATTTCAGTCAAAGCAATTTTTGCTCCATTTCTTGTTTGAGAAATAAGCATAGCCCCGTCTTCTGTTGGGTTGATTTCAATCTGACCATCTTCAAAAAGTTCATCTATTGCGCGGAAATAAGAATCTGGTACAGGTCCGTATTGAATCTTTCTATATTGCATACCACTCATACTTTCGAGGTTATTATAGAACCACGCAAAATCTGCCAAATATACGAGCTTAGCTAGTTTTGTTTTCGTGATACAACCATCTTTTGATCCAGCATTTCTAATATACGCAAGAATCATTTGCTTATATTTTTCATAATTGGCAGAAATACCACTTTCCATTTCTTTGAGCGAAACGCCGAAAATTTCAGAAAGCTTTTTAGCTTCTGAAAGAGTCAGTTCTTTCTTTCCTTGCTCAATGGCTATGTATGATGGGCGAGACATGCCAAGCTTTATAGCAAGTTCGGATTGAGAAAAGCCACGCTCATTTCTAAGCGTCTTGATAAATTGCGCATATTTATTACTCATACCTAAAGTATATAGATTTGTGTAAAGAAGTCAAACATATAGGTGTTAATAACCTTGACACATCATCTGTTATATTAAAGACGATTTCAAGTTTTTCTTTAGAGGAAATTTTTAAGCAGTTAGGTATTTATAGCTTGCTTGATTGCGGCCTCTAGCTCGCTGGAAGTATTTGTTCCTATGCGATAAATTTTTTCGTTTCTCATAATTATTTCAACCGCATCAAAACAAAAGCAGAGAGCAGAAAATCTTTCTCTACGAGAACTGTACACCTTTTCTGTTTTCTGTTCGTCCGTCGGCTGACGGACTCCAGAAAACTATCAAAGGTCTTCGATCCCTGACGGAAGCAAAATTGTTTGCTTCCTCTCCTCGGAGTTTTTCACTCTGTTCAAAACTCCGCTTACTGGACACATTCAGAACCGCTAATTGGAGAAAAATTAAGAGTGAATTACAGTTTGGCGGAATATTACACCTTTTTCCAATTTTATCGTCATAAAATTTAAGTTAAGGTAATCCAATTAGACTTTCTTGATATAAAATTCCATATTCCCACTACTAGATGTGTTCAAAACACCAGTTTGGAAACAAATAATACGCGGGTTTGAATGATTGAACCTGTCTGTTATGAGCCCGATGGCTGAAAGCTAACTATATCTATCATTGATAATAAACTTGATTTGTCATATTCCAAAGCAAGATCGGTAATAAAAAAGAGTTTGTTGTTTCGCTTGATGAGTATTTATCAATTGCTTCTGAATATTTACCTAGACTGTCTTTATGCGCTTCTGCTACCGACCTTCCTTTAATTAAAGAGATGCCTACTTGATTTGAACACTCAAGAAATGGGGCGGCCAATTCATCTTCAAGCGGTTTGTTGAAATAATCTTTGTCTATTAGGAACATAAATGGCTGAATATAGCCAACAAAACCCTTTGCTCCGTTTTTCATTATTTCCTTACCCAATATTGCACCCGAATCACACGCTCGCACGAATATAATTTTGTTTTTCAAAAGCTTAGTTCCATTTCCCACAGAGAGAATAATTTCGTTATCTTCACCAGCAACTGATTCTGGACTTCCGTGCCCGTTTAAAATAACGGTATCAATTGGCTGTTTGGCTAAATAGCTATGCAGGTTTTTCTTTTTTGCCTTATCTTTGTCCAAATCTATAACCTTAATACCCTTTTTCTCTGCTTCATTAACTAAAAGACCTGCCCAATGAAACAAGTAGTGCGTTGGTCTGTCGTATCGTGGCCTAGTTAGTAGCAGGAGCATTTTGTAAATATTGGGTGGGTAATTTATCAAGTGATCGCAAATAAGTCAGTTGCATCTCTATCATTTTCTTGCCTATATTATCTTGCTTTTTGACCCTTTCTATTAGCTCATCAATAGAAAAACTGCCCTCGTTTCCTATAGACATTTCTATATTCGGGGGGATAGTTTCTAATCTTGCTATCACGAGGTTTATTATATCCTCAGGAATAATTTGAATGTTATTTTGTTCTTCCATAATTATTTCTATTTATCTTATGAAGGAATAAATTCCAACTCAATAAGTTTTTGTAAAATTGTTTTCCCGAGTTCAGTGTTTTCTTTTATTTCTTTATAGGTAACTTCCCAAGTGATAGGACCTCGTTCTGGTAAATCCAAAACAACCTCACGTCGAACACCGAGAGGTAAATTGGCATAAAATCTAAAAAAGGAGTCTTTATGCATATAGATTGATTATAACTTTATTCGCAAAACTTTCAAAGTATTTAAAATCTGGTGCATTGATATTAGTTATTTTTTATAATTATAGCAAAAAAACTTATTAATTGGAAATGTTATTTTTTGATTCATTTTTCTCAATTTCATTAATAAATTATTAGGGTGAAAGCTTTAAAATTTTTCTATAAATTTTATTAACTACTTAGACCAGTTAAATAATCGACTAAACCAGCTACTTTTCTCTACAGTCCTTGTTTTTGTTTGGGTGTTAGTTTTAGTTGAGTTTACTTTTGGTGTGTTGTATTCAGGAGTAGGAGAAATATGCCCTGTTCCATTTTCACCATAAGTGCTTTTTATGGGTTCTTTTGGTTGAGCTACACCTTTTGAGTTATGGCAATGATATTCTCCATATAAAAGCCCCCAATTAGGGCAGTTTGTCTTGCAGGTGTGGCAACCAGATGAATCTGTTCGACCCGGGTGAGCAAAAGAAACCAAAGGAAAGACTGTAAGACAAAATGATGTTGCCAGTATTATTAATTTTTTCATATTAAATATTTTAACCATTAATTTTATTAAACTTATTTTATCCACTATATTACTGCGTGACCAAAATGTTATTTTTCGGTCAGATCTCCAATATAAAGGTATCATGTAAAAAACAAAATGCATAATATGGTGGTGTTGAGTTGATATGATGTTAATGAACAAACAAATGGCAGGGTTTAGCCCTGCCATTTGTTCTTCGCTATTATCTCCCGGCGCTCATAAGCAACGAACTTATCAATTCTGAACCCTCCTCTTTCGTGTAGCCATCTATTCCGGAAAGCCATTTTTCTTGTTCTTTCTCGCCATTGATATGTTCAAAAATCAAAGTGGCTAAAAACTTCTTTTGTTTTTCGGTGATCATTTCCGGTTGGTAATTTGCGCTATATTGCTTTGAAGGAATTTCAGCCAAAAGTTGTTTATTTTCATCTTCGGAAGCGTTGTCTGTGCTTGTGGTTGCCATATTCTCAATATCTTGGGTAAAGATATCAGAAAGTCCCGTACTTCTTATAACACCATCAATAAAGGCCGACTTTTGGCTCATTTTTATAGTTTTGTTGGCATCATTGCCGTTATCTTTGAGGATCGCCGCACCCCGGCCTTGACCGACCAGTCCGTTATTGCGCGTTAAATTGCAAACATACGCCACAAGTCCATTTATGCCTCTAAACGATTCCATTGTCTCCTTGTCTTTCACGAAAGTCGCCACGAGCTGATAAATTGAAGCCAATTTCTCGGCGCCAGCCTTTCCAAGAGACTTTTTTCCTTTGATAGTGTAATAATCCTTATTTTCCACAAGCATTGGAAGTACCTGCTTGGCAAAATATTGTCTTTTTTGTAAGAGCGAATTTACCCCCAACTTAAAATTGGCGATATTGTCTATCTCTGTTATTGTTGCGGTGTTCATAAATTTAATTAGTTAGTTTTTCTAATAATAATTTCGTTTTACAATTTTTTCATTTTGCGTTGATTTTTTCCACTTGGCGATAATAGAAAAGATATATGTGGCGACGAGCTTTTTTGATCACATTGCCCCTAATATCTTTTTTTTCCGTGTACACAATTGACCGGAGAGCTTTCTCTCCTTTGCGCACGCGAAATCCCAACGCCAGCCACGATTTAAAGGTGCGGGCATTATGAAAGGGATCATAATTTTTTAGTTCGCTTTCACCCCAACGATCCACGATCTGCTTTGAAACCAAATCAAAAGTCTGTTCTGACCCGGTGTAAGGAGAAACAGGACTTTCTTTTAATGCTTCTTGTATGCTTTTCATACTTAGTGAATAAAATTAAGCGCGCTCGACTAAGACACGCTGAAGCTTTTTTGTTATTAATAATTTGCTTCAAAAAAAATAGTTTTAATTCTGGGTGAGAGGCGGGGGGGGTTGTGTTTATTACCTCCCTAGATCGGCTAGGTGGACCCAGGGTGAAGAACTTAACCGCTTGTTTGCAAGATTTTTATGAAAGTATATGATTAAAAATAACAACTGAATAAGCAAAAGTAGCCTAAACTAGCGAGAAATTGCTGGCATGGCGAAAAAACCGTTCAAAGTAAAAAGCTCTTCGTCAGAGCACTTTGAACGGTCACATCAGGAAACTGGTGTGGGTAACTCTCGGGTTATCGCTGGCGGAGAGCTTTGTGCTGTCTGCCACACCAAAACCGTTCAAAATATGAATAAAAAAATATCTCTATTATTAGCAATTTTTGTAACCTCTTTGTTTGTTATTCCGCAGGTTACTCTTGCCGCATGGTGGAATCCGGGCACTTGGTTTGCAAAAGAAAGGGTTTTTCAGTCAGGCGACACAGCCACATCAACAGAACAGAAAGATTCTAGGTTAAAGACTTTTTCTAAAGACAGCAATCTTAAAGATCCTAATATTTCAGACAGTGCGGCTGTTCTAATGGGGAATGAATGGAAAAATAAACCAAGTGAAGAAATTATGGATTTGGGCGAGCTTGGTGTTGAAGATGTCGCTAAATTAAAAGCTACTATTTTGCAGTTGAGGGAAGAAATAAACCTATTGCAAAACAAAAATCAGCAAGTAAAAAAGGTTATTGTGGAAGTGCCTGTTGAGAAAATTGTTTATCAAGACAGGATTGTTGAAAAGCTAGTAGAGAAAATTGTTTACCAAGACAGAATTGTTCAGACAGCCTGTAGTGCAAATAGTAGCACCTCAAATGCTCCATCAATTGAATATTCTGATTACAATTTTGATTATAAATGGAATGGGTCTACGCTTTCATGCCCAATGACTCCGCGCAATATTGTGATTAAAAAAGCAATGTTCCAAATATCAGATAATGAATTACAAAAAATTAATAATTGGAAGACATTAGAAGCAGATGGATTTAAAGTTACAACAGAAACATTGTATCCAAAACTATACGGAAAATATGGACTATATAGTTTAGAAGAAAAAGGCGTTAATACTTTTGTCTATTTTGGTGGCAACATCCCTGTTTGCGGTGATGGTGGCGTAGTTTCAATTGGTTCTATGAGTGGCACGCTTGCAGACATATCAGGTAGTGGAAGAAATATAAAAGCTTACCTTGATCAAAAAGGTATTGCTACGGATGATCAGGGTATTGTGATTCAGCAAAACGGAGATTTGAAATTTGCAATATATGCGTCTCCAATAATGTCTGAATGGGAGGTATGGGATAACACAACAAATAAGCCAGTGAAAATAAAATAATGAAAATATTTTATTAAGTATCAAAGTCAAGAAGACGCTTCAAAACTAAGCGGGCCAGTTATTTGTAGTAACTATCTTGATTATTCAAAAATGAATATACACAGAAAAATCAAATCTCTGATTGAGGGTATACAAAAACAGATTATCCGTGTAAAAACGGAGGATTCTTTCTTGTTTTTTCCACCACGAGTGTACGAAGGAGCAATTTCCCATAAATTAGCTATTTATCTGCAAAACATTTTTCCAAAATATAACGTCGATGTTGAATATGATAAATATGGATCATCCGCAAGAAAAGAGCTAGATGATTTTAAAAATTTTTGCACAAATAATTCGACTGACAGAATAAGGCCAGATATCATAGTTCATTTAAGAGGAATACTGTTTGGTAACATGATCGCTTTAGAAATAAAAGACTCTAAATCTTCAAAATTATCAAAAGACTGTGTTAATGAAAAGTTAAAAAGATTAACGGATAGAAGCGGGCGTTTTGGATATCTTGTTGGTGTTTTGTGGTTGTTTGGCGAGACCGACAAAGAAGAATTAATTTTTTATATAAACGGCACAAAATATGATAGTAAATTATATGATGACATGAACGCAGTCTTTGAGGTACTGTACAATTATGAAATTTCTAGCACAAAACATTACCAAAATTTTTTAAAATCTGTTAATGATTTAAAACATAATTTTAGAAAAATAATAAAAACACAAGAAGAAATCCAAGGGGAAGAAGAAAGAAAAGAACAGGAAGAAAAAAGTCGCTTGCAAGAAATGGCTGATTCAGAAACTGTCCATAGTAGCAATATATCTAATTCGTCTGACGCAGATATTTATGATATATATCAAGAAACCGGAGTATGGGAAGGACCAAGTGAAGCAGTAGCAGAAGAGGATATCGAACCTTCTTATGAGCCACCCGAGGAATCTGAAGAAGAAAATATCCAAGGATTAGAGGAGCAGCAAGATGAACAAGCAAAATATGAATATATACAGGGAGCCGTAGAAGAATATAAGCTAGGATTGCTTTATGAAAAGTATTTTTACTATGTTTCTTGCAAAGAAAATGACAGCAAATCAAGAGAACTATGGCTAGATGCATGGCAGAATTTATATTTCTTATCAACAAACTCGGTTTTATTTGATCGCTTTTATTGCATAAAAAAGATAAAAGAATTACTGGAAATAGGCCTTGATTATGATCAAACATTAAGTATATTTGATGATGAAAAAAGACAGGCTGAAGAAGATTTAAAATTTCTTATGGTATGGATTGGATATAATTTAAATAAATAATTCTTCAACATGCCATGGAAAAAATTCACTAACAATTTCATGAAAAAAGAAAGAATACCTTTTGCCGATGAAATAAGAGAAAGGAATATTTTAATAGGAGAAATGCTGGTTATTTTTTCTTGGGCGCAGTTGCGACCATTGTTGGTGGTTCGGTTTCTTTAATTCCGTGTTGTTAAATATCATCACTTTTGGCGTGTTAACGGTATCTCTTTTTAACTTACGGTTTGATAATGAAAAAACGGTAAAATAGTAAAATTTTAAAAAATTAATCAAAAAATATGTCTAAAAAAATAATCTCAACATTTGCCATTATAATCATTCTCAATATAACTTTAACATTATGGTCTTTGTACAACGAAAGAAAAAATCAAGCGCGTACTTGCCTAGCGATATATGCCATTCACGACAGTGTTATGACGAAATTAAATGGAACCGTGTATGACGAACAAACAGCAGGTATATTTAATCAGTGTGTAGGTAATTCTTTTTTTCTAGTTCCCGGGTTTTAATAGATAAATAAAGTATCTATTGTTGATTGCTCGGTAGAAATTGAGGACTATTGTAAGATAAAAAGCATGAAGATACTGGTTGAATCATGTTTCCATTTGGATGTAAGACTGCTCAAAAAAGATCTCCGTTGCGCCAGAGAGCGAAAAACAGGCATAGACGGCACTATTAATATCTCATACGGAAATATAAAATCTGTGGCGAATTATTATATTGAACACGGTGCGGAAAATAACTGCCTAGTTATTAACTACGGTGAGGAAGAACAAAGAATTAAGCTTGCCGAGAGTGAGCTAACTTTTGGACCAAGAAGTTGGTTTATTTGTGATTGTGAGCGCCGCGTAAGCAAACTATATCTTCCGCCACACACTAAACAGTTTAAGTGTCGATATTGCCACAAACTAAAATACGAGCTTACTAATTTTAATCATAACACCATTCAAGGGAAGCTTTTTTATAGGATGAACAGAATGATCAAACTGACTAACACAAGAGCCGGAATGAACAGGATTTTTTATAAAGGTGTATATACCAAGAAATTTAAGAGGCATTTGAACCTTTTCAGCCGTGCCGGATTCAATGAACCGGCTAAAGACGCTAAAAAGCTTTTGGGGGCTATTTATTCCCAACAACAGTAGATTTAGACGAAGCCGAAAGATTTTGATTTTTTGGGTCAAATGACGGAGATATGACAAAGCAATGTCGAGTTCGGAATTCGGAATTACTCGGAAATGTTTCTGTACCTGTCCGGCGGTTTGAAAAAAATTGACTTTTTAATTGAAAAGTATATAATAAAAAATAATTAGATAAATATCTATCTGGGCGTTAGGTGTCTAATCGCAATTTTCATCAAAGACACCACACGAAATAATAAGTAATCTATTTTTTATCTTAAATATTCTAACGGGATTTTTGTTTGTTTTTAATAAACAATTAACCTTTTAAGTCAGCTAGAACCTTATCCGTGAGAAGATAAAGGCTCGTATCATCGGAAGCACTCTAAAAAGGTGCTTTTTCTCGTGGAAATTCATAATCAAAATAGTTTTGATGTCGATACCAGAACTATTCGATTGATCCTCTTAATAGATCAATACAACTCAAAGGTATGAGATCACTAGAAAGGCGATACATTGCCAAGCGTGAAAAGTATCTAGAACCATATTCATCCTATATTTGTTTTGTTCGCACCATTCGGGGACAAAACTTTAGTTACGAAATAATAAGCAAATGGTTCAACCTACTTGTTGACAAAGACGATTTTGCTCGCAACGAGAGAAACTGCATCGTGAAATATCTCTTCCATCTTTCAAACATGCCTGAGGAGAAGGAGTTTGGAGACAAAAACTGCCTATAAGGCACTTAGAGTCACCAAGACAACACTAAACACTATGCAGAAAGAAAACACTCCCAGAGAAGAAAAAATGGGAACCACGACTAGTCTTAAAATAGATAGGTTAACTTTTGAAGACAAGCAAAATCTAATCGGATTTTTTTCTCTTCTTTTGCAGGTCGACAAAAGAATAAATCCGCAAAATTACAAGCCCCAAAAAACAAAAAATGCTTGATACTGTAATTCTTATAATCCCGAGTAAAAACGTGAAATCGCTTGATAGCAATGAAGGGCGTTTTCCAGTGTGGACAATGCAAAGCAGCGGTAATGGATACACAAAATGGATTAAAAATATGCCAAAGCGGAAAAAAAGTAACGCTTCGTATTATCCACGCCTTACGCGATACGAGAATAATATTGTTTCAAACACAAAAATAGAATTTTCGATTCCAAAACTTCTCCATAGCAACAATCTTGACGAAGTGGAGGAAAAAGACTTCCCTCTTGTTATTAGCATTCTTCAAAAAAAATTACTTGAAATTGGTGAAATGGTGGAAAAAACAGATCTTGAAAATGCGTCTATTCCAACAGTCCATTTTTCAAAAAACATTTTAATTTCAGATAGTTATACCGCTTATTCCGTGATTAAAGAGCTTGGTAAGATAAACATGCATAAGAAACTTGAGCTAACTAAAGTAAATTTCAAAGATGATGGCAAAGCTTTGCACCTTTATGCGACAAATCATTCAATAGTTTTTTACGATAAAATTGCCGACCTAAATCAAAACAAGAAAAAAGCCGTTGACCAAGATCAAACATGGCAACAATTTTCTTTATCCGATGAGATTAAAAATAAACAATCCCCTCTTGAAATTTTACGCATGGAGATAAGGCTTTGCAAAAAAAGAAAAATTAATTCTGTAATGCAAAAACTGGGCTTTCAGAAAAATCCAACTTTCAAAGATATATTCAAAAAAGATGTGTGTCAAAAAATCCTAAAATGGTATTGGGATACTATTGTAACTGGTGAAAATCTATTTTTATTTGAATTGGAAAATAATCCAAAACAGTTACTGAAAGATATTCTAAGAAAAGAACCGAAGATAAAAGGGAAAGAAGCTGTTTATCTTGTCGGTCTTAATACTCTATGCAAAGATGGCGGTATTCGCGAACTGCGAAATATTCTTGAAAAACACATGACACAACGAAGTTGGTATCGCATGACTGATCGGGTTAAATTGCTTAACGATATCGTTAATAAAAAAGTTTTTTGTAGTTGGGTGGGACAAATTGAGATGGTCATTAATAATTTTGAGCCGTTTCGCATAGAATTAGAATCGAGACTGCCCTAGAACAAAGAAAATAAAAAAAGTATAATTAATAGATAAATAACATGAAAGCAATAATTTTGGCCAGGGTTTCAGATAAAAAACAGGACTCCAACGAAGCACAAGTTGTGCGTGTTTCTGATTATGTAAAATTTAAAGGGCTTACTTCTTGGAAAACAATTGAAATTGAAGAATCTTCAACAAAAGGAGACAGGGAGAAGTTTCAAGAAGTTATAAAGATTATTCAAGAATCTAAAGAGCCTATTGCTCTTGTGGTTGATACTGTTGATCGGCTACAGAGAAGCTTTAAGGAATCGGTTCAACTAGAAGAATTAAGAAAAACCGGAAAAATAGAAATACATTTCTATCGAGAAAATCTAGTAGTTCACAAAGACTCGAATAGTGCCGACCTCCTTCGTTGGGATATGGCTGTTATGTTTGCAAGAAGCTATGTACTTCAGCTTAGCGACAATGTTAAACGAGCATTTGAACAAAAACGAAGAAATGGAGAATGGACAGGCAGGTCACCGATTGGATACCAAAATATAGGTGAAATAAAGGGAAACAAAGATATAATTCCTGACACAAAGAAAGCTCACCTAATCAGAAAAATGTTTGAATTATACGCAACGGGAAATTATTCAACTTTAACCATAAGAACCGAAATATTAAAAGAAGGATTAGAAAGCAGTATTGGTAAACCCTTAGCTTTAAGTATGGTTGATTATATATTGAATAATCCATTCTATTACGGCGAAATGTTATCAAAGGGCAAACTTTATCCTCATAAGTATCAACCCATAATAAGCAGAGAACTTTTTGATAGGTGTCAGAATATAAGAAAAAGCTGGGGTAAGAAGCCGTTTAAATATGCCGCCAAGCCTTATATCTTCAGAGGACTGGTAAGATGCGCTCGTTGTGGCTGTTCTATGAGCCCGGAAACAGCCAAAGGCAAATTTATTTATTACAGCTGTACAAATGCTAAGAAGAATATCTGCGACAAGAAGGTCTATATACCAGAAAAGAACTTCTTAATGCCCGTATATGAGGTTTTAAAGACATTTAACAGCATACCACAGGCAAAGATAGACAGCATTGTTGAAGGGCTCAAAAAATCAAATGAGAACAAGGATGTTTATCACAAAGAAGCTATTAGGTCACTGCGTCAAGAATATGATACGATCCAAATAAGATTAAGTCGTCTTACCGACCTATTACTTGATCAGAGTATTACTAAGGACTTTTATGACAACAAACTGAAAGAAATGAAACAAAAACAGTACGACATAAACATACAACTTGAAAATCACACACGGGCGGATGAAAACTATTATATTACCGCATCCACCGTGTTAAACCTAGCTAAAAACGCTTTGAGTTTATTTGAAAGTTCTGAAGTGCTTGAAAAAAGAGCAATGTTAAATTTTATACTTCAGAACTGTGTTGCAAGCGGGAAAAAATTAGAATTTGACTTGCGATCTCCGTTTGAACACATACTAACATTTGCGAAACAACCAACTGGGCTCCCGAATTAAAACCTTCGCAAACTTTTGAAATTATTTTGCCAAATCTGATACACAAATCCAAAAAGCGAAATCTAAAATGATGCGCCCCGCCACTATTTTTCTGGGGCAAAGGAGGCGGGGCGACTGACTCGCCCGCGCGGAGGAGGGGTCTGGGGAGGAATCCGCGCGGGCTTCGGCTTTCTTTTTTGAAAAAATTGGCGGCTAATTAAGGATTAAAATTCGTGTTCCTTATCAATTTCTAGAACCACGAATTTTATCCCTTTCGGCTCTAGCACTTTTGGCGGTATAGCGTGCGTAGAGCCGGGCTGTTTCAAAATGCCCTCATGCACAGGAAAACAAGTTTTCGGTTTGATTTCAAGCGCATAATCAATCGCTTCCAATAATCTCATCCAAGGTCCCGCAACAGGCAAAGCCAAAACATCAACTTGTTTTCCGGGATTCGTGAAAGCATCACCAGGATAGAAAAGTTTGTTTGCAATAAAATATCCAGTATTTTGAATTGGCGGAATGGAAGTGTGCATGAGGGTATGGTCTTTACCAAATCCCTCAATCAAAACTCCATTCGAGTCAGAATTTTGACCATGTTCAACTACGCTGAAAGCAATACCATCTTTTTCTAAAAGTGCGCCAACACTTTTGTTAGTAATAACTCTCGCCTGTGGATTATTTTTCAAAAGTGCTCTCAGCGAATTAATATGAAAATGGTCAGCATGTTCGTGTGTAATGAGCACCAAGTCAATATTTTTTACTTCGCTTTGCTGTGTTGAGTAAGTTCCGGGATCGGTCAAAATTCTGACTCCGTTTTCTTCAATCAACAAACAACAATGTCCAAATTTTGTGATTTTCATAATTTCCAAGCAGTTAAAAAGAATAGTTTCCACCCCAACTCATAGTGATTATCAACTTTTTTGAAACCAAGCACATTTTTTGCTACCTCAAAAGATTCTTCCGGTGTACATTTAGCATTATGAATAGTGTGAACAAAATTAATTGCTTCATCCTGCGAAGCAAATTTCCACGGCATATGCGCAACTTCAATTGAAATATTTTTGAAGCCGATTTCTTGGATAAGATTTTGTAATCGTTCTTTTGTAAAAAAATTGTGAGGATGCCCGTCGGGATAACAATGCTCGGGATTATCAATAGCGTCAAAATATTTCTGTGTAATGGTTCCGTTAAGAGGATCGGACATAACAAGTCGTCCTCCCTTTTTCAGAGTTTTGTAAAAAGTTCTAATAGCATTTGTTCGTCCGGTTTCTCCAGTATCTTTTTTCCTATTGTCAAAATGATGCAAGGTGGCAATTGTCGCGACAGAATCAAAGTAATCACCATACTCATCGCCTAATAACGGAGAATCAACTGGCAAAAGCTTTGCTTCAATTTTTAGCTTTTTTTCTAGATTTTTATTGACGACATCGGAAATATTACCATCATTTACATCGGTGCTGATAACCTCTCCAGTTTTTCCAACTGCCTCTGCTAAAGGAAAAGTAAGGTAGCCATTACCAGTGCCGACCTCCCAAACCTTTTCTCCATTGCGAGGATTAAGCAACGAAAAAATCTTTCGTAGTTCATTTTCCCTTGCTCTTGGTTTATCCGAATTTGCCTTCCGGTAATTTTCCCATCGTTGCTCAATATCTTGTTTTTCCATAATTTTTTATTTTATTAAATCTTCAATGGCGACATCGAGAGCTTTCGCGATTTTGCTTACTACAAAAACGGACGGTTTCTTGATAACGCCAGTTTCAATTTTGGTAAGTGTCGTATAGGCAACATCCGCCTTACGAGCAAAATCGTCTTGCGAAAGCTCTAATTTCTGTCGCAATTTCCTTATTTTTAGTCCTAGTTGATTACTTTCCATATATTGATAACATATAACTGTTGCTTGATTTCACTTACAGTATTATAATAACAGATATGAGGTATTTATTCAATTTTGTAGCCGCCAATTTTTTCAAAAAAGAAAGCCGAAGCCCGCGCGGATTCCTCCCCAGACCCCTCCTCCGCGCGGGCGAGTCAGTCGCCCCGCCTCCTTTGCCCCAGCCCCGCCAATGGCGGGGCTGGGCTTCGCTTTGCGACGGCTCCGCCGTCGCTTTGGCGGGAAATGAAGCGGATTTTAATGCTTTCGGGGGAGATTAAATTTTTTCTTTTTAGGAATTAACAATACAAATTTATGAATATGAAAAATTGCGCCATTTATACTCGTGTTTCAACTGATAACCAAGCGGAAAAAGAATTTTCGTCTTGTGAAGCGCAAGAGCAGAAAATGCGCTCGTTTATTGCAAGTCAAAATGATTGGCAAGTTTTCAAGATTTACAATGACGCTGGGTTCTCGGGCGCAATTTTAGAACGACCCGCTTTGCAAGAGCTACTTTCAGATTTAAAAAAAGAAAAAATTGATGTGGTTTTGGTCTACAAAATTGATCGGCTCACCCGTTCGCCAAAAGATTTTTACCAACTCATTGAATTTTTTGAGCAAGCAAAAATTGATTTTATTTCCATTACGGAAAGATTTGACACTTCCACGCCCGCAGGAAGGTTGCTTCGCAACATTATGCTCACTTTTTCGCAGTTTGAAAGAGAACTAACCAGTGAAAGAACAAAAGATAAAATGTTGGAGCGCGCGAAAAAGGGGCTAGCGAACGGCGGGCTTACTCCTTTCGGTTATATCCGACAAGACAAGAAACTTACCCCACACCCGAAAGAAGCGGAGGAAATAAAATCAATTTTTGAAACTTATATTGAAAGCGGTTCAACGGCGAAAACTTATCAAATGTTGAAAGATAAGGGAGTAAAAAATAAGTTAGGCAAAAATTTCTCTAAAACAAATATCAGCCACATTTTGCGAAATGTTATCTACATAGGCAAGGTTTTGCACAATGGTGAAATTTATCAGGGTATTCACGAGCCCATAATTTCGGAAGAAATTTTTGCCCTTGCTCAAAAAATCCATAAGGAAAAGCAGAAAAAATTTAGAGTGTACAAAAATTTTCTGTTCGGCGGACTGATAAAGTGCGAGGAGTGCGGCTCAAATATGACTTCTTGTTTTACTAACAAATATATCGGTGGGAAATTAAACCGATATTATTACTATCGTTGCACCGCCACAATGAAACAAGATTGGCAAGCGTGTTCGGTAAAACAAGTGTCCGCCGAACGATTGGAAGATTTTTGTTTGGAAAATTTAGAGCGTATTTCAGTTGATAAAAACTATATTGAAAATCTCGTTTTCCGTCTCAACAACGACGAACAAGCGGGGTATCGGACTGGATACGAACTAACGGACGGAAGCTCTAAATTTTCCACCGAAAACCTTTCGGACACTCTAAAATTTTTTCTATCCGGACTCAAAACTACAAAATGTTTGAAAGAAATCTTTTTGCCAAAAGATTTCTTTCAAACATTTTTTACTCCCCCGAAAGCATTAAAATCCGCTTCATTTCCCGCCAAAGCGACGGCGGAGCCGTCGCAAAGCGAAGCCCAGCCCCGCCATTGGCGGGGCTGGGCGACCTGCCTGCCGGCAAGGCAGGGCGAACCCTCTCGTCTTCAAAATCCGAGTTCGTATCTAGTTTCTTGGCTCCGGGAGCAGGGATCGAACCTGCGACCAATCGCTTAACAGGCGACTGCTCTACCGCTGAGCTATCCCGGAATAAAATTTTAAAAATCCATTTGGATTTTAACCTGATTTCGTTTTTGTTGCAACCGTTTTGTGCCGCTTTAAAAATTGGACAAGAATATCTTTCTATAGTATCTTGCTTGTAAATAACACCTTAAAAATTATTTTTAAACTTTTACTTTTTTAGAAAAGGAGGGATAATATGAAAAACTAATTAAGTTTTTGTCAAGCCCAGGATTGTGGATTATTTTATACTTTTTTGTTGTTATAGGATTGCCAATATATTTTTTTGCAAAGCCAGTTAAAAAAATAGTGATAAAAACATTTATTTTCAAACAGGACACACAGGCAGATAAAAAAATATATCTGTATGATAAAAAACCGACAAAGAAAAAAGTTTAATCAACGGCTGGAATTTTAAAATCCCAGCCAACTCAATCGGCTTGTTTAATCCACTTGGAGTGGAACAAGCCGATTTTTTTATTTCCAATAAAAAAATGTACACGAAAAAATGCGATCGCTTCAGTTTGTGTACATTTTTAGATTTTAGATTTTTAACGCTTCTTCAAAAATATCTTCCGGCGACATTTTGTTTCGTTTCTCATGTCCGCATTTGAGGCACTTGTGGGTAATATCATAATCCCCTTCTTTTGTTTCTATCTTTGACGGCTTCATCATGCCTCCGCAATCGGAAGCCCTGTCGCCCGGAGTTATATCCACGTGCTTACTCCAAAGGCACTTCGGGCAATGATTGGTATAGCCGTCGCCCCTTGCATTGTTCCCGCAATTCCCGCAGACAAAATCTTCTATTTTGCGTTTGAAATCAATGGCCATAAAATCATTTTATTTTCTCATATTCTTGCCAAAATGCCAAATTGGCTATACTTTTAGGTCATTATGTTTAAAGGATTTTGGCAAAAACTCGCAATGTCAAGGCGAGACCTTGACATGCCGATTTTGGCGCTGGCGCCAATGGCCGATGTGACGGACGCGGCTTTCAGGCGGATT